>OLNW01002337.1_pt1 | contig 16535 bp, 13 predicted proteins | sample 1672121 | NCBI WGS metagenome assembly OLNW01 (sample SAMEA3136648, study PRJEB25190) | human gut metagenome
CAGTATGGATATATGGACATGATCATAAAGAAGAAGATATAATAATAAATAATACTAGATTAGTATCTAATCCATGGGGTTATGATACTAAAGATTTTAAAATAAAAACATTAACATTAACTAAATAATAAACTAAGATATCAAGTCTTTGTTTTAATATACCTATATATTATTTCTATTATGTCCACTATAAGCCTTACTATGTAAGTCTTATTAGTGTTTAATTAAGCTAAGTAAACTTATCTTAATTAAAAGTATCCAAGATACCTATTATATATAAGCAGTAGATATATACTAATATTATTATAGTAGTTATATTTATTCTGACAAAATTACTGATAAATACCAAAATATCAGTAGATTTGTCAAATAGATATCTAAATAAGAGTAGAAAAATAAGTATATAGTCATATATAACAAAAAACTATGATATAATAATTTCAGGTGGTGAGATTATGTGTTTAATATGGAACTTAATAAAAGCATTTACTGATACTCAAGATGATAATAAAAAAGATAATAATGATTTAGAAGATTGGCAAAAAGAATTAGTAAAAGAAAAGAAGTATGATACATTTAACTTTGAAGAGGAAGAGTTAGAAGATGATGACTACTATTCAGAAGATGATGATGAATAAGAAATTTGTCTAAATTTGTTGATTAAATAAAAATAATTTGATATACTTAAGTTAGTTAAAGAAAGACGCTAGTACAGGTCTATTTAATAGATTTTTTGTGCTGGTGTTTTTTGTTAATTAGAAGTAGGAGGAAGTAAATAATATGGGAAGTGTAAAAAAACAAAAAAACAAAATAATAAATAGAAGCGGTGGCACATATGTATAACTTTAAGATAAAACAGATTATAACAAATAATGGTACAGCTATAATTCCAAAGAGTATAAATATAATTATTGGACCAAATAATAGTGGAAAAAGTCAATTCTTAAAAGACATAAAGAATAGTCTTAGTTCACATAATTATTTAAATAAAAAAAACATAACCATAAGAGATATGGAATATATTCTACCAAAAAATAAGGAAGAGTTCATTAGCAGATATAATTTGCATTCAAAAATTTTTAGCAATTCAGATAATCAATATTATATTCGAAACTATTCTGGTATATATGATAATAATATTATAGTTAGCAATCCAGCAAGCAATTATTTGGATACAGGAAATATTAGTATCACCCCAAATTGGGAAATAGATCTACAAAGACAAATAACTAATTTTGATCATTTTATTTGCAATGATGAAAAGATAATTGATGGAGAAAATTATCCACAAAACGCAATTATTCATAATGAAAGGTATATAGAAATAGAAGAAAATGGAAAAAAAGTCAGAAAAACAATAGCAGGTAGTGAAGGCCCATTATATGAAGAAAAAGGAGCAAGTATTAAAAATTTTATTAACCTATATGGAAATTTATTTTTTAATTATTTAGGTACAGAAGAGAAACTTTTAATGTGTAAAAGACAAAAGCAATATGGGTTGCAGGATCACAATACCAATTTTTTGTCAGAGGTACAATTTAACTCAAAATTACTTGATGAATTATCAAACTATACAAAAACAATGTTTAATAAAGATATATATTTAGATAGATTTTCTTGGGGTGAAAGTATTTTATTCAGAGTTGGAGATAATTTTAACTTCATTCGAAATGCTAAAAGAAATGATAACGAAGCCGAAATAAAATTAAAAGATTATAATGCTTTAGATAATGAAGGCGATGGAATAAAAAGCTTTGTTACAAATTATATTGCTTTAAATATGAACGATAAAAATATACTATTACTTGATGAACCCGAATCATTTTTGCATCCACCACTTGCTAAACAATTAGGAGAAATAATTGCAAAAAGTTCAAGTGAAAATAAGCAAATATTTATTTCAACACATAGTGCTGATTTATTAAAAGGAATACTAAGTGTCAATAAAGATGTAAATATAATTAGAATTACACGAGATAAAGAATTTAATCAATTTAATTTATTGAAAAAAGAAGCAATTGAGCAAATAATATCTAACCCCATGCTTTTATCATCTAATATATTAAATGGATTGTTTTGTGAAAAGGTTTATATTTGTGAAGCAGAAAGCGATGAAGAATTTTTTCAGAGTTTGCATGATAAAATAAACCTATATGATAATGCATTTTTTACACATGGAAAAAACAAACAAACGTTAAAAGATATTTCAAAAATATATAATACATTAAGTATTCCCAATTATAGGATATATGACTTTGATATCTTAAAAGATGAAGATTTTAATAAGGCATTAAATACATTTATAAATGAACAGGAAAAGAATAAATATATTGAAATTAGAAAAAAAGTTAATGAAGTGCTTAAAAAGGAATCTTATGCAAATGGAGGTATTAATGATATTAAAGAAGATGAACTTAGAAATATGGTAATAAATATGTTTAATGATTTAAAAAAATCAAAAATTATAATCCTTGAATATGGATGCTTAGAAAGTACACTTGATGATTTAGGTATAAAATATACAAAAAATAGAAATAAATGGTTTGAAAAAGCAATGGGTTTAGTATATGAATCCAGTAATGATATAATAGAGTCATCTAACATCTATAAATGGATATTTAAATAGATGTAAAAGTATAATAAATTATTTATAAATAAGTCCTTATTTTAGTTTAAGGTTGGAGGAAGTAAACATATGAAAACATATTTAATATCTTTACTAATAATAACAGTTATATTTATATTCATTACATTATATATAATGTTTGTTAGTAAAAATAAAAGAAGTGAAAATATAACAATATGTGGAGTGTTATGGGCTATGATTTCAGTTTTTGTTACATTGGTAATTTCAGTAGTAAATTATCAATCAGATGATATAGAAGTTATTTTTAAAGATGGTAGAACAATGACTATCGAAAATTTAGAAGACATAATTTTAGATAAAGAAGATTTGAAGTTAAGCAATAATACATGCCCAGATTATCTTTGGCATATAAATTTGTGCAATAATGGAAATATAGTTTCAAAAAATATTAAAATTAAAATTACATTTGATAACATTGTTTTTGAAGAAAGTCCAGACTATTATGGTGTAGCTGAAGGTAGATATAGTATAGGAGGTTACAGAAGCTTATTATATGATGTACAAGATATTATTTTACCAGGAAGTTGTGTTCCACTACAAATAATAGATTTTACCAAGTCCTACATTGATAAAGATTTGGATAGTGATAAAATGACTATCTACATTTATACTGAGAATAATAAATTAGTAAAGAAAGAATATACAATTAATCTTAAAGAAAAAATGGATTCGATTAATAAATCAAAACAAGGGTAAAAGTTTAAAAAAGAAAATATAAATAATTCATTAAATGGCTTAAAAAATAAGTATTAAATGATATAATACAAAATCAAGGAGGTAACACTATGAAATCATTATTTGATTATATAGATGGTAATAGTTTTTTAACTACAATAATAGGTATTATTGTAGGTTGGATATTGAATTTTATATCAACTATGTATTTTGATAAAAAAAAGGAAAGACGAAGAAAACAGGAATTAGAAAGAATAGAAAAGCAAAAACGTTTTGAAAATAAACCTGAGCTTCAAATAGATAAGAATAATAGTGATAATAATATTGATATGGAGATTTTTATTGGTACTTTTAAAGTTGAATACATTAAAGAAAAAGAATATAAAATCAGTTATTCACAAAATATTAAAAATAAAAAAAATCATTGCTATAAAGATATTATTATAAAAAACATAGGAAAAAGTGATATTGAATGTTTAGATATAGTTTCGACAAATAAAAAAGGACTCATACTATGTGATTACAATTCATTAAATGATTTAGTTGATAACAAATTAATATGTTATGACTATTGTTATGACAAAAAAATAAGAGTTGGAGAAAGTATTAAAATCAGGATTTATTATGAATATAATAAACAACCACATTTAATGTGGAGCTCTACATTAGCATTTTTATTTGAAGATCAAAATCATAACTATTGGGAACAACCATTTTTTTACGAAAAAGACAATGTATATGCACCATATGAAATATCGTATAAAGAATTAAAAAAAGCAGTAACTACAGATGATGCGTATGAATGTTTTGAACATCCATGGCTATGGTGAAAAAAATATAATATAATCTTAAAATTAAAAAGTAGAATATTTATGACCTATTACATATTCTACTTTAAGTTAAGATTATTAAAAAAGACTTAGCTATAAATAAGATGTGGTTAAGCTTTTTATCGTGCTATATGAATAAAGAAGATAATAAACAAAAAGAAAGAGATATATTAAAGAATAATATACTATCTAAATATAATATACCATTAATTAGATTAACTATTAATGGTAGTAGAGAAGAAAGTATTATAAGAAGTAAATTAGATGAGATAGTTAGTAATAAATAATTATATATATATTATTATGCTTATTGCATCTATTATATATAAGCTATAGATATATACTAATATTATTTTAGTATGGAGAAATTTGTCTAAATTTGTTGATTAAATAAAAATAATTTGATATACTTAAATTAGTTAAAGAAAGACGCTAGTACAGGTCTATTTAATAGATTTTTGTGCTAGTGTTTTTTTGTATTAACTAGAAGTAGGAGGTGAACGATGGAGAATTTTATTTATGTCAACTCAGGTGATTTAAATGCTGTAAAAGTTAATGGAAACAATCTTGTAATAATGTTCAAAAGTGGCGGCGTGTATGAATATATGGGTGCAGCTTGTGAATATTATAATTTGTTAAATAGTAATAGCAAAGGAAAATATTTTCATCAATTTATAAAAAACAAATATCAAGAGAAAAAAATTAATTGAAGAAAGGAAAAATAATAAAGTGATAGTATTAAATAGTGAGAATTTTAATGATGAAGAGATAAAGTATTTAAAGTTTTCTAATGACTTTAATATTGAAATATTAAAAAAAATTAAAATTATATTAGGACCAAATGGAGTCGGAAAAACATCTATATACAGAAATATAAAAAAAAGACATCCAGAATATGGATATATAGATTATAACGAAATTGAAAATTCAATAATAACAAAGGGTGATAAATTAATAATAGCACCAAGCATAACAGAAATAACAAAAAAAGAAGCAGAAAAAGAAAAAATCATAAATGCAATTGATACAAAAAAAACGATGAAAGAAGCGTTTGAAATTTCAAACAAGGCAAAAAGTGAACTAATTTCAAAAAATTTAAACAATTATAGAAATAACACAAAAGAAGCAATAAACAAGTTTAAAGGTGATAAACTTGACATATTGATTGACTTAGGTTCTCAAGAAAAGGAAATACTAGTTGGTTCTGGTAATAAAATTTTTGATATAGTAAATGAAGAAATCAAGTTAGATAAAATAAAGAATGATTATAGAAGAAGATACTTGGAAAGTATAGAGAAAACACTTAATGGTGAAGAGTATGAATGCCCTGTATGTGGTAGTGAATGTGAAAAACCTATCAAAAATATAATAGAAGAAGCTCTAAATAAAATTGAGGCAATAAATAACGACGTAATAAAAGACTATATTAACAAAAATTCTGATTTAACTGCTCAACAAATACTAGATAAAATAAATAAATTAAAAAAAGAAATCATTTCAAATAATTTAGAAATATCTGATTTAGAAGATTACCTAATCTGTGGAGGTAATAAAGAAAAAGCAACTATGATTCTTGATGCCAAAAATAATCTGCCAAAATTAGAAGAAGAATTAAAAGAGCTAGATAATAAAAAAATAGATTTTTATAATAATATTAAGGCAGTTAAGGATAGAGTAATTGGAATATTTAAAAGTCAACTTGATGTTTCTGTTGATAATATAAATTTTAATGACGATAAAAAGGAATTAGAAATCAAACTGTCAAGGCCGGTAGAAAAACATAGTACAGGAGAAATAAATTTAATTACTTTTGCAGTTTCACTATTAGAGTTTATTGGTAGTGATAAGAATACATTGATTATTGATGATCCACTAAGTAGTTATGATATACCTAATCAATATAAAATAATATATGAAATAACAGCTGTAAATAATGATGATAATCGTATATTATTGTTTACGCACAATATTGACTGCATAAATATAGCTAATTCACAAAACACTAGTTCATATGAATATGAGTTGATTGATAATATTAATGGAACTCTTTATTTAAATAAAATAACAAATTCTTTAGAAAATAGTGGATTTTCTATTAAACACATTCTTAAGTATATCGATAATAATTATCAGTATAAAGGCTATTTGAAATTGTTATCTGAAAAAGATAATTGGGAACCATCTTTAGAAAATCACAAAATATTTCATTATGATTCAAGTTATTCTAAATGTATAGATGGATATAATTATGATAATAATGTTTTGGTAGACATAATTGATTCAATAGAGCCAAATACCATCAATAACAATAATTATTTAATAAATTCTGCAAATAAGATAATGTACTTGGCTGCATTAAGAGTTTGGATAGAAAAAAAGTTTACAGAAAACACAAATGATTTAGAAGGATTAAAAGAAAAACAACAATTGTCAAATAAAATTATATTTATGTTTGATGGCAATCATTGGATTGGAACAAATAAAGTAACAAAATCTTATTTAATGAGTAAAAAGGTAATGTTAAATCAAAATGATCATTTTAAAAGTCAAAAAGAACCATTTTACTTTGCTTTAAGTTTATCAACAGAAGAAATTATAAAGGAAATAATAGATATTAAGGAACATTTTTTTTGTTGAACAAATTACAGAAATAATTATAATTAAAAATAAGAATAAAAATATTTATTTTTAAACTTTTATTTTTTTAAAATCAATAAGACTAAATCAACAGTTTATTGATTTTTTAGTAGTTTGATGTAATTTCTCAAAAAATATCAAATATTATGATATAATATAATATATAAAGAAATATTGGAGGTATTAATTGTGAACAATAGTAAAGAACGTGAAAGAGAAGAATTACATAAAACAATATGGAAAATTGCTAACGAATTAAGAGGTTCTGTTGATGGATGGGATTTTAAACAATATGTATTAGGATTATTATTTTATAGATTTATTTCAGAAAATATAGAAAATTACGTTAATGAAAATCAAAGAAAAGCAGGTATTAAAGATTTTAAATATAGAAACATTTCAGATGAAGAAGCTTTATTAGGTAAGTCACAAATACTAGAAGAAAAAGGATTATTTATTTTACCAAGTGAGTTATTCTGTAACGTTAGAAAAAATGCTGATAAAAATGAAAATTTAAATGTTGTAATTTCAAATATATTTAATAATATAGAATCATCAGCTAGAGGAACAGCTTCAGAAGACGATGTTAAAGGCTTATTTGATGATTTTACAATAGATAATAAGTTGGGGAATACAGTTGATGAAAGAAACGAAAAACTTGTTAAATTATTAAACGCAATTGGAAATTTAAACTTTGGAGATTATGAAGATAATAATATAGATTTATTTGGAGATGCATATGAGTTCTTAATGACTATGTATGCATCATCAGCAGGTAAATCAGGTGGAGAATTCTTTACGCCACAAGAAGTTGGGGAATTACTTGCTAAAATAGTAATAATGGATAAAACATCTGTTAACAAAGTATATGATCCAGCATGTGGTTCAGGTGGATTATTACTTAAATTTGCTAAGATACTTGGAAAAGAAAATGTAAGAGAGGGATTCTTCGGTCAAGAGATAAATCTTACAACTTACAACTTAGCTAGAATAAATATGTTCCTACATAATATTAATTATAATAATTTTAGTATTGAAAGAGGAGATACATTAATTCATCCAGTACATTGGAATGATGAACCGTTTGATGCAATAGTATCTAATCCTCCTTATTCAATAAAATGGGCAGGCAAGTCTAATCCACTACTAATAAATGATGAAAGATTTGCTCCAGCAGGTGTGTTAGCACCAGAATCAAAAGCGGATTTAGCATTTACTATGCATATGTTATCATGGTTATCACCAAAAGGTACTGCAGCTATAGTTGAGTTCCCTGGTGTACTTTACAGAGGTGGAGCAGAACAAAAGATTAGAAAGTACATGATTGATAACAACTTTGTTGATGCTGTCATTCAATTACCTTCAGATTTATTTTTTGGTACATCGATTGCCACTTGTATTTTAGTATTAAAGAAAAATAAATCAGATAATAACATTTTATTTGTAGATGCTTCTAGTGAATGTGTTAGAAATACTAATAAAAACAAATTATCAGAAGAAAATATCAATAATATAATTAGTTTATTAAAAGATAGAAAATCAGTTGAAAACAAAACCTATTTAGCTACATATGATGAAATAAAAGATAATGATTATAATATATCAGTTAATTCTTACTTAAGAGCAAATACTGAAGATAAAAAAATAGATATAAATGAAGTAAATAGAAAACTTGCTGAAATTGTGCCTAGACAACAACAAATTAGAGAAGAACTAGAAGAGATAATTAAAGAGCTTGAGGTTGACTATCATGAGTAAGATAAATGAACTAATAAAAGAATTGTGTCCTAAAGGGGTTGAATATAAACAGTTAGATGTGGTATGTAAAATTAATAAAGGTAAACAATTAAATAAAGAAAGATTATTATCAAATGGAAGATATCCAGCTGTTAATGGCGGAATTGCACCATCTGGTTATTGGGACGAATATAATTATGATGAAAATATGATTACTATAAGTCAAGGTGGTGCTTCTGCAGGTTATGTTGCATACCAGTTAACTAAATTTTGGGCTGGAGCTCATTGTTATGTTGTAGAAAAAAGTGACAAAAATGTTGTTTATAAATATTTATATCATTTTTTGAAATCTAAACAAGTTGATTTGCAAAAGTCACAAGTAGGAGCAGGTATACCAAGTGTATCTTTAAAGGAAATATACGGATTAAAAATACCTATTCCTCCGTTAGAAGTTCAAAAAGAAATCGTACGAATTCTTGACAAATTTGTCGAGCTAGAAGTGGAGCTAGAAGCGGAGCTAGAAGCGAGAAAGAGTCAATATGAGTTTTGGCGTGGAAAATTGTTTGAAAAAGAAAACGTAAAATATATGAAAATATCAGAATTTGCAAAATGTTGTGCTGGTGCAACTCCATCTACTTCTCATAGTGAATATTGGGAAAATGGGACAATACCATGGATGAGTTCTGGCGAAGTTAATAATATAGAAATATATGATACTGAAAAGAAGATTACTGAATTAGGATATAATTCAAGCAGTACAAAAATGTTACCTATAAATACTGTTGTTGTAGCATTAGCTGGTCAGGGAAAAACAAGAGGGCTAGTTGCAATTACAAGAAAAGAAGTTTGTACTAATCAATCTTTATGTGGAATTGTTCCTGATGAAAGAGTTGATAATGAATATTTATTCCATTATTTACAATCCAGATATAAAGATCTTAGAAGAATATCATCTGGTGATGGAACAAGAGGTGGATTAAATCTTAAAATGATAAATGATTATAAAGTGCCAGTTCCAAGTATTGATGAACAAAAGAAAATAATTAATGTATTGAATAGATTTTCAAGATTAGTTAACTCGTATACAGATGGTCTTCCAGCTGAAATTGAATTAAGAAGACAACAATATGAATATTATAGAAACAAGTTATTAAGCTTTGAGGAATTGGTAAATGAGTAGTTATGTTTATTCTAGTATTTTAAATGATGCAAATAATTTTAGATATATTGTTTTAAATATTAAAAAAATTAAAGGAAGAAAGTGTCTTATTCCTTATATAGTGAATTCGTCATTTGCTTTAGAATTATATCTAAAATTAATATTGATTGCTAATAAAAAAAGTTATAAGAACAATCATCGCCTTACTGAACTATTTAAACTAATTCCTCCTAATATAAAAAAAGAATTATTATCAAGATGTAATAATCTTGAAGAACTATTAAATAAATATGATAATGCATTCATTGAATTTAGGTATCATTATGAGTTATATGATGCGAAAACAGGTAAAGAAAAAGAAATGATGTTAAGTTTTAATACTGACGAAATAGAATCCTTGTTATTGTTATTTTATAATTATTGTAATAGTAATTATTCAAATGTAGATTTTGTTCAAATGCAAATGGATATTAATAAAGAGGTGAAAAACAAATGAGTAAGATAGGTTTAATAAGTGAAAATGATAACTCTACAGTACTTGCAGAATATGAACCGCTTAATAAAGTAGCTACTTCATATCAAAGTGAAGATACTCTTGAAAAAGAATTAATAAAAACTTTAGTTGAACAGGGTTATGAAAGACTAAATATTAACTCTGAAAATGAATTAATTCTTAATTTAAAAAAACAACTTGAAAAACTTAATAATTATAGTTTTAGTGATGGAGAATGGGATGATTTTTTTACTAAAGTAATAGCAAATAAAAATGATTATATTATTGAAAAGACAAGACTTATTCAAGAAGATTATAAACAAGAAATAACTCTTGATTCAGGTGAAAAGAAAAATATCTATTTAATAGATAAGAATAATATTCATAATAATAGTCTTCAAGTATTAAATCAGTATGTTAATAATGATGGTAACTTTGATAATAGATATGATGTAACTATTTTAGTAAATGGACTACCTTTAGTACATGTAGAACTTAAAAAAAGAGGAGTATACTTAAGAGAAGCTTTTAATCAAATAGAAAGATATCAAAGAGATTCTTTTTGGGCAGGTTCAGGGTTATATAATTTTGTTCAAATATTTGTTATATCAAATGGAACATTAACTAAGTATTATTCAAATACCACAAGAGAGTTTCATATTAATAATCAAAAGAAAAAGAAATCTAATTCATTTGAATTTACTTCATATTGGGCAGATCAAAAAAATAATGGTATTACTGATTTAATAGATTTTGCTAAAACTTTTTTTACTAAACATACATTATTAAATATATTAACTAAGTATTGTGTATTTACTAGTGAAGAAGAATTACTTGTAATGAGACCATATCAAATAGTAGCCACTGAAAAAATATTAAATAGAATTACCATTGCATATAATAATAAATTTTATGGAACTATTAAATCAGGAGGATATATTTGGCACACAACAGGATCAGGTAAAACTTTAACTTCATTTAAAACATCACAACTAGCAAGTAAATTAGACTTTATAGATAAAGTATTATTTGTTGTAGACAGAAAAGATTTAGACTATCAAACAATGAAAGAATATGATAGATTTAAAGAAGGTGCTGCAAATTCTAATACCTCAACAAAAGTACTAGAAGAACAATTAAATGATCCTAATGCTAAAATAATAATTACAACTATTCAAAAGTTATCACAATTTATTAAAAAGAATGAAAATAGTGATGTATTTAATAAACATGTAGTGTTCATATTTGATGAATGCCATAGATCACAATTTGGAGATATGCATAAATCTATAATAAAGAAATTTAAAAAATATTATTTATTTGGATTTACAGGAACACCAATATTTCCAGAGAATGCTAGAACTATAAAAGGTATCTCTGAAACAACAGAACAAATTTTTGGAGAAAGATTACATACTTATACAATAGTAAATGCTATTGCTGATAAGAACGTCTTACCATTTAGATATGAGTATGTTGGTAGAGTTGATATAGCAAATAACGTTAAAGATGAAAAAATATATAATATAGATGAAGAAAAACTATTTGATAATCAAATGCGTATAAGTCTTATTACAAACTATATAATAGATCATTTTAGTACTAAAACTAAAACATCAGAAAGCTATGTTTATTCAACATTAGATAATGTTATAGATGTTGCAAAAAAGAATAATATAGAAGAAATTAAGTCTAAAAAGAATATAAATGGTTTTAATTCAATATTTGCTGTATCAAGTATTAAAATGGCCAAAGAATATTATTCAGAGTTTAAAAAACAGTTGGAATTCAAAAAAAGCAATTTAAAAGTAGCATTAATATACTCATATGGAGTTAATGGAGAAGATGGGGTTATAGACGAAAACTCAGAATCAACAGAAGCGTTAAGTATAGATGATAGAACATTCCTAGAAAGAGCTATTAAAGATTATAATAATATGTTTGGAACCAGCTATGATACATCATCAGAAAAATTTCAAAATTATTATAAAGATGTTTCTTTGAGAATGAAAAATAGAGAAATAGATATACTAATCGTTGCTAATATGTTCTTAACCGGATTCGATGCTAAAACATTAAATACATTATGGGTAGATAAGAATTTAAAATGGCATGGATTAATTCAAGCGTTCTCAAGAACAAATAGAATTTTAAATAGTGTCAAGACATATGGTAATATTGTTTCATTCAGAAACTTAGAAGATAGACTTAATGAAGCACTTGCTAAATTTGGTGATGAGGAAGCTCATGGAATAGTTTTATTAAAACCATATAATGATTACTATTATGGATATGAAGATGATAATGGCAAAATGTTTGAAGGTTATAAATCTTTAGTTGAAAAGTTAACTTCTAAATTTGCACCAGGAGAACTAATGCAAAGCGAAGCAGAGCAGAAAGAATTTATAAAGTTATATAGTGCTATATTAAGAGTAACTAATATTCTATCTTCATTTGATGAGTTTAAAAACCAAGAATTAATAAATGAAAGAGATAAGCAAGATTATCATAGTGTGTATATTGAATTATATAATGAGTTTAGAAACAAAGCAAAACAAGAAAAAACGGATGTTACAGGTGATGTAGTATTTGAAATGGAGTTAATTAAATCAATTGAAGTTAATATAGACTATATCTTAACATTAGTTAAAAAATATCACGATTCTAATATGGAAGACAAAGAAATATTAGTAAACATTCAAAAAGCTATTATGGCAAGTCCAGATTTAAGAAATAAAAAGGACTTAATCATGGCATTTATTGATTCATTAGATCAGGAATCAAATGTATATACAGACTTTGAATCATTTATGAATAGTAAAAAGAAAGAAGAATTAGATAAAATAATTGCCGAAGAAAATCTTAATAAAGAAGAAACTTATAACTTTATTCAAAGATCGTTTGAACAGGGAAGAGTGGAAACTAATGGGACAGAGGTATCAACAATACTTCCTCCAATGAATATGTTTACTCCTAATAATGATAGACAAGAGAAGAAGAATAAAGTAATAGATAGGTTATTAGACTTCTTTGATAGATTCTTTAGTATTACAGGAAAATAATTATGGTTTAATATAAAGTTCATATAATTTGGACTTTTTTCATGATATAATTATAAAGAGCAGTATAGTGCTTGATAAATTTTAACAAATAGTGTAAAATATATTTTAATTATTTATCAGGGGGCGACAAGATTATGAATAGTACACAAGCAAGTGCAACCATATTTGGGTTTCAATTTCAAATAAATGCTGCAATATATTTAATGCTTAAGTATTTCTCTGATTTTGATCAAATGAAAATTGAAGGAAGCCAGGAAGATATAGAACTATTTATGCACAATAACAAAAAAATATATGCACAAGCCAAATCAAAAGAATTTCCTACAAAAGATAATAAAGGACATTCTGAAAAATTAAGAGATGCACTTAGAACTTTATCAAATGTTGAAGATAAAGGAAATTATGATTTAATGTATATTAGCAATTTGGAAGAAAATCCGTTAAATTCTGGAACTAAAGAATTTGATGGTATTAGTTTTTTAAAATACGATGAATTAAGGGAAGAGTCGAAGAAAAAAATTGATAGCCAAATATCAAATGGAAATTATAATATTGATACGAGCAAATTGATCATTGCTAAGATTCCATTTTACGGTAATGATTGGGAACAGAGGCATAAAGAAATAAGTAAGAAAATGGCAGAGTTTGTTTCAAATATTAGTCCAAGTTTAAGTTCATTTGCAAATAGAATAATTATTATTTGGGAAGAAGAATTTTTACATAATGCTTCAATTAAAAATCCAAAAATAACAATTAACAAGGAAAATATAGTTTGGGGATTAGTAGTTTGCAAGTTGCAGTTAGATGATGTAAAAAAGTTTGATGAAAAACTTGAAATAGAGCAAACTGATTTCTTAGAAGCAATAGATGAGTATGAAAAAATAATTGATATAAAGAGTTCAACTTTTCTAGACTATAACAAAATAATATCATTATACTCACAATATAAACTAAAAAAAGGTAAACCGGTTTCAATATATGAATTTATTCAAGATGCTGAAAGTGAGATATTTAATTTAATTTTTCCTGATAAAAATAAAGATGATATTGTTTTACGAGCATGTACTAAAATTATAGCAAAGGAAATCATTCTAAGATCAAAAAGTATTGAAGAAATAAAAAGAGGAGTTGAAAATTATGGTAATAAATAGTATTGAAATTTCATCAAATAATAAAAGCAAAAGCTATGAGTTAAAAAATGGTTTTAATCTAATCTTTAGTGAAAAAAATTCAAAAGGTAAAACTACACTCTTGAGGTTTATATTATATGGGCTTGGTTATAATATTCCACCAACGGAGGGGATTGGCAATTTTGATAAATATAGAATAAATGTTGTGTTAACAATTAACAAAAAGCAAGTATTATTAATTAGAACTGGTGAAACAATAATATTAAAAAATGATGCCGATGAAAAGGTATTTTTGCTTCCGGAAGAACAATATGAGTTTCAAGCATTATTATTTGGAATAGATGATTTATTAATATTAGAAAATCTTTTAGCTGTATTTTATATAGATCAGGAAAAAGGATGGACAATGTTAAATAGAGGTAAAATAATAGGCAACAATAGATTTAACATAGAAAATTACATATCCGGTTTATCAGGTAAGGATCTAGGAGATTTATATTATGAAAAAGAGAAGATAAGCCAGGAAATTAGAAAATATAAAAATTTATTAAAAATATCAGAATTTAAAGATGAAATTGTTGATAATTTGGCTATTAGTAAAACAAATGAAGAAATCAGTTTATTAATAAAAAACAAAAATAAGCTTGCATTTCAAATAGAATTAAAAGAAAAAGAAATCTCCGAAATAGATGATATCATTAAAGATAATAAGCAATTCATAGACTATATTGAAAATATGAGAATTATTGTAAAAGGAAATAATGGAGAAAAAATAGAGCTAAAAAAAGAAAATATTTTAAATTATGACGAAAATGAAATGTATCTAAAATACAAGAAGACTCTATTAAACCATCAGTTGTTTAAATATAAATCAGAATACGATAAAGTGATAAAGAAAATAGAAGAAAAAAACACATTGTTTGATATGAAAACAATTTTAGAAAATATGGAAGATAATATTAAAAATCTTAATTTGGATAAAAACGTCGTTGAAAATGTATTAAATAATCTTATAAGCCAAAGAAATAAAGTAAATAATAAAATTAAAAATTATTTATCTACTAACAATAATTATTTAAACTATTTTTACGATATTATAGATAAATATGCTATTGAATTAGAAATAAAACAATTCATAAATAAGGATCATAGCATTGTACTTACGAGTAAACTAAAAGGATATAGTGGTAAAATATTGGCACAATTAGCGTTTATATTTAAGTTGGCTTATCTTAAAACCATAGAAGAAAAATTTGAAATAAAATTGCCATTTATAATAGATTCGCCAAGAACAAGTGAAATGAAAGAAGATGCCGCGACAGATATGATGAATATTTTACAGAGGGACTTTAATGGCTATCAAATAATAATTGCGTCAGTTTATGAACATTTTGGTGATATAAAAATGAATAAAATAACCCTTGAAACAGGTGTTATAGATTAACAATTAGAAATTGTGAAAATTATTCTATAGTTTTTTCAAGTACAAACTAGGAGTGAAAATAGTAAATAACAATTTGTATTAATATAAAAAGGTTATATTCAAAAAAATCAACACGATTTGGTCTATTCTACCTGAAGAGAGCAGCTATTTACGAAATTTCAAAAAGACTTACCAACATCACAATGATATACTAAGTCTTTTTCTTCTACATTACAAACTTGTAATATAAAATACATTAAAATAATGATATAATATAACTATAGAAAGAAGGAAATATAAAATATGAAAAAGATAATGATAATTGAAGATGATACTATAATATCTAAAGAATTATATGAACTACTAGTAAATGCTGGCTATGAAGCATTAATACTAAAAGACTTTTCAAATGCTAAAGAAGAAATATTAAAAAGTAATATAGACCTAATCCTCTTAGATATAAATATACCATATCAAAATGGTGAGCAGTTACTTAAAGAAATAAGAAAAGAATCAAATATTCCCGTAATAATGGTAACCTCAAGAGCAAGTGAAACCGATGAAATATTATCAATCTCTTATGGAGCAGACGATTACATAACCAAGCCCTATAGCCCAACCATTCTATTACTAAGAATACAAAATATCTTCAAAAGATTAGATAATAGTACCGAAGTATTAAAATACAAAGATTTAGAAGTCTCGCCATCACGAGGTACCTTATCTGGTAGTAACAAAGAAT
>OLNW01002342.1_pt1 | contig 16497 bp, 18 predicted proteins | sample 1672121 | NCBI WGS metagenome assembly OLNW01 (sample SAMEA3136648, study PRJEB25190) | human gut metagenome
TTAAACAATTTCATATGACAAAAGCCAAATCCAGTTTGAGGATTTAAAGAATTTATCAAATATTCTTCTGAATTAAATTCAGATTCATCTTTTTTGAAATTTATATATTCTATATTCTTTCCAACAATTCTATTATACCCACATAAAACAACATCTGCTTTTCTTTCTTTTGCTTTCTCATATAATGTTTCCACAAAATTTTCTTCTATCCAATCATCAGCATCAACAAATGAAATCCACATTCCATTTGATAATTCTATTCCTACATTTCTAGCGAGACTTACTCCACCATTTTCCTTATGAATTACTCTAATTCTACTATCTTTTTGCGCATATTCATCACAAATTTGAGAACAATTATCTGTAGAACCATCATCAACTAAAATTATCTCTAAGTTATTATATGTCTGATTCAATATTGAATCAATACATCTTCTAATATATTTTTCTACATTGTATATAGGTACAATAATGCTAATTAAATCATTCATTTTTCGCCCCTAAAAACTCTTTTCATATTTTTTCTTTGCAAATTTCGCATTCAAAAAAGCCAAGCCTTTTTTTAGCCAATTCACATTTTGCATATCAATAACCTTAACTTCTTCATACTTAATATTATTCTTATTAATCCAGACATCAAGCAAAAGTTCAGACACTCTTCCATAAAATCTTGCATGAAAGCTATCATATTTACTTATATCCATTCTTTTTTCTAAATCAAATAATATATCAAAAAGCCATGAACAATAGTCATCTAACACTTCTTTTTTCATTATAAACATATTAAACATATGTGCTGACGTCCTTTTATGTAATTTATCAAATTCATCAAGGTATAGTGGATATTTTTCTTCTATAATCTTTCTTGTTTCATCAAGTGGTTCAATATATGTTGTATGTTTATAATGTGAATACAAGTTTTCTATATAATATTTTCTAATATTAGGAAGAATCACATCTACTTTTTCCAATTTGTCACTTGCTTGTTTAGCTGTCAATAATATTTTAAACTTTTCATTTTCTTCTTTTGGTATTCTTTTATTTATTGTAAAATGTCTTCTATAATGAACAAGCCCAATATAATCAGCTTTTAAATTTTTCCAAGCCCAATATAATCCAGTAAGCTCACAAAAGTATGGATTCTTTTCTGATATGTTTTCCCCTTCGTCATCTTTCTGATATCCTAACTCTTCTTTCCCTCTTGCTCCAACTTGCACAGGTATATACATTTGGTCATCTGGCATTGTATATTTCTTATGTGTTGCCACAATAACTTTTATATCTTTCACTTAAATCGCACCTTCCCTACTAAAAACTTTTGTTGCTGTTTTAACTAAAATTTTCAAATCCATTGTAACACTTTTTTTCTCATAATACTTTTCATCTAGCTTTAATCTTTCTTCAAAAGGAACATCATTTCTTCCAGAAATTTGCCATAGGCCAGTAATTCCAGGTTTAACAGCTGTTATATAAGGATAATATCCACCAATATCATCCTTCTCTTTTTCCAAATATGGTCTTGGTCCTACTAAACTCATGTCACCTTTAAAAACATTTATGAATTGTGGAAATTCATCAATGCTTGTTTTTCTAATAAACTTACCAATTCGAGTTATTCTTGGATCATCTTTAAGTTTTTTATTTATTTTATATTCTTCTCTTGCTTCGTCGTTTTGAGCTAAATACTCTTCTAAGATTTCGTCTGCCCCTTCCACCATAGACCTGAATTTATACATCTTAAATATTTTACCATTTTTACCAATTCTATTTTGAGTATATATTATAGAGCCCTTATCTTTGCAAACAATTTTTGCTATAAAAATACCTAAAGTAATCGGAGCTAATAATATTATTCCAAAAACTGCTCCTATAATATCTACCACTCTTTTCATAAATACATATATTTTTCTTTCACTCAAGACTTTTGAATATACTTTAGGAGATAAATTTGAAATTTCCTGAGTAATATTATCATTTGCAACATTAATATCCACTTTTTTCTCCCCCCATAATTGAAGTAAACATTTTGTTGTTTATTTGTACTTTTTGTCGAAATTTTTTCTTCTCCACTTAATATATCATTTTATTAGTTTTTTGGCAATAGGTTTTTTGATTTTTCTATTGCCAAAAAAAGGGTTCAAAGTATACAAATTTTTTCATAACGAATTTATATACTTAAAACCCTTAATATATTATAAAATTAATATTTTGCATATGTTATCCCAAGTCTTATATTTCCTGGTTTTCTAACACTTTTTGAGCATTGAAAGTTGTAAGATTTTGGACCATATCAGAAGGTATCCATCTATTCAACTTTTTCAAAATTTTTGGAATCTTAGGATATATCTGCCCTGTTTTATGAACATCAGAACCCAAAAAACTAATCAAATTTTCTTTCAACAATTTCTTTACTGTTTTTTTAGCAGAATTTCCATACATTCCAATTATACTACCATAATTAGATTGAAATAGTGCTCCCATATCTTTCAATTCTTTAACAAAGCCTATATCTTCTTTTACATAGCTATATCTTTCCGGATGTGCTATAATCGGTCTATATCCATCTTCAATTAATTTATATACTACGTCTTTAACAAATAATGGTCTTGAATTCATTGGCAACTCAAACAAAACATATTTCGTATTATTTATAGTAGACGCCTTTTTCTCTTCTAGAAGATTTATCATATCAGTTGTTATATAAATTTCGCTACCCAAATATAATTTAGGCATTTGCATTCCAATATTATTAGATAACTTAGAAGCCTCATCATCAATATCTTCAAGTAACTTTCTTCTTTCTTGCTCATCACACTCATAATAATCTTGTAAATAATGTGATGTAGATATTATTCCAGCAAAACCTGCTTCAGTGGCTTCTCTAATTAAATTAATTGATTCTTCCATGCTCCTAGAGCCATCATCAATATTAGGTAATATATGTGAATGAAAATCTATCATTAAAAGTTCCTCTTATCCATATTTTCTTTTTCTTTTTGTAAGTAATCATTAAATTGTTTCAACATCTCTGTTGCTCTTTCTTCTGGCGACATCTCCATATTCGCCCCGCTATTTTCCATACTTTTTTGAACTGTTTGTCTCAACTCTTGCTGTGTCTCTTGATGTGTCTTAGGCTGTGGCTGTGGTTTTGCCGATTCAGTTTCTTTTTGTTTTGCAATAGCCTCTTTTTGATATTCTTTAGGATTTCTATCTCTATTTAACATCTCTGTAGTTCTAGAACGTTGAATTTGGCGTCTGCGCTCATACTCTAATTCTTCTTGTCTTTTTGCATCTATTTTGATTGGTGCAGAAGCATAATAATAAGTTTCATTAGCCTTTCTACCAGAAACAGGCTTTTTATTATAAACAACTCCTGCTATATGTCCACCAACATTTTTAATATCTTTTATAACCTTAGTCAAATCGTCTTTTTTAGTCATATTATGAGCAGTAACAATTATTGTAGAATCTACCACTCTAGACAAAATTACTGCATCTGTTACTAATTTTGATGGTGTACCATCTATTATTATTAAATCAAAATTTCTTTTTAGTTCATCTAATAGTGCACTCATTTGAGGTGTTGAAAGCAATTCTGATGGATTTGGTGGTACATTACCAGATGGTATCAAAAACAAATTTGGTACTTCTGTATTTCTTAAATAATTCTCTAAACTATATGTTTTTTGAGGATTATCATTTATTCCTGCCAAAAGATTTGATAATCCTGGATATGGAGCCACTTTAAAAATATTGTGCAAACAGCATTTTCTCATATCAGCATCTATTAAAACAACTTTTTTTCCTGTCTGAGCAAATGTAATTGCTAAATTTGATGAAACCCAAGTCTTGCCTTCTCCTGGCAATGTTGATGTAACTAATAATGTTTTTAAACTTTTATTGGAATTCATAAATTGCACATTTGTCCTTAAAGTTCTAAATAATTCTGACACATAAGATTTAGGGTCTTCATGTGCTATCAATTCTCTCTTCATCCTCTAATTTCTCCTCCTTCTTTTGTATTCTGTCCCATCATAAAGTGGAATTGTAGTTAATACTGTAAGGTTAAAATTCTTTTCTATATCATCTTCAGATTTTATAGTAGTATCTAACATGTTTGAAAGCAATACATACACCACAGCAATTATAGCACCTATAAATGCAAAAATCATTATATCTTTTGCGTGATTAATATTATATGGACTTTGTGGAACTTCTGCCACATCTACAACATGAACATTTTCTACTCCATAAAATTCCTTAATATTATCAATAAAGACCTTTGCAATTTCATTTGCAATTTTAGTTGCTAAAACAGGGTCTGTATTTTTTACAGATATTTCTATAACTTCAGTATCTTCAGCAGCTGTTACACTTACGCTTTTTTTAAGCTCGTCTTCATCCATTTTTAATGATAAATTTGAAATTACAGTTCTTACTAATTTATTACTTTTTACAAGTTTGCTATATGTAGAAACTAATTTTGAATTTAATGTAACATCTGTAGTTGTAATTGAAGAATCTCCATTAGCATTGTTAGAAGAAGAATTAGTTGCTAATAGCAATGTTGTAGAAGCTTGGTATTTAGGCGTTACAAACATCAAACTATAAACGCCACCTATAATCGCAAATATAGCAACTACCACTATTATTTGTACTTTCTTGCTCCAAAACATTTGTAATAATTCTTTTAAATCTATTTCTTCCATTATTATTCCCTTCCTGTATTTAAATTTTCTTTTGTTTTTTTACTAATAGTTCTAGCAGCATATATTGCAATAACTAATATCGCAATTATAATTGAGCCTACTGCCAATGAACTTATTTTCTGCAACACTTCTTGAATTATAGCAACCAGAGTTTTAGAAAAAGCATCATCAAACACTTTTATCCCTTGTATTTTCACTTTTGCAACTACTATTTGGCATGCCAACACTTCAAAAACCCCACAAGCTAATAATGCCGTTCCTAAAGATTGAACATCATTTAAAATCTTTTTATTATTCACTATAATAATCGCAATAAAATCAATCACCAAAACTCCTAACATAATTTTATACACATTATTTAACTTACTTACAGCATTTTGATATACACCTGTAATCTTTGTTGAATAATTTGCATATATTAGCGTATTTTTATATTCAGAGCAAATATGATTTACAAATTGATTTATTGCTCCCTCATTTTGATTATTTTTTATTCCTAATTTATCTATATTCGCATTTAAATTTGTCTCAATTTCTGTTGTATCTATTACTTGATTTTTTCCATTATATATATTTGATAAAATCATATTAATATCATTTTTTACTTTTTCTTGCGTACAAATATTTTCAAGCACATTCTCATCTAAACCAGATTGGTCTATATAATTTTCGAAATTTGATTCTACTAATTGATATGTTCCTAAATAGAAATCTGTTTCTTCTAGTTTTTGCATTATATAATTTTTATCTAGTACAGTAGAAAATAATATTGTAATTAAGCCTATAGATATTAGTGCAATTGTTAATATCATTGTAAGTATAAATTTTAGAAGATTTATTAATACTTTCATTTTTATTTTCCTTTCTTATTATGCAATATTTACTTTTCCAATTCAGCATATACAACATATCTTTGTGTTGCATATCCTATATTGTTGAATGGATAACATGTATATACCATCAAAATTTCTTTATCTCTTTGAATTGGTAATTTATCCAATTCTGTCTCTTTTATTAATTGCATATCATAGATTTTATATACATATTTACCATATGATGTTGTCACTTTTATTTCATCACCATTTTGTAATTCTGAAAATCTTCTAAACATATTCTTCGAGTTATGCCCCATGTATACTATTGAACCACCTTCTCCTGGAAAATAACTTCCACTAGAATGGCCAACTCCTTTTTTTAATATTTCAAGTGTATCACCATAATATACAGGTAAATTTACATTTATTTTATCAATTTCTATTGTTGCATATTGCGTTCCATATTCTGGATAATTTTTGACTGTATTCTTTTCTGTTTCTGCATCTGTACTAATTGTTGCTTCTGCTTGTTCTGCTTTTGATGCTATTGCGATTGAAACTTTGTTTACAAGCCTAAATATTTCGTCTATTTTTCGCCCTAAAAATAGTTTTATTCCTAAAAATAATGTTACTACAATTAATAAAGCAACTATTATACTACTAATAGTTGCTTTTACTGATTGTCCAAATTTATTTTTCATGCACAGTTCTCTTTGTTACAACAGTGATAGCAAGGGCAATTATTGCTATTACAGAACTAGTTAAAACAACATTAACGTTATTTCCTGTATATGCTAATTTTTTAGTATTTTGTCCAATTGTTTCTACTAACTTACCATTTTTATATATTTCTGCATAACCTTTTTTGAATACAACATTTGCATCAATTAAATCTGCTGCTGAATTAGCTATTGATTTTAATTTGTCTGCTTGTGCTGATGTTAATTGTCTGTAGTCAGCTGTTCCTGCTTCTTCCATTACAGCTATTGCTTCATCTGCTTTTGCAAGTATTGCATCTGCTTGTTCATCTGTTACTGGATATTCTGATAAATATCTTTCTACTTTTACTTTTTCGGCTGTTGTCATTCCGTATTTTTGTCCTTTTGCATATAATTCATCTGCTAATGTAGATGTTGTTGCAGCATTTACTAATGTTGCACATGCCATTACTATTATGGCTGTTAATATTGATATTATAAAACTTTTTTTCATTTTATTTTCTTCCTTTCTTTTGTTTTATTTTTTACATTTTGATTATAACATTTAGTCGCTTTTTGTGCAATAGTTTTTTGAAATTTTTTTTTTATAAATTTTGACTTAAAATATTTTGTTATTTTTTTATATTTATGCACTAATCTCGACTATATAAATCCCTTGTATATACTTTATTTCTAACTTCAAACAATTGCTCTTCATACCTATTAGCCACAATAATATCAGCTTTTTCTGCAAATTGGCTAAAGTCATTTATTACTTCACAATCTTTAAATTCTTTATCTTTTAATGTTGGTTCATATATAATAATTTGAACATTATGTTCTTTTAATTTTTGAATAACTCCTTGAATTGCACTGAATCTGAAATTATCTGAGTCAGCTTTCATAGTTAGTCTATAAATACCAACAACATTAGGTTTTCTTTGCATAATCATTTTTGCAATATGTTCTTTTCTTGTATCATTTGAACTAACAATTGCACGAATTAAATTTTGGGGTACATTATCGAAATTTGCCAATAATTGTTTTGTATCTTTTGGTAAACAATATCCTCCATATCCAAAAGATGGATTATTATAATGAGTTCCTATTCTTGGATCTAAACATATTCCATCTATAATATCCTTTGTATTTAATCCTTTTGTTTCTGCATATGTGTCAAGTTCGTTGAAATATGATACTCTTAATGCCAGATAAGTATTTGCAAATAATTTAACTGCTTCTGCTTCTGTTGAATTCATGTATTTTGTTTCAACATTTTCTTTTAATGCACCCTGTTGCAACAATTTTGCAAATTCAATAGCTCTTTCTGATTTTTCTCCAACAATTATTCTTGATGGATATAAATTGTCATATAAAGCTCGTCCTTCTCTTAAAAATTCCGGACTAAACATTATATTATCAATTCCATATTTCTTTTTTATTGATTCAACATAGCCAACTGGTATTGTTGATTTTATTACCATTGTTGTATCTATATTCATTGATATTACTTTTTCTATTATATCCTCAACTGATGATGTGTCGAAATGTTTTGTTTCGTCATCATAGTTTGTTGGTGTTGATATTACAATAAATTTTGCTCCTTGAAATGCTTCTTTATAATCTAATGTTGCTTTTAAATCTAGTTTTTTGTTTGTAAGAAAATCTTCGATTTCTTTGTCTCTTATTGGTGATTTTCCTGCATTTATCATGTCTACTTTTTCTTTTATTACATCTAATGCAATTACTTCATTTCTTTGGGCTAATAAACATGCTATTGATAGGCCTACATAGCCTGTTCCTGCTACTGCGATTTTCATGTTAGACACCTCCTATTTAAAACATTACTGCATATAAAACTCTTTATACCATTCAGCAAATTTTCTTAAACCTTCTCTTAATGGTGTATTCGGTCTAAATCCAAAATCCTCTTCTAAAGGCTTGGTATCTGCATAAGTTACAGGTACATCACCAGGTTGCATTGGTACTAATTCTTTATGCACCTCAAAATCATAATCTTCTGGTAATACTTCTGCTCTTATTAATTCTTCCTGCAATATTTGCACAAAATCTAATAAATTTTCCGGACTACTATTTCCTATGTTATATATTTTATATGGTGGAATTGGTAATCCGTCTTCTCCGTTTTTCTTTTCCGGAGCCTTTTTCATCACACGAATAACACCTTCAACAATATCATCTATATATGTAAAGTCTCTTTTACAATTTCCATAATTAAATATCTTTATTTTTTCACCTTTAATTAACTTATTTGTAAAACCAAAATATGCCATGTCTGGTCTTCCTGCTGGTCCATATACTGTAAAAAATCTTAATCCTGTTGATGGTATATTGTACAATTTTGAATAGCTATGTGCCATAAGTTCATTTGATTTTTTTGTTGCAGCATATAATGATACAGGATTGTCCACTTTGTCATCTGTTGAATATGGTACTTTTTTATTACTTCCATATACTGATGAACTTGATGCATATACTAAATGCTCTACTGGATAATGTCTACAACATTCTAATATATTATAAAATCCTATTAAATTTGATTGAATATATGCATCTGGATTTGTAATACTATAACGAACTCCTGCTTGTGCTGCTAAGTTTACTACTATTTCTGGATGATATTCTTTGAATATATTTTCTACTGTTTCTTTGTCTGATAAATCTCCTTTTATAAATTTGAAGTTATCAAATTTATTTAATTCAGCTAGTCTCCATTCTTTTATTTTTATATCATAGTATTCGTTCATGTTGTCTAGTCCTATGACTTGAACTTCTTTTTCTTCTTCTAAAATTCTTTTTGCTAAATTTGAACCGATAAAACCGGCTATGCCTGTGATAAAATATTTTTTCATTATATTCTCTCTTTCTATAATTAATTAATAAAATTATAATTTCTTTCTGTTATTAATAAATTTTTTTATTATTTTTGATAATTCTTTCAATGTAAAAGAGTCAAAAATTACAATATTAATTGTTAAAAAAACAAAAATTACTATAGAATAAATTATAGCATATTTGCTCCATTCTATTAGACTTGTTATTTCTATTTGAAACTTCAATGAAATGTATGCTGTAATACTCAATAATATAAAAACTCTTATTAATCTAAAAAAGGTTTTATCATTTTTGCAAAGTAATATTTTTTTATTAGTATATAATATTGTATCTATACATCTCCATCCTAATGCAATACCTGTCCCCAATACTATTCCATTGATTCCCATCTTTTGGGTAAATATAAAACTTAATACTAATGTTAATATTGCTTCCAGTATGGCTCTCCATCGTGTTTCTTTAAAATGCCCCGATATATTAATCAATGCATTACTTGGCATTTTTAAAATATAAAAAGCCGATGTATATACAAAAATAACTGCAAATATTGGATAAATATAGTTTATATCTGCATTATATGTATAAATAGTTACAAACGGAACTATCATAAGCATTGTAACTGAATAGATAAAAGTTACTATATTAAAAAACATAAATTCTATAAAGTCATACATCTTTAGTAATTTTTCTCGATTGTTAAGAGCATACTCTCTTCCAAGAAAAGGTGTGAGTGCCGTTATTAAATTAGAACAAATTGATTGAAGCCCTGAAAATATAATATTATAAACGGCATAAACACTAGCAGCTTCTAATCCTAATGTTGCAGTAAGTATTGTTGCCTGAGAACCAGATACTACTAAACCTGAAAGTTGATGAACCATAGCATCTTTTCTTTTTTCTACAACTGAATTTATTGGTTTTGTCTTTTTATAGTCTGATAAATCAGGATAATTTGTTTTTATATATCCAAGCAAGAATATTGCTCTAAAAACATATACTAAAGAAATTGCCAATTGAACTATTATAATATTCATATTAAATTTTAACATAAATATTGCTAATACAAGACTAATAAATATACTTAATGCTTGTACTGTAGTACACACATAAGTTTTTTGATCAGCATATAATAATGAACGACATCTTCCTACTGCAAAAAATTCTGATGCTCCTGAAATACTCATTACTAGCATTAATAAAACTATAGTTATATATTCTATATCAGTTTCTAAAGAAAGCGGATATAAAATGGCAACAACTAATACTATAAGGCAGTACATAAAACCAAATTTATTAAACATTCTATTAGATGCATTTATCATTCCTTTTACTGTATTTATATCATTTTTTGCAACTGGTTCATATAGTTTTTGTGTTGTAGCCGTTGCTATACCAGCTCCAATAATACTAACATATGAAATAATTACTTTTATTGAAGAAATTAATCCATTAATCTCCGACCCGAATCTCATAATTATCATTGATGGAAGTATTAAATTGGTTATTATATTCATTATTTGAGGTAGTGCACTTGCAAATATATTCTTTAAAACTTTTTTCACGTAGTCCTCCTTGTTACTTTTCACCAGTGAATGATGTCAAAATTAGCATAGGTATTCCCCAACAAAAAAACCATGCTAAAGTAATTGACGGGCTGTACATAACTGTTCCTAGTGCAAAAATTATGCTGCAAAAAATTTCAGCAATATATTTTATTGATTTATCAGTCTTTTGTGCTTTATCATAATATACTAAGCTTAATTTTACAAAGAGCATTGATATTATTGGAGCCAAAAATGTTCCGAAATAATAATACCCTGCACCTATTGTAGGTGGAATTTGTCCATAAGCTCCATTATAATTATTATAAAAATATTGTAGTTTATTTCCCCTATTTCCAAACAACGTTGAATTAAATGGAATTGCTCCTAGTAATCCAGCTTTAAAAGCCTCTAGTTTAAATGACTTATCAACATTAAAGATTGCTGCTACATTATCAACACCAGTAAAATATGCACTAATTATTTGTGTCATATATAATATTGGACCATTTGATTTACTATATAAGCTCGTATCTATTTTTACAAAATATCTAACCGAAAAATAAAGTATCATTATTCCTAATGTGCATATTATAACTAAAGTAAACATTTTCTTCCTTTTTTCTGGGAATAAATGTATATAATATAAAATAATTGCTAAACATGCTACTATTGCTTCCGCAAAGGTAGATGTTAAAAATAAAAATTGTGTTAGACAAGCTATTAATAATGTTACCATAATCCATTTTGAATTTGACTTTTTTTCATATAACTTTCTAATAATATATGCTGGAAACAGTATTCTAAGAATTTGAAAACACATCGAAAAAAGTGTTTTTATAATCCTTCCTACTGTTCCTATTTGATATGTTATATTAGACTCTGCAATTGTAAAATTTGTATCTGATAAATCAAAAATATTTTTAAACTTTGCAGAATATTGTGGCATGAAAATATATATTATTATAATAAAACAACTAATTCCAATAATAAGAAACTTACTTATGTCTCCTTTAACTCTTGAATATACAACTTTGATTTTATTAATATTTTTTAAATATATATGTAAGTATATTATAAATTGTATAGCCAAAAATTCATACAACATTAATAAACAACTTTTATTTATAAACGAGCCTACATATTTTTTTCCCTCAAACAATTGAATATTACAGTTAAAAGAGTATAAAAAAGGCAAAAGCGATAATCTTATAAAATATAAAGTTTCAATTATTAAAAATGTAACATTATCTTTTGCAATTTTATAATTTTTATAAAATAGCAAAGTTATTAGTAAAAAGCCAAAAGGCAATAATGTTATAAAAATTTTATTTTCAATATTTATAAATATCATACATATGATACAAGAAATTATAGAAAATATCTCAAATATAAAAAATATTAATTTACTAAAACCTTGTTCTTTAATTTTTTTCATATGTTTCCTCCATATATGTTAGCATATTGCTCACATATTGTACTTATACTAAATTTTTTTAAGTTCTCTGATATTGTGTTGTCATTAATTTTACATTTCTTATTGATGTATAATAAAATTTTCTCTGCCCACTCCTCTTCAGACTCACTTAATTTTATATAATTTAGTAGTCCTACATCAACTTCCTTTTGAATTGCTTCCGAAACAAAGCATGGAATTCTTTTGGATTGAGCTTCCAACAAAACAATTCCAAATCCTTCATATATTGAAGGAAAAATCATATAATCTGCTTCATCGTAAACTCTCGAAATATCTCCTTTGTCTCCGGGAATAAAAAAAACTGACTCACTTAAGTTTAATTCATTAACCAACTTAATTAATTTTTCTTTATCTTCTCCAAACCCAACAAGCATTAGTCTACTTTTTGATATTTTTTTCTTAATATTGTAAAATATTTTTATAACAAATTCTTGGTTTTTTTGATATGTATACCTACCAACATGAATAAATGTTAAAACTTCATTATTCTTTGACATTTTAGGGGCAAATTTTTCTAAATCTACTGAGTTGAAAATCACATTATATTCTATATCACCGAAAAAAATCCTTGCAAGCAGCATCAGAACACCCTATTCTATGTGTTGCAAATCTTTTTATCATTGATTTATTTATTTTTTCTTGTAATTTAACCAAGAATCTTTTTTTATGAGGTGACATTGTACTATGACTATGAGCAATTCTGATTGGAACTCCAGCACTTTTTGCGGCCCATAGACATATCCCTTCATCAAAGTAATTATGAGCATGTACTACATCATATTTTTCTTTCTTACAAATTTTAAAGATATTTATATACAATTTAAACGGTCTTAAAATTAATTCCATTAAATGTCTTTTTCCATCATCATTATATGCTTGTATTCTATGCAATTTTCCATATTTTAAAAATTCTTTTTCTCTATTACATCTTTTTTTAAAAACAATGCATTCAAAATCAAATCTAGAATACAGTTTTTCAACAATTGAAAATATTACTGAACTAACTCCACCATATCCTAATCCACCACATGAAATATGTAGTACTTTCTTTTTCATATATCCTCCATACTTTTATTTATATTTACTAATATCTATCATATCTCCAAATATGTTATTCCATTTTTCTGGTTTAAATTTTTCTAATCCTGAGGCTGGGAAAAATGTTATTTCACCAAAATATAGCTTACCTTCAATTTCATAGAAATCAATTCTTACAAAAGGCATATCTTTAGCTAATTTTTGAGAGATTGTCTTCATCTTTTCAAAACTTTGTGGTTTTTTTTGTTCTTTATCAGTCCTGTGATTAGCTTCCATTATATTTAATAAGTTCCAATCTTCATCAAAATATGTTTTGCACATATTATTAGATGCAAATCTTTCTGAACACACTAAAACAACTTTTGGTTGACCATTAAAACAAAAAAACTTATAATCAATTAATTCATTTTGACCATTATTCTCCATATATTTTTCTGCAATTATACAAGGCTTAATGTTTTTATATGGCCATTCTCTTCCATACCAAAATCCATTATTATTTAAGCGAGAGTTTAAAAATTTTTTTGTCTCTTCTATATTAAGAGCTCGTTTGGCTTTACATATGACAACTCCTCCAGAATCATTATTACACTTCAAAACAAATTTTTCTGGAAGCTCATCAAAGTTAATTTCCTCAGTAGTATTCCAAACTCCTAATGTTGGAATAACATATTCATTTCCTATTAATTGAGAAACATATTGTTTAACTTTATATTTATCAGCCATTTCTGTAAGTTCATTGCTTCTATATTTCAATTTTAAAAATTGAATTTTTTCGTTAAAACTTTTTGGATTATTAAAATTAATAAATTTTCTAAAATGTTTAAAATACATCAGCTGCAAATATAACTTATCTGGTAATATCTTTAATAAATTTTTGATTATGTTCATTTCAATTCCTCCAGAATAATTTTTTCGAATTCATTATGTGTTTTTTCTGCTATCTGTTTCCAAGAATATTTTAAAGATAATTTTTTTGCATTATCGCCTATTATTTTTAATTTTTCTTTATCTTTTAACATTTTTTTTATAGCATCTTTTAAGTTTTCTACTGTATTATCTGAAATCCAACCTGCATTATAGCTATTAATATCTTCACTCATATTAGTACCTTTTGTCACTAAGCAAGGAATACCATATGATAATGCCTCAATAAGTCCCATTGGCATTCCTTCAAATCTTGATGTTAAAACAAAAACATCAGATTCCAAGATAATCTTCTTCTTTTCCTCTCCAAAAACAGCACTATTAATCTTTACCAAATCACTTATACCATATTCTATTATTTTTTTTTCTATAATCTTTATTGTCCCCTCTTGATCAACTCCATACATATTCAATATAAAATTATTTTGTCTTAATATATCTTGAGTATTTGCAATAGCATCTATCAAAATATCTAATCCTTTCTGATATAACTCATATCGTCCTATATATGTAGCCTTAATTTCATTTTTTGAAAATACTTCTTTCTTATTGTTAGAAATCTCAACACCATTTGGAATAATCATATATTTTTTGTTCCATTTTTCACTAGTATCTAACTTTTCCTGAAGAGATAAAAACTGAATTGCAGCTGCTCTTTTAGCCATTTTTTTAAAATATACTATATTTCCAAAAAATTTCTTAATATACTTTTTTTTCTGGGCATTTTCTGTTAATTCACTTCTTGGAATAATAATATATGGAATTTTACATTCAATTGCATCATAAATTAGTTTGCAAAATGGAAAGCAGTAAAATTCTTCAATAACAATTATATCTGGTTTATTAAATGGTTCTGGTAAATCTTTTAACCTACCTGTGGGATAATCATTTAAATTAAAGCAATTTAATTCTTTCCACTCATCTCTTTTTATATTATTTATATTATACCAAAAAACATTATCTATTTTAGATTGTGCACTTATTTGTGCAGGAACACTATTATTAGGACCTGCAAATAAATTTCCGGTCAAATTTGATAAATATAGAATATTCATATTCTCCTCCATTAAATTCACATATATGCTTAATTTATTATTTCTTATCAATATTTTTATTTTCAAGTATTCTCATTTGTTGACCAACCACAGTACAATTATCCGGAATATCTTTGGTTACAACTGTGTTTGCACCAATTGTAACATTATTTCCTATTTTAATCTTGCCTAAAATTTTCGCTCCTGCACCAATTTTACAATTATCACCAATCCATGGAGTTCCACCTCCAGAGCTACCAATAGTAACTTGTTGCCATATTACTGCATTTGCTCCTATATGAGCTTTTAAATGTACAATAATTCCATTTAACCCATGTGGTAATTCTGGTCTTGTTTCAAATATTGCTCCTTGATTTAAGTCTGTTCCCATTGAAGCATTGTTGTATGCATCACATTTCTTTATATAGAAAAGGTAATATAATTTGATTAGCTTATTTGTTTTATCAGCAGGATTGACAACAATTTTTCTTCTTTTCCAATATTTATCTGAATCATAATGTTGTATAATGCCCATAAGTTTCTTAATCCAAAAGTTATTTGGACTAATATTCATTTTTGCCATACCTCTTCCTCCTTATTTTTTAGTCAAATCACTTATATTTAATAGTTTTCCCCATTCCAAATCTACATTCTTTGGATTAAATGGCATCATACAAGCGCTTGGTGTAAAAGTCAATTCTGCGAAATAATACTTATATTCAGTTACAAAAAAATCAACTCTTACAAAAATAAAATCTTTACAGATATTTTGAGCCATATCCAGCATTTCATTATAAAATTCTGGAAATGTTATTTCTTCAATGTTGTCATAATCATCTCTTTGTAGCTCCATTTTTGAACCATCTAAATTAAAAAATCCCATTTTACATTGTCTATCATGAAGAGAATCGCTTGCAACATACATATATTTTACTTGCCCATTAAAACAAAAGAATTTGTAATCCACAAGATTTTCACCCAAAAATTCTTCACATATTATTCTATGTTGTTTTATTTTTGAATAATGTAATTCAATATTAAATGCTCCAAAATCTTCCTTCATCCACTTGTCTAACAATTTTATTGAACTCTCTTTATCAAATTTTTCTTTATCATAACAAATAATATTATATGCACAGCCATGATTACATTTTAACACAAATTGGTTTGGTAAATCATTCCATTTTATCTCTTTTGTATTTTCCCAACATCCAATTAATGGAACTAATGTATCATAATATCCTTTTTCTTTAATATATTCTCTAACTCTATATTTATCTGCACACTTAATTACTAATTCATTATTAGGAAAATAATATAATTTTAGCCATTGCAATTTCTCATTGAAAGTTTTTGGATTTTTTAAATCTAATTTTTCCCTTAACACAATTTTAAAATACAG
>OLNW01002346.1_pt1 | contig 16470 bp, 15 predicted proteins | sample 1672121 | NCBI WGS metagenome assembly OLNW01 (sample SAMEA3136648, study PRJEB25190) | human gut metagenome
TAATTTATATGATTAAAACTATCTTTTTTTATTTAATCATATATTCATATCTGTTTGGGTAGACTATTTTTGAGAAATTTCTTGCTATACTCAAGTATATCATTTTAATAAGGAGTTGATTTTAATGTACTTATCAGACGCAGTAAGAGATAGAATCAGATATTACCAAGGCCAAACAGGCATGAGTTTATGGGGATTATTTAAAGCTTCTGGTGTTCCAATGTCAACATTAGCAGCTTTTATGAGTAAAAGAACTGAACTAATAAAATTAGACACTCTACTTCACATTTGCGAAGGATTTGGTATCACTATTACTGAATTTTTTGAAAATGATATTTTCAAAGAAGTAGAACAAGATTAGTCAAAAAAACTGTCAAAAGGAAAACCTTTTGACAGTTTTTTTATTTGTTATTAAGTGGAATTATAATATTAAATGTTGTTCCTTTTCCTTCTTCTGTAACATATGTAATGTCTCCTCCAAAATGAGCTTTTATATTTGAATATGACATATATAATCCAAGTCCTGTTCCATTTTTTCCTTTAGTTGTAACCATTTCTTTAAACAATCTGTCTTGTACTTCTTTTGGAAGTCCTCCTGCAAAGTCAGTTATAGAAATTACTATATCATTTCCTTTTTTATTTACTGCTAATTCAATGTTTTGGTCATGTTTTCCATCATATGCCTGTATTGCATTTGAAATCATATTATTAACTACTTGCACCAAACTGTTTACATTACCATTTAATATTTGATTCTCATCTGTTCTCATAAGAACATTCATGTATATATATGCATTTTTCAACTCATGCTTCATTAATATATTTACTCTTTTTATAAGTTCACCTACAGTGAATTCTTCAGAATCATCACTTGATAATGATGCTACAGCTTGTCCTTTTACAGTTGTTATAATATCTGACATATATTCTAAATGTGTTCTAATTTTAGGAATCCATTCTTTCATATCTCTAGCAATATCATGGTGGTCTTGTGAATTTACTAATGGGTCATCTATTGATGCATCATATTCTTGAATTAGATTTTCTAAACCTTGAACTGCTCCTGCTATTGACATTATTGGTGTTTTTAAGTTGTGCGCAATTCCTCCTATTAATTGTCCAAGCCCAGCTAAACGTTCTCTTTCCATTAATATGTCTTGATTATTCCTGATTGTTTCCATATCTTCTTTATGTTGTGTTACATCTTTTAATAACAATAGTGTTCCTAAAGATGTATTATCCGATTTTATTGGAGTTATTTCTATTTTAAAATATTTTCTAATTTCAGAAAAGTGTTGTTCAAAAGATACTGTTTCGTCTGTACTATTCGCTTTTTCAATTGCTTTTTCAATTTTTTTTACTGATTGCTTACTTACTTTTCTGTTGTCTAAGAATTTTATGAAGTTTTTGCTTCTTATTTCTTCTGATTGTAATTTAAACATGTCTAAAAATGTTTTATTAAAATCTGTTATCATATTCGAATTACTTAAGACTACATAACCATCTGATATTCTATCTACTATCTTTTGTAACGCTATTGGAGCTACACCCAAAAATTGAAATTTAAATATTGCTATTGCACAACATATTACTGTTATTGTAAATGTTATTGGCGTTACATATATTGACATCGGTATTATTTTAAATGTTCCTAATATATTTACTACTAGCGGTACGCTTACTCCCAATACTATCAATAAAGATTGTTTTGAGAAAAATCCCGAATTCTTTATTGAAAATTTTAGCATATATATTATTCCTAATGCTAATAACATATATGAATATATATTATGTATTGTTGCATATGGTCCATAAACATTTTGTTGAAAATCTACGGAATAATGTTTATAAAATAAATGATGATAATCATTCGTCCATAATACTAATAGCGAAATTATAGGTATTATAAATAATAATAAATATCTTTTTTTAAATTCAATTTTGGTATTTGCATATATAAGCCCCATAAAGAATACAGCTACGGGTACAAAACAAGCTCCTATATATACAAAATAATCAAAATAAATTGGTTCAATATTTAGTGGTTCTGCTAATGTAATCTGTGCAATTAGCCCTACAGACCATAATATTAATAAACTTAATGCCCATACAAATACTTTATTTAATTGATTTTTACTTTTTTTCTTAGATAAATACATTATTAAAAATGCATTTATTATTGTTGTTATCACTAATGCAATTAGTGTTTGATCTTTAGTCATATTTTTTCATTCTCCTTTTATTAAATCTAATACATACTCTATGTATTTAGAATTTATTCTTGGCCAATTGAATTTATATTTTTCTAATAATTTTACAGTATGCTCAGATTTTATTTTTATATTGCTATTATAATTTAAATTTAAATTCTTATCAAGGTCATTTAATAATAAATTTGCCAAATCTGAATTTTCGCTTCTTAGAACTTTCTTTATTTTTTCTTTGAATATTTCATTTTCAACTATTTTTATATCTTTAATAATTTTTAACACATCTTTTACAAAAACATGATTATTATTAAATATATGATATATTCTATTTTCATTGTTTGTGTATTTTATAATTTTCATTATTGCTGTTGCAGTGTAATCTATTGGTGTAAATTCCATATAATCATCTTCAAGATATTGTGGAATTACGCCTAATTTTATAAATGCTTTTAATCTGCTTATATATGCATTTTCACTTATATTTTCTTGGAATTTTCCATCTGACATTCTAGGCATTAAATTTCCAACTCTTAATATATATGCATCTGTACCTTTTAAAATAGCATCTAATATTCGCTTTTCCGCTTCAAATTTACTTCTTATATAAACATTTTCTAAACTTTGTCCTATATAAAAGTTATTCTCACAGAAATCTATTTCTTCCGAAAATTCTTGTTCCATATAATATTGGTCAACAAGCGCATTACCAGAAACACTTAGTGTTGATATATGGAAAAGCTTTTTCTTAAATGTATCTGCAAAATTAATAAGTTTTTCTACACTTTTTACATTTGTATTATAAAATTCTTGATAATTTCCATAATGAGATACTTTTGCTGCAGAATTTACTATTACATCAATAGAATTTCCAAGTTTAAATAATTCTTCTTGATTTAACCCAAATCCATCTTTTGCAATATCTCCTTCTAATGCAATTATTCTGTTATTAACATATTTATCATATTCATTGCCAAAATAATAATGTAATTTTCCAATTAACTTTTCTTCTATTGTCATTCCTGGCTCTTTTCTAATAATAACATAGATTTTTCCTGACTCATTTTTTAGAAATTCATCTAATATGTGAACACCTAAAAATCCTGTTACACCAGTTAATAAAATATTTTCGAATTTGTTAACACTCAATTGTTCTGGAATTTTCATATTTTCTTTCAATATATTTTTGTATTTTTCATTTAAATAACTCAAGTCGTCTTTTTCTTCTTTTCTTTGTAATTTTTCTTCAATTTTGTCTGCTAATTGAGAAATCGTTGGATAAGCAAATATATCAGAATATGTTATTTTATCTGTAATTTTTAATAATTGAACATTTAAATTCATTGCTAATATAGAATCTCCACCTAATTCAAAGAAATTATCTTTTATTCCTATTGGCTTAGTATTTAGAACCTTTTCCCATATAGCAACTAATTTAACTTCTAAATCAGTTTTTGGAGCCACATATTTATTTTTTTCGCTTTGTAGTACTCCATTTGGAACTGGTAATGCTTTTTTGTCTATTTTTCCATTTGGTGTATATGGAAATTCGTCTAATGCTGTAAAATATGAAGGTACCATATAATTAGGTAATCTATAACTTAAATACCTTCTCAATTCATTTATTCTTATCCTTTTTACAGCTATATAATAGGCTGATATTATTTCTCTATTTCCTATTAATTGTTTTACTACTTTAGCTTTCTTTATGGCAGGAAAACCTAACATTTCATTTTCTATTTCATCTAATTCAATTCTAAGCCCTCTGACTTTTACTTGATTATCAGCTCTTCCTAAATAATATATTTTTCCAGAATTATCATATTTGCAAACATCTCCGGTTTTATACATTATGCTATTTTCTATAAATGGATTTTCTATATACCTTTCTGATGTTAAATCTTCTCTATTTAGATATCCTTTTCCAACTCCATCCCCTGCTATATACATTTCTCCTGCCACACCTACTGGAACTGTTTTTAGATTTTTATCTAATATGTATATCTGTGTATTAGCAAGTGGTACTCCTATATTTATTTCTTTATTTTCAGTTACATCTGTAAATGTAGAAAATACCGTTGTCTCACTTGGACCATATCCATTATAAACTTTTCTAACTCCTAATTTTAGCAATTCGTCTCTTAATTTCAGTGGTAAAGCTTCTCCTGCAAGAGTTACATATTTAAGCTGGTTTAAATTTGGCATATCTTCAATATTATCTAAGAATATTTGCATTCTTGATGGTGTCATTTGAATAAGTTGCACATCATTTTTCTTTATTAATTCATTAAGTAATTGTGGAATCCTCTGTTCATCTTCATTCGCAAGCACTATTTTTAAGCCTTTTTGTAAACATACCAATGTTTCAAAAACAAATATATCAAAACTTACTGTTGTAACAGAAGCCATATTTTTATATTCACATTTTTCTTTTAAGAAATCTACATTTTTATTTAAATATGCACATAGGTTTGATAAAGATTGATGCTTTAGCACAACTCCTTTAGGAAGTCCTGTTGAGCCAGATGTATAAATTATATATGCCGTATCCCCTGGTTTATTAATTAATTTTACATTACTTTCGGATTTATTACTAATTTGTTCATCATATATATTTATTTTATTTTCAAAGTTCATTTTCTCAAATAATTCTTCATTTGTTATTAATACTTTTGCATCACTATTTTCTAACATATATTCGATTCTTTTTTCTGGGTATGTTGGGTCTATTGGAATATAACATGCTCCTGATTTTAATACTCCTATTAATGTTGGAATTAATTCTAGTGACCTTGGCAACATAACCCCAACAATATCATTTGGTTTAATATTTTTTTCTTCTCTTAAATATCTAGCTAATTCATTCGCCTTTTCGTTTAGCTCTTTATATGTCAATTGTTTTCCTTCAAAAACAACAGCTATATTATTTGGTGTTTTATCTGCTTGAGTTTCAAATAGTTCTGCAATTGTTTTATCTTTTGGATAATCCATTTGTGTATCATTAAATTTATATAAAATTTCATTTTTTTCTGTCTCAGAAATTATTTCAATATCTTTTATTTTTGCATTAATATCTTGCATGATAAAATCTATTGTATTCATGTAATGTTCAAACAATCTTTCTATTGTTTCTTTTTTAAATAAATCTGTACAATATTCAATATTTATTGTATGAACTTTTGGTTTTATTTCTAGTGATAAATTAAATTTCGAAATATTATTATTAATTTCCACTACTTGCGTTTCTGTATTATCCAGTTTAAGTGTATTTTCTTCTTTATTTTGATATGTAAACATTACATCGAATAATGGGTTTCTTGAGTTATCTGCTTTTATTCCAAGCTTTTTTACCAACATATCAAATGGATATGGTTGTTGTGATAAGTCATCTAATATTTGCTCTTTCATTTCATTTAGAAATTCCAAAAATGTTTTTTCATCATTTATATTAGCTTTTGTTACAATGTTATTTACAAACATTCCTATCATTCTTTTTAGTTCATTTTGAGTTCTATTTGCAATTGGACTTCCTAAAATGATTTCATTTTGCCCAGTATATTTATATAATAATGTATAAAATGCTGATATAAAAAACATATATGGAGATGTTCCTATCTTCTTTGCAAATCTTTCTATTTTTCTAAATCTTTTTTCATCAATTACATTTGTAATTTTGTTTCCTTTGTAACTTCTATTTGCATTCATTTTATAATCATATGGTAAATTTAATTGTTCAAAATCTGAATTTTTAAATTTATTTATCCAATAATTTTCTGTTTGTTTTATTTCTTCATTTTTATTATATTTTTCTTCCCAAACCGCATAATCTTTATATTGTATTGGTATATTTTTTAAATTATCCCCATTATATAATCTCTCAAATTCTATAATGAAATTGTTCAAAGATATTCCATCCATAACTATATGATGTGCATCCATTAATACAAATGTTTTTTTGTTATCAATGTAATGTACTTCCATTCTTATTAACGGTTCTTTTTCTAATTTAAATGGTTTTGAAAATTTTCTTGTAAACTTTTCAATTTCATTTTCTTTATTATAAAATACAGATATTAATCCATCTACATTTTCTTCTATCTCTTGCATTATATTATCATTTTTTAATACAAATCTTGTTCTTAAAATACTATGTCTTTTTAAAATTTTGTTAAATGCTATTTTTATTTTATCTAAATCTAATATTTTATCTACTAATACTCCCCCCGGCATATTATAAACAAGATTATTGTCACCAATCATTTTTACATTATAATAAATTCTTTTTTGTGCAGATGATAATGGATATGCTTCTTGAATTGGTGCTTTTTCTATTTTATTTTTTAACATATCTTTTGACTGATTTTCTGCTATATAGTCAGACATATCTTTTATTGAATATGTTGTTAATATATCTTTTATATTTATCTGCACATTGAATTTTGATAAGATTTTTGTTGACAATGTTATCGCTGTTAATGAGTCTCCACCTAATTCTAATAATGTATTATTTATTCCAACTTTATCAACTTGTAACATTTTCTCTACTATTTTTACTAGTTTTCTATCTATTTCATTTCTTGGTTTAACAACTTCATTATTATTGTCATTAAAGTTAGGTTCTGGCAATGATTTTCTATCTATTTTGCCATTTTGTGTATGTGGAAATTTTTCTAATCTTACAAAATATTGAGGAACCATGTATTCTGGTAATTCTTTATTTAACCTATCTTTTATAGTATTACTTTCCTCTCCTGATGATGTATAATATGCAATTAATGCTTCTCTATTATTGTTTAGTTTTCTCTTAACTACAATTGTTTGAATTATATTACTATCTTTTTCTATTGCATTTTCAATTTCTCCAAGTTCTACTCTAAATCCACGAATTTTTACCTGAAAATCAGTTCTTCCTAAGTGTGTTATATCTCCATTTTCATTATAATATGCCAAATCATTTGTGTTGTATATTCGGTCATTTTCTTTAAATGGATTTTTTATAAATTTTTCTTTATTTAATTCTTCTCTTTTTAGGTAACCATTTGATACACCATCTCCACCTATATATAGCTCTCCTGGGACCTCAAATGGTAATAGTTTATGGTTTTTGTTTAAAATATAACATTGTGTATTTGCAATAGGTTTACCTATTATTATTGATTTTTCTTTTGTTAATTCTTTTACTGTTGACCATATTGTTGTTTCTGTTGGGCCATACATATTAAATATTTTTGCATGAGTTAATCTCTGCATTTTTGATAATAGTTTATTTCCTATTGATTCTCCTCCAACTAAAATATCTGTTATATTTTTAGTAAATGTTAAATTTTCTTTATTTTCAAAAATAGTTGAATATCTTGAAGGAGTAGTTTGTATCATGTTTACATTGTTTTCTAAACATAATTTATTTAATAATGATGGCATATTTTGCTCGTTTTCATTAGCCAATATTAATGTCATTCCAGATGTTAATGTGCACCACATTTCTAATCCAAATATATCAAAACATACTGTTGTTACAGATACCATATTTTTGTTTGGAGCAAATTCGATTATCTCTTTCATGCCTTTTACAAAATTATTTAAGTTTTTATTTGTTACCATTACACCTTTTGGCTTCCCTGTAGAACCAGAGGTGTATATTAAATATGCTAATGATTCAGCTTCTATTTTTAAATTTATATTTTCTTTGCTATATTCTTCTTTATCCTCTAAATCTATATTTATAATATTACAATTATCTAAAACATATCCTTTGGTTTTGTCATTAACTAGAACCAGTTTTGTTTCACTATTTTCTAGCATATATTTTATTCTATCTTGTGGATATTCTGGGTCAATTGGTAAGTATGTAGCACCACATTTTAATATTGCAATTAGCCCTATAAGCATTTCTGGTGAACGATTAAGCATTATTCCTATTATATCATTTGGCTTAATTCCTGCTTTTATAATTTGTCTGGCTAATTGATTTGCCTTTTCGTTTAATTCTTTATATGTTAGTTTTTGTGCGTTACTTACAACTGCTACTTTTTCTGGTGTTTTAAGTACTTGTTTTTCAAATGACTTAATGATTGTGGCATCTTTATCATATTCGAATTCGGTTTTATTAAATTCTACAATTAATCTTTCTTTTTCTTCTTCAGTTACAATATCAATTTCACTAAGTCTAATCTCTTCTTTCGATACTACTTGTTTTATAATATTTAAAATTCTTTTATGTATTGCTTCTATATCTTTTCCTTTATAAATGCTTGTTTTATAATCATATGCAACATTTAAACTTCCTGTATCATTTAAATCATATATCTGAATATCCATGTCTTCTGCACAACAACCATTAAATGTCCATTCTGTCTTATATTTTACATCTCCTTCTGTTTGTTGTGCATTTGTTATCTGATATGATAACAAGATATTATATAAATTTGGAATATTTTTATTCTTTTTCCTTAAATCTTCTAGCAAACATTGATATGAATATTTTTGATGTTTCAACATATCCATAGAATTCATTGCTATGTTTCTTGTAAATTGCTTAAACTCCAGTTCTTCATCTATATTTATCTTAAATGGCGCCATATTGATAAACATTCCTGCTGCTTGTTTTTCTTTGAAATTTGTTCTATTTAATATAGGTGTTCCAATAACAAACTCATCTAAGTTCGCAATTTCGCCTATATATATTGCATAAATTGCCATGAAAAAATTATATAAAGAAATTCTATTTTCTTTACAATATTCTTTTATTTTTATAACTTGTTCTTTTTTTAATTCATATTGTTTTCTATTTCCTGCAGAAGTTACATTTTCTCTACTTTCTTTTAAACTTCCTGGTATTGTTGCAACTTCTGGTATTGTATTAAATTTTTCTATCCAATATTGTTTATCTTTATTAAATTTTTCACTTTTTTGGTATTCTTGTTCAGATTTAATATAGTCCATATAAGAATATATGGCCTTTGTTTCAATTTCTTTATTTTGTTTTAGTGCTGAGTATGTTTTGATAATTTCATTACAAATAAGCGCAAGTGTCCACGCGTCTGAAATCAAATGGTGTATATTAAGCATAAAAGCCCCTTTACCATTTGCAAATTTAAAGATATAAAAATTAAATAATTTTGAATTTTCTAATTTAAATGTTGTTTTTACTATTTTTTCTCGCTCTGTTTCTAATTCTTTTTCGCTCGCGATATTAATAGTGCGTATCTGTATTTTTTTTCTTTCAGATAGCACCTGTTTTACATTTCCATTTTCTAATTTGAACTCTAACCAGAAATTGTCGTGTTTTTTGCACACAATTTTTATAGACTTTTCTAATTTATCAAAGTCCACCTTCTCCTGTATTATAGCAGTACCACATATATTATTTATACTACTTCCTAAATAATACTGTTCTGTAACCCAGATTGATTTCTGAGCATTTGTTAAATTCCCCATTTTCCCTAACATCCTTTTTATAATTATATACTTGCGTATAATTCATACTCTCTTATTGTAGCATCTTTTGACAAATTTTGCAATTTTTTCCGCAAAATTTGTATTTTTTTATTCTTATGACTAAATTCTAAAAAAATGATTCATAATAATTTTAGGTGATTTATATGTTAAAGAAAATCAGAAATTTATTTATAATTACAATTGTTGTTTGTGCAATTATTATAATTGCATATTATTTTTATTCTACATATCTTAATATTGATATTAACAGCTCAGAATATGAAACTCAGCGCGTTGAATCCACAGTTCCTTTACAAACAGTGGAAAACTCTACTCAAGAAAGCCTAACTGTTGCGGATATGTTAGAAAAAGTTTCTAAAAGTGTTGTCGGAATTTCTAAGATTAAGACCAAATCTAATTCAATATTTTCTTCAAATAATAATATCAATGAACTCGGCCTAGGTTCTGGCATTATCGTATCTAGCAATGGATACATTTTAAGCAATTGCCATGTAACTGGTGAAAAATCAACAACATGTTATATTACTTTAGAAAACGGATATACCTACGAAGGCTCAGTTGTTTGGTGTGATGCTGATTTAGATTTATCTATAACTAAGATTAATGCTTCAAATTTACCTTTTGCCACAATTGGTGATTCTTCTTCCATAAAACCTGGCGAAACAGTTTATGCTATTGGCAACCCTATAGGTTATGAATTTCGAAAAACTATTACTTCTGGAATTATAAGTGCTACTAATAGGACAATTAAACTTGAAGAAAATGGCGCTACTTCTTATATGACTGATTTAATTCAAACAGATGCTTCTATAAACCCAGGAAACAGTGGTGGCCCTTTACTTTCTACTACTGGAGAAGTTATTGGTGTTAATACAGTAAAAATAACATCAGCAGAGGGCATAGGATGTGCTGTTCCTGCTAATGTTGTAAAACCTGTTATTGATAAGTTTGTTTCTGATAATAAATTTGATGAGCCTTATCTTGGAATTTATGCTTATGATAAAGAAGTTATACCATATCTTGCATCTAATTCAAGTTTTTCTTCTGGAATCTATGTTGTTTTAATTACAGCTGATAGCCCTGCATTTTCTAGTGGAATTCAAAAAGGCGATATTATAACTTCTATTGATGACAAACAAATTAACAATATGATTGAGCTAAGAAAATATATTTATTCCAAATCCCCTGGAGATACTATTTCTATTAATATTAGTCGTGGTTATATTACAAAAACTTTTAATATTAAATTAAAATAATATTAAAAATTTTTCAAAAAAACTTGAAAAATTCTTTATTTAAAAGTATAATAGATATTGTTAAGTTGCGCTCGTAGTTTAGCTGGATAGAATGCAAGGCTACGAAACGTACACACTCAATTTCAAAGTTATTGGTATTAAAGGGTTTCAGGGATTTCCTAGTAAGTTTTCCCCTGAAATTCCCCTTAAATATATATTTCAAATGAAAATGTTGTAAATGTATTTTATAATATTTTCTATATATGCAGCAGTAGCTTAGCTGGATAGAGCACTCGGCTACGAACCAAGTATGCAATTGGTTGCAAAACCGTTGAAATATGGGAAGTTCGGGAGTTGGTTTTGTTGTATGCCCCCAAACTTTCCCCCAGATGCTTAGTTTAAAATTATTTTTGCTATATATTGAAAATTTAATAAAATTGTTTTATAATAATTAACATATGCGGCTATAGTTTAACTGGATAGAATGCAAGCCTACGAAGTTTGAGATTTGGGGGTTCGAGTCCCTCTAGCCGCACCAAATTAAGCATCTGTATATGTTTTTAAGCACTTATCTTCATAGGTGCTTTTATTTTTTTCTTTGTAAACCTTATTCCTTTTAATTTAGTTTCTTTTTCTGTTTCAAATGACTTATGACTTGCTTTTTTAAATTCTTCTTTCTTCCTTTTATCAGAAATAAAGATATAATAAAATTCTGTAGTTTCAAAATCAGCGTGTCCCATAATTTCTCTTAAAACTTCTTTATCCATTCCATTCTCACTCATTAAAGTTGCAAAAGAATGTCTAAAACCATATACAGTCATATGTTCCAAGCCATATTTCTTAATTATAGATTTTAATTTTTTATCAAGTCTTTCAGGTAAGTATGGTGTTCCTATTGTATTCAAAAAAACATGTTCCTTTGAAGGATCAAATTTTCTTCGTTGCTTTTCTCTTAATTCTTTTCTTTCGTTGTATATTTCTTGTAGCATTTTCTTTAATCTAGGACTTAAAGGAATCTCCCTATAACTTTCTTCTGTTTTTAAATCATCATCTACATACTCATGACCAATTATATTGAAATCATAATCATAAATTGTAGTATCTTTATGTGCATTATCTACATATAACATATCTTTATCAAATAATATGTTTGACATCAATAATCCACATCCTTCTTCTGGCCTCATACCAGACTGCAATAATGTTGCAAATAACTTGCAAAAACTTCGACCATCTTTTTCTAAAATATCAAGCCATATTGGTTGTCTATCAGCAGGTAGATATACCAATTTTGTTTTTTTAGACCTTTTCTTTTTAGAAAATTTTAGTTCAAATTCAGGTATTTCCTTAATAAGTTCTTTCTTTTTTGCATATTGAAGTATTTGTCTAATCATTAAAAAAACATCTTTTGCAGCACGAGGATAAACTTTTCGTAAATCAGAAACATATTCTTCTACAATTTCTTTTGTCATTTCTGGTACAGTATATTGAGAAAAATTGCCTTTTATATGTTTTTTTAATGTATATGCGTATGTTTCAACTGTTTTGGGACTAATTTTCTTTCCTGTCGTAGGATTAATATATTCTTTTTTATAATTAAGCCACATAACAGCAAAATCGGCAAAATTAATACAAGAACTTATACCACGATGAAGTATAACATCTTCTTTTGCATCTTTATACTCAGGAAAATACTTCAAATTTTCTTCACATTCTTCCGAAAACACACTTTCTTCAACTAATTCATGGTTTTGTTTTATTAAATAAGTATCAATAATTAGTTCTGCTAATCTTTGTCTTGCTAATTGTTCTGTTTGTGCTGACCTAGATAGTCTTGGGTTGCAATCTGCCCCTTTCAATTTGTTTTTTAATTCTAATCTCACTCTAGCTTCAAAGCTGTTGCCTCTTTTTCTTATTGTAACTGTTCCTTTTTCAGCCTTTTTTGCTTTTGTATTAATATTAGTAGCTCTTTTATTATTTATTTTTTCCATTCCGTTTTATACTCCTTTCAAAAGGCTTAAAATAAACAACAAAAAAGATATATTATAAAACTGTATCAATTATATAATATACCCTTTTATAAAAGCAATGGTGAAATCTTAATATTTTCCATAAGTACCATAATTGTTATCAAACCATTCCTGTAATTTTGCTCCGTTAATAATTATTTTTCTTTTGAATCTTATTGCAGGAAAACCTGGAACTGTTACTAACTTTAGCATCAGATTTCTGCCTATTCCTAGTTGTTTTCTTGCTTCATCAATACTTATACCAAATCTAGCAATATCAAAGTTATTATTATTCATTTGTATCACATCCGTTTTTCAAATCTTTTAATTTCTTTTCTGCATAAACTTTACTTTCTGCAATGCTCACTACAATATTTCTTGGATACATTTTGAAGGCCTGTTTCATTTCTATGCCAAAATTAGCAACACTTAATTCACCTTTAAAATCAGAGTGCATCATACTTTCAAAAGCTATTTGACCATAAGCAACTGCTTCTTTTTTATTCATAGCTTACACCTCCAACAAAAGTTTCAAAAAGAGAAATAATATTGTCCCATTGAATTTCCGAATCTTCTGTTATAGTAATTTCGCATTTTTCAATATAAGAATAATCTTTTTTTGACCTTATAATAAATTCTAATTTTTGTGAGTCATTTGCTGAATAATTTATTTCTGCATAAACTTTACTCTGTTTTGTATTTAATTTATCAGCTAATTTAAAAACTTTTAATAATTTTTGTTCCATATTTTTTTACCTTTCTTTTATATATTTAGGTACATCTGCGGAACGCCCAAGTTTTTCATCAAATTCGTACCTATGCTTAGAAGGGTTATATTTATAAGCACTAATGTTCCATTTTCGATAACTTTCATTGCTTAAATGTTTAGATTTTGATAATTCCAAAGTTGCCTGTCTGTGTTGTTCTTCCACAAAAGCAAAGTTATCATCAATTCTTTTTTGTTCTCTTTTGTGTTTTATAAATCTATTTTGATCCTTTTTTCTTTTTTCTTTTGACTTATTGCATCTATATTTTTTTTCTTCAGAGTATCTTTCATCTTGCTTAATAATTTTTGTAATATAACTAGAAGATGTATGTACTATTTCAGCAATTTCTTTTACTTTTAAATGTTCGATAAAGAAATATTTTATAATTAGTTCTTTTGAATCTTCCATTTCATCACCTATGGTTAATTTTTTGTCGACATTATTTTGATACGACAAGGATATTAGAGAAATTACTTAATCTCTAATTCTTTCATCTTTTTTCTAAATGCTTCTTGTTTTTGTTTCTTATTTTTTAATTCTTTATGAAGTCTAATTTTTAATTTTATTTTTGGTAGTAAAACGTCCATAAAAAATATTACAAATGTTAGACATATCCCTAATAATACAAATCTTAAAAACATCTTTTTTGCTCCTTTCCGTTTAAATAAGGCAAAAGACAGATAAGAGCTTGTCCTACCTGTCTTTTTATATAGTGCTTTCTTAAAATTTGCCCTTCACTATATAAACATCCTTTAACTTCAAAAAATTCTCCCCTAAATTTTAAAATTTGTAATTTTTTATTCCTTCAATTAGCTTTAGTATTAAATATTGGTATCTATCTTCATCTCCAAAACTATATTTTTTTAGTAAAGGCTTTTTTCTATCAATTATTTCTAGCATAGCCATTTCATCACCTTTTTGTGCTAATATTCCTAATTCATAAATACTTTTATTCCTCATTTTATAAGTCCTCCTTAAAATATTTTTTTAATTTTTCAATAGCTCTAATTTTTATTTTGCTAACAGTTTTTGAATATATTTCGAGAATTTGTGCTGCTTCATTTTGTGATAATTCTTCTTGAAATAGCAAAAAAATAACTGCCTGCTCAATAGCAGACAGCGAATTTAAAGCGTCTTTTATAGACAAAGATATATCAACTCTTTCATAGTCATTTTTAGCTCCATTGTTAAGCTCAAAAAAACTCTCAACAAAGGCACAATATCCTTCGTCATCAAAAATTGTTTGTTCTTTTGAACTCATATCAATTTGTTTTTTGAAATACTTTTTAGATGATAATATTATAGTTTTTGTTAAGAAACTATCAAACTTTGCTTCATTAGAATTTTTACTTTCCATAAATGTTCCTCCCAAATTTTCATTTGGGCTTAACAGCACCTGTGTTAAGTGAACACATGAAAAATAAAACCTCCTCTCCTAAAAATATAAAATTTTTGCATACAAAAAGAGCCTAATATACTATGTCTAAAAAATTACTTCCTTTGTGAATCTTTAACTTTTAATTCTTTTGCAAAGTATTCTCCTAAACAAGCTCTATTAAGCCCTGTGGCAATTATACTGCGGAAAAATTTAAAAATTTGTCGAAATCTGTCGCCTAAAATTTGGAAAAGCACACTTTTGAACAATGTATAAATTATGAAACGCTTTAAAATCCAACATTATTCGACAAAATTCTACTTTGTCAAAGTACATATTTTCAGTCTGTTGCAGTACATAAAGTTTCTGCCAAAGAATATAAAATATAGCTGGTACAGTAATCTCTTGAAGGGAGGTCAGTTATGGCATTAGATAAAATACTAATCGGAGCAAGAATCAGAGAATTAAGAGAACAAATAATTGGAGAATCACGAGAAGAATTTGCCCAAAGATGTGATTTAGGTACAGATAGATATGTTGGTCAGTTAGAACGAGGAGAATTTTATCCATCTATCGAAGTGCTTTATAAAATTGCATATGCCACAGGTGCTAGTTTAAATTATTTATTACTTGGAACGGAAAATTCAAAAAAATCAAGAATGAAAAACAATTTATTAACTGTTATTGAAAACTCTGACACAAATGAGCTTAAAGCATATAATAAGTGTATTATGACATTAAAGGAAGCTTTGCATAATAATTTAGGCAAATAGCAATTTGATTATTGCTATTTTTTGTGTTATATTTATCTAGTAAAATATATTTTTAATAGGAGTAACAAATGAACTTTAAAACTGATTTATCTAATGCCAACCAAGAATTACTAAGTCAACTAGGAGTAGAGATTGAAGATAGAAATTATAGTACAGAAGAAATAAAAAAGTGTGAAAATAATATAGCAACGCATATTATGAGCAAAAGTTTGAAAAATATGGACCTTGCAAAAGAAAGTGTTAAGTATAGCAGTTTGACGAATATTTTTGCTAGATATGAAAACTAAAATATATATTTGAAATTTAGACTGGAAGTGAAAACATTGAATGATAAAGAACTAAAAGCATTTATAATAAATTTTATAAATAGAAAAGAAAAAGAAAGCGAAAATAAAGATTATATTGAATATTCTTATTATGAATTAAAAGTAAAAGCAAATCTATCAGAAAAACAAATTGATGAAGTTCTGTGTGTTAGTAGGGATTATTTTGAAAATAAGAATTATAGTGTTTATTTTACTAATGCCGAATTTGAATATAATGGTCAAAAAAGAAAAGTTGAAACAAACGATTATATGGTTGCGGTTAAATATAAATAGTAATTTGTAAAGGAGGTATTTATGGGAATAGAACATTCGCAAAATTA
>OLNW01002348.1_pt1 | contig 16456 bp, 13 predicted proteins | sample 1672121 | NCBI WGS metagenome assembly OLNW01 (sample SAMEA3136648, study PRJEB25190) | human gut metagenome
GGCAAACATTTCCTGTGTGCCTTTTCATTTTGAAACAAGGTTCACGGATTCAGGTTTTTATCTTTTCGATTTCTCCTTCAATATTCTATATTGATACTCTGGTATTTTCTTGATACCACCATTTAAGATCTTATTTCCCAAATAACGGAAACTACCATCTTTATTAAATTTTACATTTAGCTCATGAGTAATGACCGCCTCATTGCATAACACCATTTCGCAAACCGCATCCACGGTAAGAGTAACTGTTCCATTGGAATTATGTTTAATCTTTGTTACTTCCGGGATAGAAGTTCCAAAAAAATTAGGAGCATAATTAAAACATCCCAATCGCATCCAATCATATGTCTTTTTCTTTTCATTATAACTTGCATACTTTTCAATATCTTCTCTGGAAACAGGTAAATATTCCATGATCAATTGCTCAAATTGATCTTTGGGTATTCCACTTGGATATTTTTTTCCATTAAATTTCTTTTTATATTTCATAGCATATAAATATTCATATAAACCATTATAATCTATCTTTTGCATATGTTCTTGATCCCAATTAGAACATAAAATATTATTGCCCTGATACGCTAAACCACGAACGCATTTTCTTGATAATTTCCGCTTATTATCACTCATTGGCTTAATCCTGATCAGACAGCTTCCATCTACCATTTCCGTCACTTCAGGATATTCCGGCACACACAATTCATAGCAAAACCATCCTTTTCTCGAATATCTCCATTTCTTTATCCTTGTGTAGGAAACAAATGTAATAATTGGCTTACCATTATCATCCCACGATGCATTTGAAGCCAATAGAAACATATCCTTTCCGTCATAAATAAATTTTTCTCTTCCAATGCTGCCCTCGGAATGAACTTCATAAATAACACCCGACCCTTTCTGTTTCTTCTGTGCTTTTGCAAGAAATGAAGAAAATCTTTTATAATTCTCCATATTAGAATAATCTTCAGAAACTGTAACAGAATAACCCTGTTGTTTTATCTTTTTAATCATTTTACATATCGATTTGTTATCTAAAACAACATTTAACGAATCTCCTTTATCCGCATTTCTATATATATGTTCAAGTCCCGACATTATCTGCATAGAATCTCTTGTAGCCTCTTCATTCTCTTGAGCGGATACCGGCAAGTCATATCCTTTTTCCAGATCTTCTTCCGATATAACATCTTCTTTTGTATTATTATTTGGGACACTTTTTAGCTTTTTCTCATGCTGACTTGATGTCTTTTTCACATCATTTGTCTTTTGACTGCACGAACAGCAAAAAACACAAAGAGTCATTACAAAAAGGATTAAATATAAAAATTTTCTCATAATTCTGCACACTCCTTCCTGTTTTCAATTTTTACCAAACCATTTATCCAAAACAGCCTTATCTTTTTTTACCACATAACCACTTCCTCCTATTCCCTTTACATCTTCAACCATACTGACAATAAGAATAGGTTTTTTGTTTTTCTTATCTGGTGTCATAACAGCAAACCACCCTAATTCAGTTCCTGTCGTATCACTCTGCGACTCTTTAATTTCAGCAGTTCCTGTTTTCCCTGCTAAAATCATATCTTTACGATGTATGGCATATCCCGTCCCGTGTGAATCATTTACTACACTTTTTATACCCTCTAACACTTCTTGGGATACGGATTTGGAAAAGGCTTCTGAAATCCACTGCTCTGCTTTGGCATTTTCTTTATACAATAAATACGGTTTCAACACATTTCCGTCATTGCAAAAACTTGTGTAAATACAAGCCAAATGAAGTGGATTGACAAGTACCTGTCCCTGACCATATCCCGTATCCGCTAACCCTACCTCACTTTGAATATGCTTATTATTGGAGAACTTTGACTCCGCCATCATTATTTCAAATGGAATAGATGAATGAAACCCCAACATAGATAATGACCTCTCCATCTCTTCTGTTCCGATTTTAAGTGCTGCTTTGGCAAAATATATGTTATCTGAATATATCAATGCATTTTTCAGTATAACGGGGCTATATGTATGAAGTGTCGTAACATGATATGTCCCCCATGTTTTATCTTTTTGCCAGCTATGTCCTTCATTTCCAAAATTATCTGTTCCGGTAAATGCTTCAGACTGTAAACCAATCGCCGCAATAACAGGCTTGAATGTGGATCCCGGACACCATACTTGTCTAAAACGGTTATACAATGGTTGTTTCTTATCTTTATTTAATCTATCCCATTGCTTTTTACTCATTCCCATTATAAATGCATTCGTATCATAGGAAGGTGTACTAACCATTGCCAGCACTTCCCCAGTAAATGGATTCATGGCAATGGAACAACTTTTGTCACTTTTAAAATTTTTATATAATTGCGCCTGTAAATCCGCATCTATCGTTAATTTAATGTCTTTTCCATCTTTCACTATTTTATATGCCAGCTGCTCTTTCTCTTTTCCTTCTGAATCAGCAATATATATTTTGCATCCATTTTCCCCCTTCAATTCCTTTTCATATACCCCCTCTAACCCCGTTTTTCCAATGACACTGGCATTTGTATATCCTTCTCCTGCATGCTTTTCTAAATCTTCTGCAGTTACATTTTGTACATACCCCACTAAATGTGCAGCCTCATCCTTTAATGGGTATTCTCTGACTTCTACATCCGAAATCATTACACCAGATATTTTTAATAATTTTTCCTGTCGTTTTTGTTCCTCAACAATTGTTTCATCCGGATCCAGTGCGAGTAAATCAAGTTCTTTTACTTTTGCAATTTTTTTAATCGGGACAAATGAATCTTCTTTTACCCATTTTGCCGTTAATTCCTTTTCTATATCTTCTGGTTTTATTCCCAACAATTTCGCAATTCTGACAATGGATTTTTTCCTATTTTCTAACTTTCCAGGTATAATTCCAACAGATGAAGCAACACCCTTTCCCGCAAGCATTCTTCCATTCCTATCCAGAATTTGACCTCTCTGCGCCTGTATTACGGACACACGCACTTTGTCATCCTCTGTAAGCCCTGGATAGATTACTGAATTACTCCATACCATTTTGTACTGATCATCTTGTTCTAAAAAAGCAACTTCGTTTTTAAAATCCACTTTTCCGGCTACTGTGTCAAAAGCTGTATTATATTTAACTGTTAAACTTTCTTCTTCATAATCTATAATTTTTATATTGATGTTTTTTGCTTCAATCCCCTCATAAATAGCAGAATTGCGCTTCACAAAGTCCTCTTTTTCAATGGTTTCTTTACTCTCATTTGTTATCATTTCATACATTTCGCTATAGTTTTTCTGACAAATGCAATTCATATATGACTTCAAAACCTGTTCAGGACTTTTGACAACCTCTTTCTTAGTTATCCCTTTTATAGTAAACAGGACTACACCAGCTATAAATATTATACTTAGCACCAAAAAGCCAACACGGATCATTCTTCTTTTTCTATTATGTCTATATTTCATAATTACTCATTTTCCTTTCATTTTTCTTTCATCCAATCTATGCAACCTAACACCTTTTTTCCTGTATGACCGGATTAACTTTTGATCTACAGGAATAATACACATACGAACACTTTCGCCGTATGCGAAATAAGGATAAATTCCTACTCCATCTCTATAATACAAATCGCTTGGTAGATTATAGCTATGAAATCCTTTTTCTGTCTGAAATATATGATCATATGCCTTTTTATTTAATTTTTTATACAAACTTGTTATCTTATTCTTCTCCATATTCGGAAAAAGCATTTTCAAACAATAAAAGCATAATTTCTCATATTTCTTATACATTTTTTCTGTATAACTATGATCATCAAAATTAACTGTAATAGCTTCTATGTTTTTTGTATGTTTTATAGTGTACACAGCAACAGTGGGTAGTGTCAGTATTTTCTTATTTTCCGTATATTCATAACACATATCTCCTTTCAGCCTTCCAAAATCTTGTTTATATGAATACCATGTTACAAGCGACTGAATATATTTCTTTCCATAATCTTGGTAATAGCAATAGTTGTAAGCATCTATAAAATCTTTAATCTCTATTGCAAAGTACAATTTCTCATTTTTCCTGGCAACACTATTATTCCAATCAATATAACTCTGCTCACAAGGTAAAGCCGTGCTTTCTGATGTTTTAGTATCCTTTCGTTTATCTTGAATCACTTTTTCGTTTTTGCAGGCAGTCAAAACAAATATACATATCGTCATATATAAAGCCCATTGTGCTATATGTTTATTCTGAAACATCTTTTACTCCCTTCTTATAATTCTTACATTTGTAAGAATTAAGATTAAAAAATATATGTTTTTTTGTTTTTATATTACACCTGTAATATTTGCATGTCAAGATAAAAAATCTATGCTGGCTAAACACATTCATATCCATGCTTTGTCAGCAAAACTATTTCCATTCCATTACTACAAACACCATCTCTGCGAATTCTTTATCTGTCATATCATTTAACTTGGCAACTGCCCGATTTGACAATTAAATTTTACGCTTTTCTTTACTATCTAACAACTATAAATCATCTATCATATACCAAACTCAGAATAGTACAAAATCATATTATTATAATTTACTAGTTATAGTGGATTTTCCCCTTTTTTTGAAGCAATTACTCCCCCTTCCATCTCCATCCACATCTTCTTTTTCTGCAGCATCTGTCCTTCCTCTATCTCCGGACGGATGATTGACTTTATCACTTCTTCCGGAGCCTCTGCCTGCAGCAGATCTCTTATCACATTTCTTCGTATCTCACCGATCCACTCGGAAGAATAAATGTCAAGAAGCGTCAGCGAATCAAGGTTTTCTACAAACCATGCTTTCCGTTCCGCTTCCTCCCGTTCTTTTTCCGCCTGAAGGGCTGACTGTATCATACCGGCAGTAATGGTCGGCTCTCCTGCCTTTCTCTTTTTATCATTCGGAGTAGAATGAATCTTCTTTTCCATCTCATCCAGATCCATCATCATGAACGAAAAAGCATCCAATTCATACAGCCTGATATTTTCATTTTTGTCTTTCTGCAGTTTCAGATAATTTAAGGATTCTTCTCCGAGAAATTCGCACTCTTCCATCGGCTTTTCCTGTTTTTCTTGCTGCTCTTTGGGATTAAAAGTGCCACACTTTCTTGCTTTTAAGTATTGTTCATGCTCCCACGGAAACCACTTTTTATCACGGATCGGATTTTCCCCACGCACAAAGATAATACATTCATCATCCGGCAAAAGACGCAGCTCATACTCTAACATCAGCTCTCTGCCGAGTACATCATAATTCTGACTGTATGAGCCACTGGAGCCTTTGCTTTCCCCACTGGTTCGTTTATCAATCGTCCACTTACCAAGTAACTTTGACACATACTCATAGGTACTTGCCTCATTTCCGCCAAGATAGATAAAAGTATCGCAGTTTCCCACGATTCCCTCCCATGCACCATCCGCAAAAAGTGTTTTTAACTGTGCCAGAGACTGTAAAATCGATACACAGTACACACCTCGGCTTCGACAGGTTGCAAGAATCTTATCAAAGTTGTTCGGCATCTTGATATTTGCCATTTCATCCAGCCAGAAACCGACATCCATCGGCAGCTTTCCACCAAAGAATCTTGCCTGACGATACAACTCCTGAAAAAGCAGCGTGTAAACCATGCCCGGCACAAAGTTAAAGGTGTCATCGTCATCCGGGATAATGATAAACAGATTGCTTTTTGTTTTCTTGTCTCCGTCAATTCCTACTCCAAACTCATCCAACGGAATGTCATTGGATGAAAAGATTTCCAACAGTTCCTCATTATCGAAAGGCTGCATACGGGCATTTACCGTCATAATAACGGAACGGATCGTTTCATCCGGACCTCCCCGGTACCTCTGATAGGCTTTTACCGCCGGATGATCCGGCTTCTTTTTTGCCAGTTCTTCCATACGCAGATCCGGTTTCGGCGGTGTGCCCGCATCCACAAACTGAGCCTCATCTAACAGATATAAAATCGTTTTCCAGTTTTTCTGCAATAGTTCCGCCCGCCCTCTTTTCTGGTTATATACTCCCTTGGGACATTCCATCCAGACATAGAGGAAAAGGCTCTCCAGAAACATTCGTTCCGCCTTCTCCCAAAATGGGTCTGCACTTGAATTTTTAATGTTTGGGGAGTTTGTATTCTGTATCAGATTCGTCACGAGTTTAGTCACATCACTTTTACTGCGGATGTAGAGAAATGGATTAAAGTGCATACTTTTTTCCATTTCACACAAGTTCAATGTATATACTCTGGTATCTCTCTGCTCTGACAGCCATGCTCCCAATTCTTCCACAAGGCTTCCCTTTGGATCGGTATAAATATTGCAATCATGCAGAGACAATAAATTGGGTGTCAGGAAAAAAGCGTTCCTACCGGCACCGCTTCCACCAACGACAAACACATTGTTGTTGCGGAGCGTATCGGAATCATACCGAAACCGTACATTCTGTGACAGCACTTTATTTTCCGGTGACAAATCGCCTTCCCCGTCTGCTGTCTTTGCCGCATATTTTTCATTAAACTCCCGTACTTCGCCCCACTTGGCAGAGCCAAATTCATTGCCCGGCATCCGGTTATGGTCACTTCTGCTATAAGCCGTGAAACTTAATACCATCCATAAAAGTCCGCCGACAAACACCATACTGAGACTTTTATCGTTATATATCTTCAGGGGATGTAACAGGCACCAGACAATCTGTTCCTTCAGCTTCGTCATTTCCACATCTATGATATACAATCCACTTAAACAGTAAAATAAATAGAGTGTGGGCAGCAACAGCGCCACACACATTCGTAATAAACTCTGCAGTCTTCGTTTTCTCATGTCACCGGCAACATGGGTTGCACGGCTTTTCCCTCTTTGTTTTTTCACCAGAATCACCTCTACAATTTTTTGTTTTTTGAAGTGCTGACAGATTTTTGCAGCAACCTCTTTTCCAAAGATGGACTGTCTGTATTCCACTTGCCCCGCGGATGTTTCAAGCATTCTGTCGCAATCTCTTCATTTTTCTTTACATACTTTCGCAGCTCCTTTCCATTCGAATCCAGTTCTGTGATCTCTGACATATCCGATCGTTTCAAATAAGCGAGCAACCGCTTTCCGTCATCCGATAAGCTGGTTGTCTCCTTGTCCAAGCAGATACAACGCACAAAATCCTTTGATTCCTGCTGTTCTTTCGGCAGATTGGCAATATACAGATTCGGAGATTCTGCCACCATCTGTATCTCCATATCAAAGGAAACCGGAATATACTCCGGACTTTGATAGCGCTCTTTCATCTTTTCAAGGGACAGCACTTTTTCCACTGTTTTCTTCGGAACTAAATCAGGGACAGAAGATTTTTCCTGAATCTCCTGTCCCTCATGAAAAGATGGAAAGATTGCTGCATACTCCGGCTTTAGTTTCCCGATCATTTTCACACGGTCACCGCCTACCGGAGCAAATGCTTTTTCCAGTTTTGTAATATCCAGTTTCACTTTTTCTTTCTCATCGATGTTTTTCCTTTGATCCAGTGCATAGCCCCAAAGTTCTCCATCCCATTTCAAACAGGTAATCACCGTCTGTCCCTCATCCAAAAGAATACAGTCTGTTTTTTTGATCCGTATGGCACTCGAAAGATCTTCTCCAAGTCTGCCACGGGGAATGCGAAACAGATAGGCATCCTTTTCTTCCCGCAAAAGAAGTGATTCCACATTGATGCTGACGGGAAGATATTCTTTATCCCTGATTCTTTCCTAAATCTCTGCCAGCTGCTCCTCGTGCATCCTGCCCTCATATCCTTTGGCAGCAAGTTCATTAAGATATTCCATTCCTCCCGGACCTGCCGTTCCAAAATACTCATCCAGATCCATTTCTTTTGCTTCCTGCCGAAACTTCTTTTTATAATAATCAATCACCAGCCGTACACTTTCCACATCATCCGGATTATAGGCAATCTGTGTATAGCCGTCTCCGAGATTTAAGTCCGGCAACTCAGAAAACGAAACCTTTAACTTCTTTAGACGGTCATAAAAGGCGATCAGCTCTTTTTCCCCCTCCAAAGGAATATTCAAGATCGTATATCTTCCGCCTGTCATTTTCTCCAGATCAGACAATTTCATGGTATTGTGTGTCCCCTCACTGGCATAATGAAGTTTCATTCGATGCTGTAATGTTTTCACCTGTGCGATCTGCACTCCTTTCTCGGCTCCCTTTGCCGAGAACCGTATGGCTTTTCCCAAACCTTCCAGACCTCTTCCATATAATTCTATGATCTGCACTAACGATTGTAATTCTTCACTCATTTGCTTGCCCTCCTGCTTTTCTTTACATTTTCCTGTTTGCCTCTTTGCTGCATCATTTCATAAAATTCGATACATCGTCGTATCTCCATCACATCCTTTCGCTTCTTTGCCATTTCTAAAATGTCCTCTGCCGGCATTCCTGCTTCTACCGCTTTCCGAAGCTGTTCGATCTGTGCTGCTGACAGGTCACTGTCCTCAATCACATACTGCATCACACTTTCATAACCACTCTCCGGGTTCTTTCTTTGGAAATGATTTTCTAACATAAACTGTATTCTTTCTGTCGGATTTTGAATTTCATTGGTTGCTCCTTGCATTTCTGAATCCATCCCCAAAAGAATACAGAGCATAGCTAATGCTTCAAGCACAGGGTCGATATCCGATGTTCCGTAAAAGCTGAACAGGCAGATATGCTTTGCTCCTAAGATATCCGCAAGCTCTAAACTGTGCTTAAAGCTGTCAAGGTGAGGTGCAAAGTCATCGTTTATTCCTATCTTGCCGAAGGGAGAGCCACGCGACCAGACAGCAAGCCCCGAAAAGCCGAGCATCTTTCGTATGACCTTTGCTTTTGTGGCGGATATGCCGTCGATGTTCTGTCCGTCAACGCCCCTGATCTCCAGAAGCTCAACTCCGTTTTCCTGCATGGCTTCGATCTGCCCAGCAAGGTCGGGAGCGGCTTCGTCTGCGAAAGCTACAAGTCGAAATCTCATGGCAACATCTCCAAGCTGTTTTATTGAAACTATGATAGCATAATTGCAAAAATCATCATTACATATTGTAATTTCACGCATGATGTGGTATGAAATATAAGGGAATGAGATTATGGACTTCCTAAAAGAGACCGACCGGGGCGGCATCAATATCCGGCACGCAATTAACGAGCAGCCTGACAGTAACGGCTTTTACTTTCACATACACGATCGCTGCGAGTTGTTCTATTTTATTTCAGGCAACGCATAGTATCTTGTTGTGGGCTCGGTCTATCCGCTGGAGCACGACAGCCTGCTGATAATGCGACCGGGCGAGGCGCATTGTACTCGCTTTCTAAGTGCAGAGCGATATGAGAGGTACGCAGTTAATTTCCCGTTGTCGCTGTTTGACAGCTTTGACCCAGAGCGGAGACTTATGAAGCCCTTTACAGACCGACCGCTCGGACATCGGAATCACTATTATATTCCAGGAATCAAAGATACCCTGAGTGAGCTTGCTTACTTTGAAGGCGACGACTACAGTAGGACGCTTTTATTTACAACAAAACTTGCCGGGGTCATGGATATGCTGGGAAAGCAAAGCTCACACAATCCAACAGCCGAGCCCACGATCTCCGAACAGTTGGTATGGTATGTCAACGATATGCTGTGCGAGGAAATAACTGTAGAGAGACTGGCGGAGCATTTCTTTTGAAGTGCATCCCAGTTCACCCGGCTGTTCAAGGAAGCGACAGGGGCTGCGCCTTGGGCGTACATAACCGCCAAGCGGCTTGTTAGGGCGAGAGAACTTCTACAAAGCGGTGAGAGCGCAAAAAGAGCCGCAGAAGTTTGCGGTTTCAATGATTATTCGGTTTTCTATAAGGCATATGTAAAGCACTTCGGGGAGAAGCCGAGTGCTTTTGCAAAAGATGCAATAATATAACTATAGGAGAAACACCATGAGCATTATAACTAAAACAGATAACGGCATTATATATAAACTCAAAGACGAGCTTGTCTGCATCGAAGCGTACGGCAGGGATATTATCCGTGTGCGGATTACGAGAAACAGTACGCTTTCAGATGAAAAATGGACTCTGCTTGATGTGGAGGACTGTTCCTTCGAGACAGAGATTACAGAGGGGAAAGCCTCTGTAACAAGCGGCATTCTAAAATCGGAGATCTGCGACCTGCCGTGGGGAGCATATATGCTTTCTTTTTACAAAAACTGCAGCCTTATTCTCCGCACTCATGAAGAGGGCGAATATACCTCAAAATTTGAACACACCGACGGTCAAAACTACCGTACACGCATCATCTTTGACGCAAGAGATGACGAGCATTTTTACGGGCTTGGGCAAGAGCAGCAGGAAAACTTTGATAAGAAATACTGTTCCTTTGACCTGAAACACTGGAACACGAAGTCGAGCCTGCCCTTTGTCTATTCCTCGCTGGGCTACGGATTCCTGTGGAACAACCCCGGAATAGGCAGAGCCGAGTTTGCAAAGAATCATACTATCTGGTCGGAAGAAAGCTGCTATCAGGCAGACTTTCTTGTTATCGCAGGAAAAACGCCTGCCGAGGTCATGAACGGTTATGCAAGAGTGACAGGCTTTGCTCCGGAAATGCCCGACTGGGCGGCAGGCTTCTGGCAGTGCAAATTAAGATATGAAAGCCAGGACGAGGTACTGGAAGTCGCCCGCAGATACAAAGCGGAAGGCATACCGATAGATGCAATAGTTATCGACTTTTTCCATTGGACGGAGCAGGGCAACTGGGAGTTCGACCCCGAATACTGGCCCGACCCGAAGGCGATGTGTGATGATCTTAAAGCTATGGGTATCGAGCCTGTTGTGTCTATATGGCCGACTATCAATCCAGACAGCCGCAACTGGGAAATGATGAAAGACGGCAATATGCTTGTTCGAACCGAGAACGGACAGTTTGGGATATTCGATTTTCACGGTCAGCAGACTTATGTTGATGTGACATCACCCGAAGCAAGAGAATACATGTGGCAGCAAGTGAAAAAGGGATATTTTGACCTCGGCATCAAGACCTTCTGGCTCGATCAGGCAGAGCCCGAGGTTCACCCGCAGCAGTTTGGCAATCTGAAATTTTACATTGGAAACGGCGCACAGACTGCGCTTGCTTATCCCTATTATTACGCAAAGACATTCTATGACGGTCTGAAGAACGAGGGTATAAATGATATAGTTCTGCTGACAAGGTGCGCCTATCCCGGAAGCCAGAAATACGGCACAATTGTCTGGAACGGCGATATTCCCTCAAATTTCGATGCACTGAGGCAGAGTGTGGTTTCGGGACTGTCGATGTCTATGAGCGGCATACCGTGGTGGAATTCCGATATCGGCGGTTTCTTTGGCGGTGACATTGAAAGCGACTGGTTCAGGGAGCTTATCGTGCGGTGGTTTCAGTTCGGGCTGTTCTGTCCCGTTATGAGACTGCACGGAACACGCAACCGTCAGAGCGGCTACAAGCTCCGCCACCCGAATGTAAAAGAACCCAGCGGCGGTGACAACGAGCTGTGGTCGTTCGGCAAAAGGAACTACGAGATACTAACAGAACTTGTTAAGCTTCGTGAACGGCTGAAGCCATACATAACCGAGTGCGCAAGATGCTCATCTAAGACTGGTGAACCGATAATGCGCCCGATGTTCTTCGACTTTCCCGATGACGATATCTGCTACTCGCTAAAAGACCAATATATGTTCGGCAGAGATATTCTCTTTGCGCCCATACTGGTGCAGAACTCCACAGAACGGCAGGTATATCTTCCCGAGGGCGAGTGGATAAGAACTACTGACGGACAGCTTTACTCAGGCGACAGGTGGCTGACTTGCCATGCGGAGATAGACGAATTTATTGCGTTTGTGAGAAATGGAGCTGAGGTGTCGGAGTGTTTTAAAAAAATGCAGAGGAAGATTCTTTAATGATAACATATTTACAATACTGGTAATACAGCCTAATATTCGTATATAATTTTTTAGCGAGCTGCTGATAAACGGCAGCTCGCTTTTGTTATGATCTCAGTAAAGCGATGCGTTTCTATTAGGCAAATATCTCTGACTAAAAAAATATATATGATGCAGACGATATATAGGGATAATAAACAGAACTATCTTTACTATTATGACGAAGTTGAAGTGTGTGCCGAGTCTTAATCAGCACATTATATATCAGCTATATTAATTCGTAATACGAACATGGTTAACCGTTCAAACCACATTGTATGCTATATTCAGCATAATAGTGGCGGAGCTTACTCAAATTTAGTCATAGCATAAAAGAGGAAAAATGTAAAATCGAATCTTTTGATCTGCTTGGGCAAATATTCTTCAAATCCCCTTTGATTTGTCAGCTTTTTCTTTTCAACATATAAAACAAATGGGCAATTTGGAACTTTTAACATTTCTTCAAGCTTGTTGATTCCGATATTGCTGTATAATGTGGCTTCTTGTTTTGTCAACATCGCTTTTTGCTATATCATGCACAAAGGAATACACTTTTTCTGACCACTGCCATACATCCAACTTATCATGGCTCAAGCAAAACGCTCTGTCTGACAGTTTTTCCGGCATAACTTTCATTATTTGATCTTTATATTCAAACGGAATGACAATCATATACACATAATCAGCCAGCTCCACTTCATCTTTTACCTTAATTGGTAAAAAGCCATCGTGTACAGCCAGTGGATGCTTTTCTAAATCATCATACTTGAAATAAAATCGTACACCTGGCGTAAAGCCTGCACTCATCTCGTCTTGTGAAGGGCTTCTTCCAAGTTTTCTCTCCATTACCAATCTGTCCCCAGCCTGACAGTTTCCCCATGAAAACATTACATAATGAAAAAAATCTGTCGGATCATTTGCTGCATTTCTATCTTCTTTCTGTAAAACAGTATCTAGAAGTTTCCTTGCATTTACGGCAGATAGTAAAGAACCACATTTCAAAATAGAAATTGCATTTTCTAAAGGTGCCGTATGACACACCAAATCTGTCATACAGCCCCCCCTTTCTTTACATGCTGTACATTCCCTTATAATTTCAGGTCTACATACATTCTTATATTTGTCCAGATTAAGCATTTCTTTCTGAACATACTGTAAAATATCGTCCCTGTCAGCCTCTATTTCACATTGTCTTCCGTGATTTTTCTCATAATTCACAAAGTCAATTATGTCTTTCATTTCATTATCACTTACGTTCGGATAATCCGACAAAGCTTTGTATAAAACGCCATCCCATAATTCTGTAAACTCATGATTTCCTATATTTAGCTTCATATTACGGTCACCTGCCTCTCAATGTGTTTTGATTCATTTCTTTACTGCCCCTCACTTTATACAAAATCATCACTAATAAATGATCCGTCTTTTTTTCTGCCAGATCATACGGATGATTTTTATCAAAGAAAAACTCTTGTACTTTCAATCCATTCTTGGTTTTCGCATGTTTATAAAACTCTTTTGCCTTTAATTTCGTATTTACGCCAGTTAAATGTAAAAATGAGGAATTTTTGAAAACTACTTCAATTCTTTTTCCCTCATATACATACATAAAAGTTTTTCCACCAAATATCTCTGATAATTCTTCGCAGCATTATGTATCTTCTTCAAAATTGCAGATTTTCCCATTTGTGCTCCTCTCTAAATAAAAAAGGGAAGCGAAAACGTTTCTCTCTGAATAACCACTGGCAGTTCGCTTGAACATTTCTGCTCAAACCAAAAGCATATGACTTAATCCTCATACTGGATATGGCAACATCACTTCAGATACTGTGCCACGCAGGTCGCTATAATATATCACTATAGCAAATCCACAAATATTTTACATCCTTTGTGTGGATGTCCAGTGCTTTCTACTATTATAGTATGCCCATGTAATCCATTTGTCAATCAATAAATTGATTTTTCCAATAATTGACAAGCATCCGTCACACAATCTATGTGATCCGTATTTTTTGAGTACCGAGGCTCGTGATATCACTTCTAGTTTCATATTTTTCTTTTATCCAAAGAAAAGCTCAATACAGGACATTATATTGTACCATACTCACTCTTTTTTGTCCACAAAGAACCCGGTAGCTATATCTCCAGTTCCTTGTCAATGAAGGCTTCAAAAGCTTTCCTTTTTATCAAACGCTTCTTGAAAATACTTTTCTTCCCTTTGGGGTTGAAATGTTATTTAGTTGGTTCATAATTGTCCTTTTTACTATGTATTTGCATCTACAAACTGAAATTTTCACTCTAATTTTCAAAGAAGAACACGTCTGCAGGTGTTCCATCTTCATAATCAACTTCATTATTGGGGTATGCACGTACTAATCTGTAATTACCTCTTGTGTACTCTGAAACAACACTATCTTTTTTATAATTCAATTATCAGGTTCACGGTCTTTCCCTCTCACAAGCTGTGCTTTCTCCGATCTTTTCCTGTCACGATGTAGTATTGCTTCTTGTTTTCATACATTTCCGCATCTGCGGCTTTCAGAAGCGACTCAAAATCCGTGTCCTTTGTGCCGCTTATCGTCGTACCGAGGGACGCGGTAGCACCCAGTTGGCTTTTTGCCGTTTCCAGTAGTTTCTGAAACGCCGGATGTGTGATGTTTGGCAGGACCGCAATGAACTCATCTCCGCCAAGCCGATACACATGACTCTTTCCGAACACAGATTTCAGCGTCTGTGCGGCCTGCACAATGAATTTATCACCGGCGTCATGTCCCTTTTGGTCATTTATTTCCTTTAGGCCATTTAGGTCGCACATGACAACCGCCAGGGGAAAGTACTTCTCCAGCTTTTCTGTGTACGCCCAATCCAGTGCTTTTCTGTTTTTACAATCTGTGAGCTGGTCATATAATGCACTGTGCTCCAGTGCATCTGCATTATTGCGCAGTCTTATCATAAAAGAGATCATAAACTCGATCATATCTATCAGATTCGAGATCTCATGCAGTTTCTCTTCGGGAGGATTGTCCACACCGTAGAATCCGACCATCTTGCCGTTGATTTTGATTGGCCCTGTCACAAGGGTATTGACACCCTGAGGTTTCAGCCGTTCATAGATGGCTTCGCTTGTTTTTTTGCATTCTTCAATGTCGTGGATGATGACATTGTTGGATTCTTGATATTGTGCAAACCATGTTTCAATGATGCCTTCATACGGCACATCCTGCAATTTATCTTTTTCTTTGGATACGCCCGCTTTGCACCACTCGTAGGTGTTGTCAAACGTTCCGCGGTCATTCTGTTCAAAGATGTACGCTCGATCGGCGGTCACACGCTGTCCGATATACTCCACCAGTTGATTCAGTACTTTGTCCGGATTTTCTTCTGAAGCGGCATACCGAACCATGTCCGTGAGGAATCTCTCGTAATTCAGGATTCGTTCCTGCGATTTGCGCTTGCTGACTTCCAACGTTTCCATTTCCTTATGGTACAGGATTCTCTGGAGCTTTCTTCGCATCATCGTGGCAGTCAGAAGCATACTCAGCACCCCGTACAGAATAACATCCACTAGGTTTTTGGATAGAATTGGGTTGTGCTGCGCAAAGAAAGCAAGTCCGATATAGAGCAGCATACTGCTCAGAATCAGCCCGTTCATGACCGCCGTTCTGGCAGTAAACAGCAGCGGTGCTGCCACCATGAACACAATGTAGTTGACAGTGAACTCCTCCGGTGTAATCAGCGTTCCCGTAATAATGCCGAACAGCAGCAGCGCGGCAAAAAAGCTGTATACAACCAGTTTTTTCCCTAAGAAGCTTCTAAGTTGACAACGAGAAATGCAAAAACAGACCAAAGAAAGGAACGTATAGACCAGATACACCCATTTAAATTTTCCGATACTCAGAGAAAACACACTCACCAGCGTTATGACTCCAAAGGCAACAAGCGCCACAACAGAATACAGCCGCATGGCTTTCCAGTTTTCTTCCCATACATCCTGTTTTACTTTCTCATAATCACCACAACGAAACATAAACAACGAAACAATTTGATTCATATGTTTTTTCTCTCCTAACTCTGTTCAATTACCGCTTTGCCCGTCTCATAAGGAGCACAGATTCAACGGTACTTTCATTGTCCCAATCAAGTTCATATAATTCCTGTTCATTGAAAAATACAGGAAAACGGAACTTGAGACTTCTTAAAATCCTGCCATCCTCTTGTTCTGCTTCATAAATATTTCCTTCCTCGAGGAAGCTCTTCATAAATATCTTCTTCTCCATATCTGTAAATCTGTCGTACAGATTATCGAAGAATAATAAGAACTGATACACATTATCACCGGATATCTTTTCCTGCTTAATATTATACAGTCTTGTCTCCACTGCTTCAATGAAAGTTTCAATTTCCTCTATCTCATCATAAAGTTTATCTAGACGCACCTGTATATCCTCATACTTCTTGTCATAATACTCGTCCGATACAGATA
>OLNW01002351.1_pt1 | contig 16446 bp, 18 predicted proteins | sample 1672121 | NCBI WGS metagenome assembly OLNW01 (sample SAMEA3136648, study PRJEB25190) | human gut metagenome
CCTGCCAAAGCCGCCCTCGGGGCGGCTTTGGCGCGATTTGATGATCGCCCAAACTGTCCAGCGCACCAGCCCCTACCCTCGCACTGCGTCAGCGGTAGCGGCGCAAGAGGTATAAGCAGTCCCCTGAACCGACAATGTTACCCACCGTACCAATTCCGCGAAATCAGCACCGTCAAATTCGCACCTGCCGCCCCGCGCAAGGAAGTCTTGAAACGTAGTTTCAAGTGGCGCTTTTGATTACTTTTGTCGCCAAAGACAAAAGTAACTCGCGCTCGAAAGCGCGAAATTCCACCTCCCGTGCCCGCAGGCGCAGAAAATCCCCCGCCGGACCCGGCGGGGGATATCTTGTTGTTATGCATCGTAGATGCCCAGTATCACAATACCCGCCACCACCAGTGCGATCATGGCGTAGTGCTTCCAGCTGAGCTTTTCCTTCAGGAAAATGCGGCTCCACAGCACCGAGGCCACGCAGTAGGCGGAGATGATGGGCGCGGCCAGTGCCACGTGCTCCGTGTCCGCCAGCGCGTAGATGTACGCGAACTGACCCGCCGTCTCGCACACGGCGCCCGCATACTTGGGGCCCTCCCGCTTGGGGACGAGTCGGCTCTTTTTGATGAGCACCACATACACGAAGCATACGATGCCCGCCAGCAGAAATGTCAGCTCATAGGCGCAGTTGGCGCTGTCCTCGTTCAGCGTTTCCAGCACCCGGCTGTCGGCGAAGGTACCCAGTGCGTCCAGCAGGCAATAGATCACAGGCAGGATCAGCGCCAGCGCCGATTTGGCGTAGCGGTGGTTGCTGGCCTGCTGCCGTGCGGCCCGCAGGTCGTCGTCCTCCCGGGCCTCCACGATGCCCAGACCGATGACGCCCACGCATACCAGTGCTGTGGCGGCCAGCTGCGCCGGCACTAATTCGCCCAGGCCGCCGGTGGCCAGCGCCAGCACCGCCACCAGTGCGCCGCTGGAATTGCAGATGGGGGAGGAGATGGACAGCTCGATATACCGCAGGCCGATGTAGCCGATGGTCATAGAGCTGATGTACAGCAGGGACACCGGCAGATACGTCAGGATGATGCTGCCGTTGATCTCCGTGCCGTTGATAAAAATCTCATAGGCGGCGTGCAGACCCATCACCAGGCCCACTGCCATCACCATTTTAAGATGGCTGTATTTGTCGTCTGCGTCCTGGCAGCCGATCTTGCTGAACAGGTCAGAGCCGCTCCAGCAGATCAGTGCGATCAGAGAAAACCAAAACCACATAAAAAACTCCTTATTCTATCATGTATAGCAAGACCGGCTATACGATAATGTACATTATTCAGAAAGTAAAAGTATAAACAACGAACATAAAATGCACAGAAAAAGGAGGCGGACGCCGCCGAAAGGGATGGTTGGGGAGAAACATACGATTTCCTCCGTGGTTTACATAATTATAATGAGATCAGGCCGGCCTCCAGCATTTTCTGCAGGCTCATCAGGATGCCCAGCTTGGCGTGGTACCAGGTCAGCCCACCCTGGAAATACACCGCGTAGGGCGGCCGTGTGGGGCCGTCGGCGGACAATTCTATGGAGCTGCCCTGCACAAAAGCACCGGCGGCCATGATGACGTCGCTGTCATAGCCCGGCATAGGGGCTGGCTCCGGGCTGACATAGCTGTCCACCGGCGCGGCGGCCTGTATGCCCTTGCAGAAGGCGATCATGCCCTCCCGGCTGCCCAGTTCCACCGCCTGGATGATGTCGTGCCGCACCTCAGAAGCGCCTGGAATGACATGAAAACCAAGTTTTTCATAACAATTTGCGGCGAATACAGCACCCTTCACCGCAGAGGCCACCACCGTCGGCGCCAGGAAAAAGCCCTGGTAAAATTGGGTCAGCAGCCCCAGATTTGCGCCCACCTCCCGGCCAAGACCGGGGGCGGTGAGCCGCCGGGCGCAGCGCTCGATCAGGTCGGCGCGGCCGCAGATATAGCCGCCGGTGGGGGCCAGCCCGCCGCCGGGATTTTTGATAAGGCTGCCCACCATCAGGTCCGCGCCCACGTTCACCGGCTCGATCAGCTCTGTGAACTCGCCGTAGCAGTTGTCCACCATACAGATCACGTCCGGCTTGCATTGTTTACATAACGCAATCAACTCGCCGATCTGCGCTACTGAGAAGCTGGGCCTTGTAGCGTAGCCCTTTGAACGCTGTATCGTGATAAGCTTTGTTTTCTTGCTTATTGCCGCGCAAATTTTATCGGTATCAAACGACCCGTCCGGCAATAAATCGACTTGACGATAACTTACCCCGTATTCCTTCAGTGAGCCCACCGACTCCCGAATGCCGATGACTTCTTCCAGTGTGTCGTACGGCCCCCCCACCGGACTCAAAAGTTCGTCTCCCGGCAGCAGGTTCGCGCCTAACGCCAGCGCCAGCGCGTGGGTACCACAGGTGATCTGCGGGCGCACCAGGGCGGCCTCCGCGCCGAAGCAGTCGGCGTAGACGCGCTCCAGCGTGTCGCGTCCCTCGTCGTCGTAGCCGTAGCCGGTGGAAAGGTTAAAATGATTGGCGGCCACGCGGTTTTTCTGCATGGCGGCGATGACCTTCAGCTGATTAGCCTCGGCGATGGCGTCGATGGCCGCAAAGCGGTCCTTCAGGTCGGACAGGATCGTTTCGCTGAAAGCCAGCACGTTTTCGCTGACGCCCAGCGCCTTATATGATTCGTTCATAGTTCACCTCAGTTGGGAAATTGTACGCCGTTCAGGCGCATGATGAGTCGGATGGGATAGTCCCGATCCAGATAGTTCTTCTCGTACCACTCGAAGGTGGCGATGGGTGCGTGCATAAGCTCCGGTGCCTCGCAGCGAAAGGTCTCGAAGGTATTTCTGTCGCCGCTGAGCAGGGCGGCCACCACATCCAGCCGTCCCTCATCCGCAAGCCGCAGCAGGGCGTGGTCCATAGCGACGGCACAGCCCTGCTCCTCCTCGTCGGCGTACATTTCCCGACGGCCCAGCCAGTAGAGGAACTCCTCCGGGTCCAGGTCCAGCTTGGTAGTGATCTGGCTGAGCTTGAAAAACTCCTTGCGGTCCATGCGCTTCAGCACGTCGATCAGATACTGCACAAGACCGTCGTCCATGGCAATGCAGTCCAGAAACACCTCAAAGGCGTGCTTGTTGGCATCGGGGTCGGGGGTCGCGGACTTTTTCTCCGCGGCAGGGGCTTCCTGTGCCTTATCCGCGTTTTGAAGAAACAGCTCAAAACCGCCAAGGTCGCCGCTTTCGGCGAACAGCTCCTCCGGAAGCACCGTGCCGTCCTGGGCGGCGCAGGCGCGGACAAAGGCGGCCATGCCCATATCCTGTAGCTGCTGGCCCAGCGCCTGTATGCGGGCGTTCTCATCGCCGCCTTCCGGCAGGGCAATACCCTCCGGGGCAGGACGCGTGCCCTCCCATACCTCGGTCATATAGCGCAGATAGTAATCAAAAAGGGTCATAGCTCTCCCTCACTTTCCAAATTGGAATTGTATCATACAGCGCTTGTCAATGCAAGAAATATCGGGTATGATAGGGGAAAACCGTGAAAGGAGCCGCCTATGGAAGCGTACTATGTCTATATGCTGCGGTGCCGTGGCGGAAGCCTGTACACGGGGATGACCAACGACGTGGCGCGGCGGATGGCCATGCATTGCAGCGGCAGGGGCGCCAAGTACACCCGGGCACACCCGCCGGAGGCTTTGGCGGCGCTGTGGCGCTGCGGGGACAAGATAACGGCGTCGCGACTGGAATACGCCATCAAGGCGAAGCTGACCCACGGGCAGAAGGAAACGCTTGCCGCCGCGCCGGGGAGGATAGGGGAGTGGTTTCCCGCGCTTCCCGCCGAGGCGGTAACGACACTGCCCGCGGGGAAGGAATTTCCAATTTTTGCAAATCAAACGTAAGCGCCGTTACCGGGAATGATAAAATTGGGATTTTTCACAAAATGCTCTGGACAAACCGGAAATTCTTGCTATAATGAAGCTATCCGCAGAGGTACCTCTGCTTTTACGTTTTAATGAGGATTAAAACGAGCGCATCTGCGGAAATCTACTACCATAAGGGGAATGAACAATGAAAAAAGCATTAGCAACCATTTTGGCCCTCGTCATGGCGCTGGGCCTCACCACGATGGCGTGGGCGGAAGGACGTGTTGCATTGTCCACTCTGGCTGAAGCGGGGGATGGCACATTTGATGCCAACAGTGCTCACGTTGCGTATACTTACGATGACACGAAGAAGTGTGCGCACAGCAAGATGACGGCACCCAATGTCTATGTGGAGGGTGAACTGTCCTGGGTCAAGACCGTGACCATCACAGGTATCAACTTCGGGGAACTGACGGATAGTAGTGATGATATGAAGCTGCTGCATAAGGTCATTTTGAACGGCCGCAGAGCGGATACCTCTGACCAGTTCAAGGATTCCATCGAGGTCAAGTTCGTCAACTGCGCTTTCAACCAAACGTCTGCGCATCTGCAGGCATACAAGATTATGCCTTGTAACGTGACCAAGTTCACCTTTGAAAAGTGCATCTTTGACCAGCAGGCGACCGGGCAGTATGCTGTTACCCTGAATGTGTCGGAAACAGCTTTTGGCAACAGAGCGATCTCCTATGTGTTTGATGGCTGCACCATCAACTCCGCGGACCGCGGCATCAATATTATCCCTGGTACCGAGACACGGGCCATCGGCGATGCCAAGCCCACGGTGATGATCTCTGGAAACACCTTTGATCTGCCTAATACGGGTGCCAACAATATGGCCATCCAGATCGCCGGAATTTGGGATGGTGCGCATCTGACCGCTGCGGGCAGTGAAATGATTACCATTTCCAATAACAACATCACCGCATACGCCGCCATCCGCGTTCATAACAGCATGAGCGGGAATCAGACGGACAGCGTGAAGTACCTTGTGAAGTTTGCTAACAACGATTTGGCGAATGTTGTCACGCCTGTTGTAGCGGATGGCAATAGCGATAAGGTCACAGAGATCACCGGTACTTTCAGCGAGCTGATTGTACCGACCCCCGAGACCCCGCCGCGCTACTACTACCACCCCGCCACCGACACCAAGGCGGACGAGACCAAGGGCAGCCCCAAGACCTTTGATGTGGGCGCGGGTATCTACGCCGTGACGGCTGTCCTGTCCGTCACCGGCATGGCGTGGGTCGGCAAGAAGCGGCACTGAGCGAACAAAAAAAGAAAGCCCATACGGGCTTTCTTTTTTTGCGTGTCAGTCGTCCAGCTTACCCCGGGCATGGAGTACATCGTCGGGGGTGATGGTCATCAGGTCCTCGCGGGTGACGGTTTCCAGCTTGGCCAGACGGTTGTTCTGCGCCACCAGAATGTGCTCGAACAGGTTGCGGACGCCGCGGGCATTGCCGAAGCTGGGGTCGGCGCTCTCTTCAGCGATGTAGTCGCGGACCAGGGGCTCGGCCTCCGGCGCGAGGACGTAGCCCTTGCCGCAGCGCATTTTGAAGATCTCGAACATCTCCTCCGGGGTGTAGTCCTCGAACAGCAGGAAACGGTTGAAGCGGCTCTCCAGACCGGGGTTGGAGTGGATGAATTTGTCCATCAGCTCCGTGTAGCCCGCCACGATGACCACCAGGTCGTCGCGGTGGTCCTCCATGGCTTTGAGGATGGTGTCGATGGCCTCCTGACCAAAGTCGTTTTCGGACTTGCCGTTGAGGGCGTAAGCCTCGTCGATGAACAGCACGCCGCCCATGGCCTTTTCAATGACCTTCTGGGTCTTGAGGGCGGTCTGACCCACGTATCCGGCCACCAGACCGCTGCGGTCCACCTCCACCAGTTGGCCCTTGCTGAGGATGCCGAGACTGCGGTAGATGCGGGCCATCATGCGGGCCATCATGGTCTTGCCGGTGCCGGGATTGCCGGTGAAGACCATGTGGAGCGACATATCGGTGGTGGGGAGGTCGTGCTGCTCGCGGAGCTTGTAGACCTGGACCATGTTGATGAGGTCGTGGACCTCGTCCTTGACCACGTTCAGGCCGATGTAGGTGTCCAGCTCGGCGAGTAGGTCCTCGATTTTTTCCGGAGGCGGAAGCTCCTCGGCTTTTTCGGGCGCGGCATCGCCGGGCTTGGCGTCGGCGGTGGGGGGGACGGGCTTTTCGGGCTCAGCAGGCTTTCCGGGGGCGGCGGGGGCCTTGCCAACGTCCTGGAAGGGCGTGCCCCAGAAGTCACTGCCCATGCGGCGGACGTTGTTCTCCGTCATGGAGCGTATCACGTCCAGCTGCTGCAAAATGATCTGATCTTTCTTATCCATAGTGGCACCTCTCAGTGAAATCGGATATGCCGCGTGGCACGCAGCAGAAGCGCAGTGATGAAGCCGGTCAGCGCACCGGTGAAAAGGGACACGGCCAGCAGAAAGGGGAGATAGCCCAGGACCATGGTGCTGCCAAGGGTGATGACCGCCGCGGCCATCTGGCCGATGTTGTGCGCTGCCGCGCCGCCGATGGATACGCCGTAGACGCTGAGCTTCGGCAGACGCCGCAGGAATATCATCACCAGCATGGCGGTCAGTCCGCCCAGCACGGAGAACAGCATGGCCGACAGGTTTCCGGCAAACAGTCCGCCCAGCAGACAGCGGGTCAGCAGAATGGCCAGCGCCGCGCCGGCACCCAACTGATACAAGGCGAACACAGTGACGATGTTGGCAAGGCCCAGCTTCACGCCGGGAAGGGGCACCAGCAGGGAGATGGGGAACAGCCCCTCCAGGGTACTGAGCCCCAGCGCCAGCGCCGCTAACACGGCGCAGAGGGCGATGTTTTTTGCTGTCCACTTCATGTGCTCACCCCACGATCGCGTCAGGCGCGTCCGGCGCGGACGCACCCTCCAGGTGGACGACCACCTGGGCAGGCAGGCACACGATGGACTGCCCGGCGCGGGAGATGGCCCCGGTGTGGACGCAGTCCTGGGTGGGACAGTCGCTGTCGGTCACGGAGACGGCGCCGCCCTCGGCGGCAATGTGCAGCGTATAGCCGCGGCTGGTGACGGTGGCCTCGGTGAAGTCGGACAGGGGGACACGGCGGACCTCCTGACCGGAGATGTCGATGACCACGGTGAGGGCGCCGCTTTGGTTTTTGGGCAGATAGAAGCACAGCGCGGAGACGACGGCCAGCAGCACGACCGCCAGCGCCACCAGCGCGTCAAAGCGGTTCCATTTCAGTTCAGGCGGCGAGGAGTTGGTAGACATAGGCGGTTCCGTCCTTTTCGTTGAAACAGTCAGCCAGGCCGGGGGTATAGACCACGCGGCCGTCCCGGGTGATGAGCACCATGTCAAAGGACATATCCTGGGCGCGCCAGAAGTCCACGGCGGCCTGCTCACCCATAACGTACAGGGCGGTGGAGTAGGCGTCGGCACGGGTGCCCTGCCCGCCGAAGCCGCCCCGTGTGACGACGGAGACGCTGGTCAGGTCACTTTGGACGGGATAGCCGGTCTTAGGATCGAGAATATGCTGGTACACCGTGCCGTCCGGCGCGGTGAAATAGCGCTGGTAGCCGCCGGAGGTGACCACAAAGGCATCCGACAGGCTCAGGGTGCAGACATAGCCCTCGCTGTCGGCGGGATCCTGAATGGCCACCGACCAGGGCTTGTTCTGGGCGTTGGTGCCGTAGACGTACACGTTACCGCCCAGATTGGCACAGCCGCCGGTGAGGGCGCTGCGGTGGAACAGGACGGCGGCGCAGTCGGAGGCGTAGCCCTTGGCGATGCCGCCCAGATCGACGGAGCAGCCCTCATCCAGAGAGATGCTGCAAAATTCGGACTGGTGGACGTGCTCATAGCCCACCAGAGGCAGCAGCGCGTCGATCTCCGCCTGAGAGGGGACGCGGGGACTGTCGGAGGTGATGCCCCACAGCTCCACCAGCGGGGCGATGGTGATATCGAAGGCACCGTCCGTTTCCTGGCTGTGCTGCAGCGCCCACGACAGCAGCTGCGCACCGTCCTCGTCCCAGACGGCGGAGCCGTCACGGTTCAGACGGGAGACCTCGCTGGTGTCCACCGTGCGGGAGAGGGAGGATTCCAGCGTGTTGACGGTGCGGCTCAGGTCAGCCAGCACGTCATCAGCGCCGTCGCCGATGGCCACGAAGGTCATGTAGGTGTCCATGGCGAAGAGCTCCAGCGTCTCACGCTTCTGTGTGCCGCAGGCGGCGAGCGACAGGGCCATCAGCGCGGCCAAGATAAGGCAGGCAAATCGTTTCACAGCTCCCGCCGCCCTTCCAGCGCACGCATGAGCGTGGCGTCGTCGGCGAATTCCAGGTGGCCGCCCACGGGAATACCATAGGCCAGGCGGGTGACCTTGACGCCGAAGGGCTTGAGCAGCCGGGCGATGTACAGCGCCGTAGCCTCACCCTCAGTGTCCGGGTTGGTGGCCATGATGACCTCAGTGATGCCGCCCTGGGCCACGCGGTCCAGCAGGGATCTGATGTGCAGATCGTCAGGGCCTACGTGGTTCATGGGGGACAGCACGCCGTGAAGCACATGGTAACGGCCGCGGTACTCCCGGCTGCGCTCGATGGCGATCACGTCCCGGGGGTCAGCCACCACGCAGATGGTGGCGTCGTCGCGCTTCTGGTCGGCACAGATGGGACACAGGCCGCCGGCGGTCAGGTTCTGACACACGGGGCAGAGGGTCACGTTGCGCTTGGCGTCCATGATGGCGTCGGCAAAGGCCCGGGCCTCCTGCTCCGGCAGGGACAGCACATAGAAGGCCAGTCGCTGGGCGGATTTATAGCCTACGCCCGGCAAGCGGGCGAACTGCTCCACTAATTTTTCCAGCGGAGCGGGAAAATACTCCATAGGACGTTACCCTCTCAGTTCTTTGATCTTGGCGGGGATGTCGGCAGCCTTGTACACGGCGCTGCCGGCCACCAGCACGTTGGCGCCGGAGGCGATGCAGAGCTTGCAGGTGTCGCCATCCACGCCGCCGTCTACCTCCAGTTCGCAGGCAGGGTTCATGGCATCGATATAACCGCGGATGGCTTGGACCTTGGGCATCATATCGGCCATAAACTTCTGACCGCCGAAGCCCGGCTCCACGGTCATGACCAGGATCAGCTCCACCTTGTCGATGAAGGGCAGGACGGCGCTGGCCGGGGTCTTGGGCTTGACCACCACGCCGGCCTTTTTGCCCTTGGCGTGGATCTTGTCGAGGGCGGAGAGAATATTCTCTTCGGTGTCCGCCTCCACATGGCAGGTGACGATGTCCGCACCGGCATCGCAGAACTGCTCCACATAGCGGACCGGGCGCTCGATCATCAGATGGACGTCCAGGGGCAGGGCGGTGGTGGGACGAATGGACTTGACCACAGGGATGCCGATGGAGATGTTGGGTACGAACAGACCGTCCATCACATCCACATGGACGTAATCAGCGGAGGAAATGTTTTCGATGTCGCGGGCCAGGTAGGCAAAATCCGCGGACAGGATGGAGGGGGCGATCTTGATCATAGAGCAGCTTCCTTTCGCGCCGCACCGGCAGCGGTGCGGCGGCATAGTATGGGATATGCAGGCCCCGCAGTGCGGCAGACAGCGCAGCCGATCCCGCCCGGAGAGGTCGGGGCCTGCAGCGAGCCGGCGGGTGACCGCTGGCTCGCGGTGCATAATCAATTTATTATAGCATAGGTTTATGGCGAATTGCAAGGCGGCGGGACTGGTTTTGCACCGGCAGTAAAAAAACAAAAATTTGTCCATTCTGTGAATTTTGAATAAAAGGGGTTTACCTTTGCTGACTTTTCCTGTAAAATACCTTGTCAGAAAACCTGCGGTGTGGACGCGGAAGGCAAAGGGACGGTTTTATGAACTTCTTGCAACGTATTGGCAACGCGCTGTCGCGCTTCATGTATGGGCGCAACGGTGTGGACCGGCTGACGCTGACCATGGTCTGGGCGGCTCTGGTACTGGATATCATCAACATTTTTCTGCGGGAGAAGGTGCCGCTGGCATACAGCATCATCGGCACCGTGGCCGGGATCATCACCCTGCTGGCACTGTTCCGGATGTTTTCCCGCAATCTGGAGAAGCGCCGGGCGGAGAACGCGAAGTTCATGGAGAAGGTCTGGTGGCCCATCAGCCGACGTATGGCCGGGAAACGGCAGCAGCGGATGGATAAAGAGCACTGCTACTTTACCTGTCCGGGCTGCGGCGCGGTGTGCCGGGTGCCCAGAGGGAAAGGACGAATCGTCATCACCTGCCCCCGCTGCGGCAATGAGATACACGGAAAGTCATAAGGGTAATAAAAAGCCCACCCCGAAGGGGTGGGCTTTTATCGTTGTCACAGCACTTTGCTGAGGAAGTCCTGCAGCCGGGGGTCCTGGGGATGGTCGAAGATGTCCGTGGGGGAGCCTTCCTCCAGGATCTTTCCGTCGGCCATGAAGACCACACGGTCGGCTACCTCACGGGCGAAGCCCATCTCGTGGGTGACCACGGCCATAGTCATCCCGTCCTTGGCCAGGTCGCGCATCAGGTCCAGCACCTCGCCCACCATCTCGGGGTCCAGGGCGGAGGTTGGCTCGTCGAAGAGCATGACCTCCGGATCCATGGCCAGAGCACGGACAATGGCGATACGCTGCTTCTGACCGCCGGAGAGCATATTGGGGTACTCGTTGGCCTTGTCGGACAGGCCGATGCGCTCCAAAAGGGTGCGGGCCTGGGTCTCGGCCTCAGCGGGTGTTTTTTTCTTCAGGGTGATGGGCGCCAGCGTGATGTTCTGCAGCACAGTCTTATGGGGAAACAGGTTGAAGTGCTGGAACACCATGCCCATCTTCTGGCGGTGGAGGTCGATGTTCACCGACTTGCTGGCCAGATCCACGCCGTCGAAGAAGATGGCACCGGAGGTGGGCTCCTCCAGCATATTCAGGCTGCGGAGCAGCGTGGACTTGCCGGAACCGGAGGGGCCGATGATGGCCACCACTTCACCCTTGTGGATATCCAGATCGCAGCCGTCCAATGCGTGAACGGTGCCGTGGTTGTATTCCTTGACCAGGTGCTTTACGGAGATGAGAACTTTACTGCTTATCGCCACGGCGCATTCTCCTTTCTATGGCCTCGATGGCTTTGGAGGCGGGATAGTTGATGCAGAAGTAGACCAGCGCGGCCAGCACGTAGGGAGCCAGGGTGATGTAGCTGTTGCCGGAGACGGTCTGGGCGGTGTACATGATCTCCGCCATGCCCAGCACGGAGCAGATGGAGGACTCTTTCACCATGGTGACCACCTCGTTGGCCAGGGCAGGGAGGACATTCTTGATGGCCTGGGGCAGCACGACCAGACGCATGGACTGCCAACTGCTGAGGCCCAGGGAACGGGCGGCCTCGGTCTGCCCCTTGTCTACGGCCAGAATACCGGCGCGGAAAATCTCCGCCACATACGCTGAGCTGTTCAGTGCCAGCGCCACCACGCCGGGGATAAAGCGGTTGATGGCAATGAAGCCGAACAACAGTGTCCGGGGCAGGCTAATGTAGTGGAACAATCCGAAGTAGATGATGGACAGCTGCACCAGCATGGGGGTGGAGCGGAACACGGCGATATACGCGCCGGCGAACCACTTGATAGGCTTGATCTTGCTCAGGCGCATCATGGCCAGCAGCAGGGCGGGGATCACGGCCAGCAGCACGGAAACCACCGCCAGCAGCAGCGTGTATTCAAAGCCGCGGACAAAGGCGGAGCCGTACTTGGGCAGGAACGAGAAGTTGAAGAAGTTGGTGTTGTCCATGTTGACAAACAGATCATTCCACGACATAGACGAAGCATCCTTTCAAAAGTTCTTAAGAACACGCAAGCGTGCAAGGCGACCGCCTTGCACGTTTGCGATAGGGGACAGGGAGATCAGCCCACGTAGCTCAGGCCTACATTGCCATCCAGCACCAGCAGGTCGATGGTGCCGTTTTTCAGCTCGGTGACCAGGGTGGGGACCAGAGACTCCAGAACCATGCCGTTGGCAGCTTCGGGGAACATATCCGCGGCGGCCATGGCCTTGGTGGTGTTCTTCTGGGCGCCGATGATGACGGAGGCCTGGTTGATATCGTCAACGGTCTTGTACTTGTCGGCGTTGGCAGCCTTCACCAGAATGACGGGAGGCAGATCGGTGTAGTAGGGCTCGGAGAAGTCACAGGCCTTGGCACGCTCCTCGGTGTACTCGCAGGCGGCCAGCACCACATCAAAGTCGCCGTTGCTCAGGGAGGTCACCAGGTTGTCGAAGTTCATGGACTCGATCTGCAGGGTCATGCCCATGGACTCGGCGATATACTTGGCTACTTCCACGTCGATGCCGGCGTACTCGGTCATAGCAGCATCTGCGAAGAACTCATAGGGGGGATAGTCGGGGCTGGTGCCCATGACCAGAACGGGCTTGTCGCTGGCGGCGGTATCATCGGTGGTCTCGGCGGCCAGGTCAGAGGAAACAGCGTCGGGCATATAGGTATCCTGAGAAGCGACCTTGTCCTCGATCTCCTTGATCAAGGCGCCGTCGTTGGCGGTCAGCTCAGCGATGGCCTTGTTGATGCCCTCCAGCAGACCCTTGGGGTCGCCCTTCTGCACCAGGACGCGGTAGGGCTCCGTCTCGCCCCAATCCACCACGTTCTCCAGAACCACCAGAGAATCGTCGGTGTCGGCGGCGTCATCCTTCTTGGTGTCGTCAGCCTTCTGGCCGCAGGCCACCAGGCTCAGCGCCATGACCAGCGCCAGCAGCATTGCCATAAACTTTTTCATGTTATGTACTTCCTTTCAGATCTTGTATGGTCCTATACCGGGAACCGGAATATAGACATGTATTCTCGGAGGTGTCCCTCCTGACAGTGGCTACTATACACCTGACGTGAATAAATGTCAACATGAATTTGTATAAAAATCCGCACGAAATGTAAATTTGTACAAGAAGCACATGATAAACTGGGGGGCAAAGGAAGGATGGCTGTGCATGTTGCTGTATACGATAGTCGCATAATTGAATAAATATGCAAATATGCAGAGTACAAGAAAAAAGCGGAAGCGCCAGCCTTTTGGCTGGCGCTTCCGAATCCAAAAAGGGAGCCATGAAGAAGCTGCCGTGTTTACATTTCGATGAGCCGTGCGGCATACAGGTAGGTGCGGGCGTAGTAGCTCTCGTACAGGGAGCTGATGATGACACCACTGGAGGTGCTGGCGTGGATGAACTGCCCGTTGCCCAGGTAGATGCCTACATGGCCGATACCGCTGCCGCCGGTGGCAAAGAACACCAGGTCACCGGGGGTGCGTTCCTCCGTGGTGACGCCGCGGCACATATAATACTGGCTGGTGGCGCCGTGGGGAAGGCTGATGCCGAAAGCACCAAAGACCTTCATGGTGAAGCCGGAGCAGTCGATGCCGCTGTAGCTGGTGCCGCCGTAGCGGTAGGGGGTGCCCAGATATGTGTACGCCTGAGAAATAACGTCTTCCAGCAATGTATTGGTGGCGGCGGTGCCCTCATAGTCCGCGTAGTGCACGGGCTGGCAGTACTCGGCCAGAACGTATCCGGTGTCGGTACCATAGGTGATCTTGTACCATTCGCCGTCGTCAGTAACGTCCAGCAGCTGGGCCGCCTTGCCGTCAAAGATGATGCGAAGGCGATCGGCAGAGGTGTCCGGCTCGGCGCGCAGGGAGAGATAGGAGCCGCAGTCTACCAGAACGCCGTCATACTCTGCCAGAAAGTTCTGCTTTTCCAGAGCAGCCGTTTCCTGCAGCAGGGCCTGGGCGGCCAGTTGATTGAGGGTGGGTGTCTCGCCGCCGTCCAGCAGGCCGGAGGCCTGGGCCAGGCGCAGGCCGCTGCCGGTCTGCATAGCGGTAGCAGCGCTGGATGCCACGCCGTTGTCCGCCAGGACCTCGGCCGCGGCGGCGTAGCCAGTGGTGTCGATGGGCGTGGCCTCGTCCGCGTTAGCGGCGGTGACAGCGCCAGAGAAAAGCAGCAGGCCGGAAAGGCTCAGCGCTGCGATCTGTTTTCCAAGCATGGGATATTACCTTCCGTTCGCATAGGATCTGCCGGGGTAAGGCTCCCGGCATATACCGTCAGTCGGCGGGGAAATGGCTCCCCCGACATCTAACATGAATTATCATAGCACAAGTCTATCAAAAAAGCTACACAAAAATTACAAAATGGAAACAAAATTTTCAGAATGGTTATAATTGAAAAGAAAACTTGCAATATTTGCATAGCAAGTGCTATAATAACGGCAAAAAGTGCGGAGGTGAGCACATGGAACCATTGCAATATGAGGCGAGGGGATACCTGAAGGAGCCGTTTCGGTTGTTTCATCTGGCGGACGGGCGGGGGGAATATATCGAATACCACTACCATACGTTCCACAAGATCATCATTTTGCTGGCCGGCAGAGCTGGCTATGCGGTGGAGGGGGAACGGTATGAGCTGGCGCCGGGGGATTTCGTGCTGGTGGGCAGCGGGAGCATCCACCGGCCGGTGGTGGAGACGGGGGATTACTATGAGAGGATGATCCTGTATATCGCACCGGACTATCTGCGCGCACTGACGGCAGGGGACTGCGATCCATCCGAGTGCTTCCGACAGGCACAGGAGACATTTCAATATGTATACCGGGACGAGGGCGGCAGCCGGGTGCGGCCGCTGTTCCAGGCATTGGCGGAGACGGTACGGCAGGGAGGCTACGGGGCAGCGCTGCTGGCGCAGGCGCAGTTTACGGAGCTGATGGTGGAAGTGAACCGGGTGGTCCGGGGTGGCCACCGGGTAGGCGCCGCCGGCGGCGACAGCAAGGTGGTGTCACTGCTGCAATACCTGAACCTGCACCTGGCGGACCCGCTGACCATTGATGAATTGGCCGCGCGGTTTTATATCAGCAAGTACCACATGATGCGCCGGTTCCGGCAGGAGACGGGGTATTCCGTGCATGGATACCTGACAGAGAAACGGCTGCTGCTGGCCCGGCAGCTGTTGGGCCAGGGTTGCACCCCGGCGGAGGCGGCGGCACAGGCGGGGTATCAGGATTACTCTACCTTTTCTCGGGCCTATAAAAAGCAGTTTGGCCATGGGCCTTCGGCGGACACCAAAGGAAAACAGCAGGATTTGCAAATAACAACGCAGGAATTCTGATTTACTTTGCGAAAAATGCCCGTATAATAGGGGCTGTAAGACTTTATTTGAGAGAGTTGGAGGTCACTATGAAAAAATTTCTGAAGAACTACTGGTTTATTCTGTGTATGCTTGCCGGCATCGTGGCAGGCTGCCTGGTAGGCGCGTTTGCGCCCAGTTTCGGCAGCAAGATCGAGTTTTTGGGCACGCTGTTCATCAATATGATGTTCTGCGTGGTGGTGCCTATGGTGTTCTGCTCCATTGCCTCCGCCATCGCCAATATGAAGAGCGTGAAGCGCGCCGGCAAGATCATGGGCGTGACCATCGCCACGTTCCTCGTCACCGCCGCCATTGCCGGTGTACTGATGTATATCGTCTGCCGCATCTTCCCGCTGGTAGATGGACATTACACCATTGTGGAGGGCGAGGTCGGCGAAGCACTGGGCTTCGGCGATATGATCGTCAATTTCTTTACGAAGCCTGACTTTGCGGAGCTGCTGAGCCGCCGGGCCATTCTGCCCCTGATCGTGGCGGCGGTGCTGTTCGGCTTCGGTGTCCAGATGAATGGCGGTCCCGAGACCAAGACGGCGCAGTTCCTGGAGGATATCACCAACTGCATTATGAAGACCGTAAAGCTGGTCACCTACTATGCGCCCATCGGCTTCTTCGGCTTCTTCGCCAGCCTGGTGGCCACCTATGGCCCGAAGCTCATCGGCGATTACAGCCGTACGCTTATCATCTACTATGTGATGAGCTTTGCCTATATGTTTATCTTCTTCCCCATCTATGCCCGGTTCGGCGGCGGCAAAGGCGGCGCCAAGATCATGTTCTCCAAGCTGTTCCGCCCGGCGGCGGTGTCCTTCGGTACCTGCTCCAGCGTGGCTACCATTCCCACCAATATGGAGGTGGCGGAGGAGTCCGGCATCAGCAAGGACGTGACGGACATCGTGCTGCCCTTGGGCGCTACCATGCACATGGACGGCTCGGCCATGTCCGCCATCATCAAGGTGGCATTTCTGTTCGGCGTGTTCGGGATGGACTTCTCCACGGATAAGGCTATTTTGGCTATCATCGTGGCGGTGTTCTCCTCTGTGGCCATGAGTGGTATCCCTGGCGGAGGCGGTACCGGCGAACTGGTGGTTTGCACCATCTTCTTCCCTGACCAGCTGGCCATCGCGTACCCCATCGCGCTGGCTATCGGCAATCTGGTGGATCCTCCCGCCACCATGGTCAATGCCGCAGGCGACTATGTGGTATCCTTCATCGTGTCCCGGTATGTGGACGGTAAGGATTGGCTGCAAAAGAAGCTGCACGGCGGGGCAGCGGACTGAGCTTCACGACGCCTCGATACCGGCGGAGCGCCC
>OLNW01002352.1_pt1 | contig 16445 bp, 5 predicted proteins | sample 1672121 | NCBI WGS metagenome assembly OLNW01 (sample SAMEA3136648, study PRJEB25190) | human gut metagenome
GGTAGATGAAATCTGTAAGGTTGCTATTTCTTTGTCCGACGAATTTATGCAGAGTTTGACTTGGCTTGATTTTGTAAAAGGAATATCGGCTGAAAAGACAGAGCTGATTAATTATCTGAAAGAAAAAAGACTTTATGTCAATGAACCGATAAGAAATGAGGTGGAAATATAATGTGCGGAATATATGGAGTATTAAGTTACAAGGATAAATTAAAAGATATGAATGAGCTTGTAGATTTACTTGGAATGGAAAGTGCGGAACGTGGTACAGATGCAACCGGTGTGGCATATTCGATTTTGGGTAATATGAAGATAAACAAAAGTGCGGTAAGTGCGTATAAGTTTAATCCGAATATTCCGAAATTCGTAAATGCAGTAATCGGTCACACAAGACACAGTACACAAGGTGACAAGAGCAAGAACTACAACAATCACCCATGGAGTGAAAAGGTGAAGAACTGTCAGTTTGCACTTGCTCATAATGGTGTACTGTTCAATGATAAAGAACTTCAGAAGAAGTATAACTTTAAGAGCAAAATTGAAACAGATTCATTTGTGGCGGTGCAACTGCTAAAGTACAAGAATGCACTTAATTTCAAAACGATAAAATTCATGGCTGAAAGTATAGAGGGAAGTTTTAGCTTTAATATACTTGATAATCAAAACAATTTGTATCTTGTAAAAGGTGACAGCCCGATTTCATTAATTCATTTTAAAGACAAGGGCGTTTATGTGTTCGCATCAACAAAACAGATACTTTGGAAAGCATTGGTTGATTCGGAATTGTTTCAAGATTTGGAGAATGGTAAGTATGAACATATTGTTCTCAATGAGGGTGACATTCTGAAAATCAAGAGCAATGGCAAACGTGAAAGAGGTCACTTCAATTATACAGAATCATACGGCAGACATTGGTACGATTACGTCTGTGGTTGCTATATTGATACCGGGGATGACGATTATTATGCCGAAGAATATCTCGAAGATATAAAGACAGTTGCCGCAATGTACGGCGAAGACCCGGAAGTGATACAGGAATTGTACAACGACGGATACACGCTTGAAGAATTAGAAGAAATGATTTACACTTGATACTAAAATAGTGCCGTTAGGGTAGGTAAAACTTTTGGGACGTTCCAAAAGCCGAAAACCAACTCTAATGGCACTGTTTTTTTAATAGGGTATAGAAATTACAAAAGAACAAGGCAAGTATAAAGGCAGAAAAAAGGTGTACACCGATTTTGATACAGGCATTCAAAAATAGCGTGACAAAAATTACCGCCGCACAGGCGATGAAAGAATTGGGTATGAGCAAAAGTACATTTTACAGGCGAGTGAAACAGAAGTCGGTATTTTTCATTTACAATATGAGAGAATAGTGGTATAATTATACTGTAAACAAAAAATATATTTATACAAATTGATGGGAGGAAAAAACATGAAGAAAAAAGTTGTTAGTTTAACGTTGGTGTTGTGTATGCTGTTATCATTTATGCCGATTATTGCAAGTGCGGCAACAAGCGGCACTTGCGGCGATAATTTGACATGGACGCTTGATAATAATGGTACGCTGACAATCAGCGGTACGGGGGAGATGGATACTTGGGATAGTAGTTCAAATGTGCCATGGTACTCAAATCGTGACAGTATTAAAAATGTAATCATAGAGAATGGGGCAATGAGCATAGGTGATAGGGCGTTTTGTGATTGTAGCGGTTTGATGAGTGTAACAATACCAAACAGTGTAACAAGCATAGGTGATATGGCGTTTGAGGGCTGTAGCAGTCTGACAAGCATAACAATCCCAAATAGCATAACAATCATAGGGTGGTTTGCGTTTGAAAAGTGTGGTAGTCTAACGAGCGTAACAATTCCGAACAGTGTAACAAGTATTGGTGTTGGTGCGTTTCATTCTTGTAGCAGTCTGACAAACATAACAATTCCGGATAGCGTAACAAGTATTGGTGATTGTGCATTTGGTTTGTGCAGTAATTTAACAAATATAACAATTCCGAACAGTGTAACAAGTATAGACAAAAGATTATTTTTGAAGTGTAGTAGTCTAACGAGCGTAACAATTCCAAACAGTGTAACGAGCATAGATTATGGAGCATTTGAAAGTTGTAGCAGTTTAGCGAGCGTAACAATTCCAGACAGTGTAACGAACATAGATGATAAGGCATTTATATATTGCAGCAGTTTAGAGAACATTAAAGTTGACGATAAAAGCAGATATTATTCTTCAATAGACGGTAATTTATATAATCATGACAAAACAGAGCTGATGCAATATGCAATAGGAAAAAATGATAAAACATTTAATATTCTGAACAGTGTGACGAGTATTGGCGAAAATGCGTTTGCTACTTGCATGAATCTGACAAGCATAGCAATCCCCAATAGTGTAACAAGTATAGGAGATGGGGCATTTGAGGAATGCAGCAGTCTGACAAGCATAACAATCCCGAACAACGTAACATACATAGGCAGTTATGTATTTGAAAGTTGTAGCAGTCTAATGAGTATAACAATCCCGAACAGCGTAACGAGCATAGGCGGTTCTGCATTTAAGTATTGTAGTAGTCTGACAAGCATAACAATCCCGAACAGCGTAACATACATAGGCAGTTATGCATTTGAAAGTTGTAGCAGTCTAATGAGTATAACAATTCCGAACAGCGTAACGAGCATAGGCGGTTCTGCATTTGAGTATTGTAGTAGTCTGACAAGCATAACAATCCCGAATGGTGTAACAAGCATAGGTGAGGATGCGTTTGGTGATTGTAGTAGTTTGACGAGCGTAGCAATTTCGAACAGTGTAACAAGCATAGGTAAATGGGCGTTTGATGGTTGCGAAAGCTTAACAGACGTATATTATAGTGGAAGTAAAGAGCAATGGAACAGCATTGATATCGAATCTAAAAATACTTGTCTTACAAATGCCATAATTCATTACAATAGTAATGGCATTTCGACAGGTACAAGGGGAAATACAAATTCAACATCGGACGGTGCGCCGATTATAACATCGGCGAAGGCGAGTTTAAGCGGAAAGACATATGATTTACTATCTGACAAGCTGAATGTAGAAAAAGACAGCAGTGATACATACAGCGTTGAAGGTGCGGTTGATGCAAACGGCGGAAGTGACATACATTTATACCTTACGCAAGGGGCAAAGAAAGCTATTGAAATTCCGCTTAATGCGTGCAAGGATATTCAAATAGGAAAAGAATTTTCTGCGGGACAGCCTATATACATTACGGCGATAGACAAAAAAACGGGTAAGTCAACATCAAAGCGTACAAAATTAAGCGTTGTCGGAAACAGTATGTTTGACGGCAGTTTGTCAGACGGGGCTATAGATATTCTTGATGATTTCTTCGTTGATATTCCGGAGGAAGTACCGGTTATCGGTAAAGAAAAAATAGGACTTAGTCTTGGCTCAATAAAATCAAATGTGGAAATAGACGGTAACAGCTTTAAGGTTGCACTCGGTTCAGACGTTATGGCAGGCAAAAGAAAGGACGGCAAATGGGAGAAAAGCGATTGGAACGGATTTAAGGACGGCTTTAAAGATGCAAAAAAGAACGCTGTTCTGAACAGTGCAAAGTATGTTGGTAAATATGGCAGTTTAACAAATATGAAAATTAAAAGCGGTACTTCTGGAAGTGCAAGTGCGACCGGTTATTTGGAGGGATATATTGACGACAGCGGAATGCACATTTCAGAAGGCGGAATAATCTTAAGCGGTGAGATTAAGTACAAATATCAGGGAATGACAGTCGTTGTCGTTGTACCGGTGTATTACGAAATAGGTGCAGGTGGTGAAGTGACGGCAGTTTTAGGCGTTAAAGATTTAGTTCCGGGAAATGGATTGCAAGGAGCGTTTACCGGTTCGATAACTCCTGCCGTATTCTTTGAAGTTGGCGGAGGCATTGGTATACCGGTAGTTTTCACGGCAGGTGTTTCGGGTAAGGTTAAAGCAGAACTTGAAGTCGCATTGAACAAGGTTTATCAAAAACTTGATGTTACGGGTACAGCAAAATTTAAGTTGGAAGGTCCGTTTGGTATACCGACTTATGAAAAGCCGTTTGCCGAAGGCAAATTCCATGTTTATGAAACAGGAAACAAAAACACGTTACTCGGTAAAAAACTTAATCTATATTCAGTAGATGACTATAACAGCAATGACCCATATTCACTTATAGATATTGACGCACCGATAACAATTACGGAACATGGTGACAGTACACAACAATGGGTCGGTGACAGTGACAATATAGAACTTGAAGCTGTTGATTATACTAATCAGGAAGTAAAAGTCCTTGAGGAAAATTCATATGAGAGTACCGCACCGATTTTAGCGAATATGGACGGCAAAAATGTTATTGCGTGGGTTACGGACAACAATGACAGAGCAGACGGTGACAAGAATATGCTTGTTTACTCTGTTGAGGAAAACGGCAAGTGGTCTAAGCCGGAGGCTGTATATGACGACGGCTTTGCAGACAGCACTCCGCAGATGAAAGACGGATATATTGTATGGCAAAAGGCAACAAAGAATGTTACAGAAGATATGTCGTTAAGAGATTTGGGCGAGGTATGTGAGATTTATATGGCGAAGTGGAACGGAAACGGATTTGATACTCCGATTCGCGTTACTCAAAATGCTTTGCTTGACCAAACTCCTCAGATTAGCGTAAATGACGGTAATGCGACTGTTGTATGGGTACAGAACAGCGATAACAACCTTATGGGTACAACCGGTGAAAACAGTATTATGTCTTATACAAACGGTACTGTTAAAACTGAAAAGATTGTTACAAAAGCAATTACAAATATGAGCACAGAATTTATAGACGGTATCTTGAATATTGCATATGAAGCAGATTGGGATAACAATTTATCAACTATTGACGACAGAGAAATATATAACATTGCAGACGAAAAAGTAAAAATAATTACCGATAATTCGATTGCCGATACGCATCCGTTATACGGTGAGTTGAACGGAGCTATTGTTCTGTTCTATTATTCCGACGGTAAGATAGTTTATTTGAAAGACGGAACTGAAAATACAGTGGTTAGCGGTATTGCAACAGATCAATTTACAACCGTTTCAAACGGAAACAGCACAGCTGTTTTGTGGACAGCCGTAAATGACGGAAATGCCGAACTTCACGGTGCGTTATATGACGGCAATGTATGGAGCGAGGATGTACAAGTTTCTGATTTGGGTAAAAGAATTAAGTTCCCGTCAGCTGTTATGCAGTCGGACGGAAATATATTTGCGGCATTTAACAGAACCGAAAAAGTCCCGAATGAATATTATTATGATGACGGACAGTCGGATTTATGCACAATTAAAATTACACCGTCATATGATTTGGAATTAAGTGACGCATATTTTGATGAAAAAGATATGAAAGCATATGCTAAAGTAAAAAATATCGGTGAATTAAATGTTGACAGCTATACTGTATCATTAAACGATAATGGTGTTACTATAAGAAAAGTTATATCAGAACCGCTTAAAGCGGGCGAAAGTGCCGATATAGAAATGGCATATAATAAACCGTCTGATTTATCGGCAAGAAAACTTACATTGTCAGTATCGCTTGCAACAGGTGAAGAATATAATAAAGATAATAATTCAGCTGAATTTACTGTGGGTAATGCAGATGTTGAAGTAAGTAATGTTGCAATTAATGAGAACGAAACAAAGGTTACTGCCGATGTTTCAAACATCGGATACAGTAATGCAAATAATGTGACTGTAAGCTTGCGCGAAGGAAGTGCAGAGGGAACGGTTATAGAAAAACAAACTTTAAACCTTGCGGCAAATGCAAATAAAAGTGTAGAATTTGATATAAATAAAAATGATATACGTTTCTATGATTCATCAACGGCGCTTTATGTGACAGCAGAATATAACGGTGATGAAGCGTCGCTTGGTAATAATGACGGATATGTAATTATAACAAGTGACAGCGGTTCGGCTGATTATGAAATTCAAGTGCTGGATTATTCTGCTATTGACGGAAAGTATGTTGTCAATTCGGTGGCAAGAAATAATACAACTGAAAAAATAGGATGTATTTTGTATTCGGCTGTATATTCATCAGACGGAATTCTTAAGGGCAGCGGTAAAGTTAATGCCGATATTGACGCGGATGACGATACCGGTGTCGATATTACTGTAGATTGTACAATCGAAACAGGCGATACTATTAAAACATTTATGTGGGATAAGGATATGTTGCCGCTTGCTAACAATGCAGAATTGGTTGTTGAATAAGAATGGACAGATTTAAAGTGTATGATAAATTAATACAATAACTTATTATCCGAACAAATAAATATTTTGAATGAATATATTATTCCTGAGTATGAGATTTTACACACGACACACGCAGAGTGAATATTATTGAAAATATAGCAAAATATGATATAATATAATTAAAAAATATGGGAGGTACAAAATATATGAAGAAACGAATAGTGAGTTTATTAGTAGCGGCGGCGATGGTGACGATGATGTTGCCGAGTGCATTTGCGGCGAGTACGGTTACGCGTGCGGAGTGGATAGAACAGCTTGTTGACGCGCTTTCTATGACGGTAGAGAGTGACGACAATATGCCGGACAATTACTTTAGCGACATATCCGAAGATGATAGCTATTATCGTGACATACTTGTGGCGGTGGAATTTGGTGTAATAGACCTTGAGGAGGGCGAAGATTTTGAACCGACCAAATCTGCAACAAGAGAATTTGCGGCACAAACGCTTAACAGCGCATTGCAATTCCAGCTTGATGAAGATTCGTCTTACACATTCAGCGAAAGCGGCGACGTTACATATCCCGACGATATACAAGTCGCTATAAATCGCGGTTGGTTTGCGTTGTCGGGCGGAAAAGCGTTACCGTACACAGCGATAACATCGGCAGAAGCAACGGCAATGCTTGATGACGCAAAAGCGGTTATTACAGATGAAGCTGTTGATGAAAATTATAACAGCACATATACATTTGCAAGCGGTGTTAAAGAAATACCGAAAGATACAGATGTGACAATCGGAAGTGATAACACTGTAACTATAACCGATTATGAAAACACAATCAGCGGCGGCGATATATTTGTTGTATATAACAGCGGTTATCCTGTTCCGTTCAAGGCGGTAAGCGTTGAAAAGAACGATAATCAAACAATAATTACAACCACAAAGGATGGCACGGACGATGCAATTTTATCAGCTGACGCAGAGGGTGAAATTGATGTTGACCTTGAAAATTTTGAAGCGGACGAACTTACAACATATTCTGTAACAAATACAAAAACAGATGAAGTTGAAGAAATGTCTGTTGAATTGCAGAGTATAAATTATGATAATAATACAAAGACATTGACTGTTTCAAAAAAGATAAGCTTAGGCAGTGCCGCGGCAGGAACTGTTACTGCAAAGCTAAACAATATTAAGCTTTCACATAAGGAAAAGATTACGCAAGGACAAGCCGAAGCTATAGTTACTGCAAATTCGACTGTTACAACAGAAGTCAGCTTTGATTTCGGAGATTATGCGGGTATTCCGTCAAGTTTGGAGTTGGGTTCAATACCTGTTGCAGGAGTTGGAAAAATAGCACTTTCAATGGATTATTCGCTAAAAGGCGGAGTGGCAATGACTTGGACAGGCGTAGTTAAGGCGGGTGTCACATATAATAACGGTGATTTGAGAATTGTAAAGGGATATAAAAAGACAGGCTTTTCATTCACGGCAGAAGCTGCAATTACGGCCGGTTTGAAATTGTCGGCCGGTGTTGATTTGAAGGCTATAAAGGGAATCATTTATGCAACAGTCGGCGTTAAAATGAATTTTAGTGTTAAGGGCTTTGACAGCGGAACGCCTAAAACTTGCGTTACCATAAAAGGATATTTGTACGCAACAGTCGGTGCGGATGTAAGTGTGTTCGGTAAGTCAATTCCGATAAAACCGCAGGAAATATTTAATGAAAGCAACAGCCCTGTAAGAGCGGTTTATCATTATGAGGATAATGTACTTGTCAGTGGCTGTACAAGGGGATTAAATTTAAAATATACAACGTCAACCAATTCAAAATACTTTAACCCGTCACCAAGCTACGGAAGCGGTTCATACGGCGGAGGTAGCGGAACAAGCGAGCCTGTTGTCATATGGGAATATGAAGTCGATGATGACGGAAACGCAACAATTACAAGCTATAAAGGTACTGCTTCGGCAGTGGCTGTTCCGTCAACAATAGATGGATATAAGGTAACAAAGATAGGAAGTTCTGCGTTTAAAAATAATAAAAATCTTTATTCGGTTACTATGCCAAATAGTATAACAGAAATTGAAAGTTTTGCATTTCTCGGATGTAAAAATCTATCAAATTTTAAATTTCCACCGAATATAACAACATTAGGAGAAAGCGTATTTAGTGGATGTGAATCATTGACAGAGATATACATACCAAAAACAATAGAAAATGGCTATCAAGCATTTGACGGTTCAAGCATAGAAACAGCAGAATTTGAAAGCGGAATAACGAAAATACCGAATGGTATATTTAATGGGTATTATGTAGCACCAAAATTAAAAAACGTAAAGATACCCGAAACAGTAACAGAGATCGGATCTTCGGCATTTAGAAAATGCACATCAATGGAAACAATAAAGCTACCTGAAACAGTAACAGAAATTGGAGTTGGGGTATTTCAAGGCTGTACATCTTTAAAAGAAATATCGATACCTGACAGTGTTACGGATATGGGAACATATATATTCGACGGATGTACAAGTTTGACAAAAGCTAAGTTGCCGAGTGTGAGATATAATATCACAGAGGGGACATTCCAAAATTGTAAAAGTTTAACTGGTATTGTACTTCCGAGTACTGTAACAGCAATAAGAAGCAATGCTTTTTACGGCTGTGAGTCATTGACTTCTTTAGAATTACCGAGCGGAGTACAGACGATTGAATCATCTGCATTTGAAAATTGCAAAGCATTGAAGAATATTTCAATCCCCGAAAAGTGCGAAAATATATGGAATAATGCATTCAAGTCTTGTACAAGTTTAGCAAAGGTCGATATGCAGTATGGTTTGAAAAACATTTATTCACAAGTATTTTATGAGTGTGACGCATTAAATAACGTATTAATACCTGACAGCGTAACATCAATCGGTTCACAAGCATTTTACGGCTGTGATACCCTTTCAGATGTACAGTTCGGAATAGGTGTAAAAGAAATATCTGATTCCTCATTCCGTCAATGCCCATCATTGGTTGAGATTACATTACCGCGTTATTGTACAAAGGTTGCGTCAAATGCGTTTGCGGAAAATACTAAAATGACAAAAGTTACTGTATTCCCAAGCATGACTTCCATAGAGAACAATTCATTCTCATATCCCGCAAAAATGACTATGCGTGGTGTTTCGGGCAGTTATGCACAAACTTATGCAAAAAATCGAAATATGACCTTTGAAGCAATAAACAACCCTATAACGGGATTGAAATTCTACAAGGATTCTCTTGATTTCACGGGTACATGGGAAACAAAGGTTTTACCGCTTAGTATTGCACCGTCAGATGGTACCGGAGATATAACATATACTTCAGCAGATGAAAATATTGCAACTGTTGAAAACGGCGTTGTAAAATCAGTTGGTTACGGTACTACAACAATTACCGCTAAAAGCGGAAGCAATAAGGCGACAATAACAATTAATGTTCTACGCAGTGCAAATTCGGTATCGCTTGACAAAACAGAGCTTAGCATGGAAGTAGGCGATAAAGCAACGCTTAAAGCAACAATGAATCCGTCAAATGCTACCGATAAACTTACATGGTCAACAAGTAATGCAAACGTTGTGACAGTAGACAACGGCAACGTTACCGCAGTCGGTGCAGGTAAAGCAACAGTAATCGTTACAACAACAAGCGGCAAAACAGCGTCTTGCACGGTAGAAGTTACAGGTAGCTTCACAATTACAGCCGAAGCAGGTGAAAACGGAACAATATCTCCGTCAGGTGTGAAATCCGTTAAGAGTAATGAAAAAGTTACTTATAATATAACTCCAAATTACGGATATGTCGTAAAAGACGTGCTTGTAAACGGTAAAAGCGTTGGTGCAGTTGAAACTTATACGTTCAACGGTATAACTGCCGATTCAACAATTAAAGCCGAATTTGCAAAGGTAAATGTGACTTATACAAATAACTCAATTTCAATTTCTTCCAATGCTGAATTGAAAAATTTGAAATTGATTGTTGCCGAATATGACGACAATAATGTATTGACAAATTGCAATGTTAAAACCGTATCTGCAAATGCCGGTAAAGCATATACCGATACAATTAAATCAAAACCTAATATGAAGATTATGCTTTGGAACCGTTTTGACAATATGCGTCCTATTTGGTGTAATTAAGAATTAAGGGGATAAGCGTTATGGCGCTTATCCCTTTTTATAATGTATTAACGCTTGGAAGATTGTCGTAAACAATTCGTGAGAGTATAATATCTCGGAGTGTGTGCCACAACCTAAGATGTTGCAAAATTTACTAATTTGTGATATAATGTTCTCATAATTATGTATTATCGGAAGTTTTGGAATGAGAACTTGTTGCGATAAGGTGTTATATGACAAGGAGGAGTGAAGCATGAAATCGAATTTTGATTTTTTAAGCAGGGATTTTCCTGTATTAGCGAATTTCGGAAAACTGGCTGAACAGTATTGTTTTTCTGATGCTAATTCATGCTTGATTAAGTTGGGAATGATTGGAGAGAACATTGTTAATCTGATATTCACATATGATGGTATTGACCTGCCGTATGACAATACCGCTGTTACTCGAATTGATACACTTATGAGAGAAGGCTTGCTTACTCGGGACCTTTGTGATATTCTTCATGCAATAAGAAAAGCTCGCAATAAGGCAACTCATGAAAACTATGGCTCGACAGACGAAGCAAAGACACTTCTGCAAATGACATACAGTCTATGTGAATGGTTTATGCAGACTTACGGAGATTGGAATTATCAGAATCAACCGTTTGTTATGCCATCTGAAACAGAGATGTCAAATTCTGTTGTGGCCGATAAAGAACAAGAAAAGAAAATTGAAGATGAACTGACAAAAGAAGCAGAAAAAACAGCTCTATCTGCACCTAAGGTTTCTCAGGAAGAACGTAGAAAGCAATCAGCCTTAGCTGCAGGAAAACGTCAGCCGTCCGAAGCGGAAACACGTTATCTTATTGATGAACAGCTTCGCAAGGTTGGTTGGGAAGCCGATACGGAACAGCTTAGATATTCTAAAGGTACGCGTCCTGAAAAGGGCAGAAATATGGCAATTGCCGAATGGCCTACCGATTCTCATGTGGGCAACAGAGGTTATGCCGATTATGCATTGTTTGTTGGAACAGAATTAATTGCCACAATCGAAGCAAAGGCAAGCCATAAGGATATTCCTTCGGTTATCGATTATCAGTGCAAGGAATATTCTCAAAATATTCGTGAAAAGGACAGTCAGTATCAGATTGGCACTTGGGGTAAGTATAAAGTTCCGTTTACTTTTGCTACGAATGGCAAACCGTATCTGGAACAGTATAAGACAAAATCAGGTATTTGGTTCTTGGATTTACGTCAATCCTATAATGCTCCAAGAGCATTGCAAGGCTGGATGAGCCCTGACGGAATTAAAGAGCTTTTAGCACAGGATACGGAAAGTAAGAATGAAAATTTAAAACAAATGTCATTCGATTTTCTGACTGACAAAGATGGTCTGAACCTAAGACAGTATCAGCTCAATGCCATAAAAGCAGCAGAAAATGCGGTTATTGACGGAAAACAAAGCGTTTTGCTTGCTATGGCGACAGGAACCGGCAAGACAAGAACAGTTCTCGGAATGATATATCGTTTCTTAAAGACAGAACGCTTCCGCAGAATTTTGTTCCTTGTTGACAGAACATCTCTCGGCGAACAGGCTCAAGATGTATTTAAAGAAGTTAAGCTTGAGGACCTTATGACGCTTGATGAGATTTATAATATCAAGGGGCTTGAAGATAAGGAAATTGATAAAGAAACCCGTATACATATTGCAACTGTTCAAAGTATGGTAAAGCGTATTTTGTACAACACAGAAGATACAATGCCGGCAGTTTCTGATTACGACTTGATTATTGTCGATGAAGCACATCGCGGATACATTTTGGATAAAGAGATGGGAGAAGATGAGCTGCTTTATCGCAATCAAACAGATTATCAGAGTAAATATCGCTCCGTCATTGAATACTTTGATGCTGTAAAAATTGCACTTACCGCAACTCCTGCATTGCAAACTACCAAGATTTTTGGTGAGCCTGTATTTAAGTACACATATCGTGAAGCTGTTATCGAAGGTTATCTTGTAGACCACGATGCACCTCACGAGTTAAAAACAAAGCTCAGCAGTGAGGGAATACACTATAAATCCGGCGATACAGTTACAATCTATGACACTGTAACAGGAGAAATCACCAACAGTGAGCTTTTGGATGATGAACTGGATTTTGATATTGAATCCTTTAACCGACAGGTAATTACTGAGAATTTTAACAGAACAGTGCTTGCAGAAATTGCCCGTGATATTGATCCAGAATTCCCTGAGGAACAGGGAAAAACGCTTATCTATGCGGTAGATGACCAACACGCAGATATGATTGTATCAATTTTAAAGGAAATATATTCCGAGACCGGTGTAGATAATGATGCAATTATGAAGATTACAGGAAGCGTTGGCGGCGGAAACAAGAAAAAAGTTCAGGAAGCTATCAAACGCTTTAAAAATGAACGTTATCCAAGTATAGTTGTCACCGTTGATTTGCTAACAACAGGAATTGACGTACCGGAAATTACTACTTTGGTATTTATGCGCCGAGTAAAGTCGCGTATTCTTTTTGAGCAGATGCTCGGTCGTGCAACAAGACTTTGCCCTGAAATTCATAAGACGCACTTTGAAATTTATGATCCGGTCGGCGTCTATGATTCTCTTGAGCCTGTTAATACTATGAAACAGGTTGTCACTGATCCAAACACAACATTTATGCAGCTTATTGACGGATTGGAAGTTATCGATAACGAAGAAAAGGTCAGAAATCAAATCAACCAAATAATCGCAAAGCTCCAGCGTAAAAAAAGAAAAATGAGTAGTGAGATGATGTCACATTTTATTGATATGACCGGCGGTCTTGAACCTACTCAATATATTGACAAATTGGAGAAGGAGCCTATTTATGTAGCAAAGAACAGAATTCTTGCAAACAAGGAACTTTTCAGAATGTTGCAGGAAACGAAATCAAATGGTGGCAGACCTGTTGTAATCTCGGATAAGGAAGATGAGATGGTTAGTCATACTCGCGGTTACGGCGATAATGAAAGACCGGAGGATTATCTTGACGCATTCTCTGTATTTGTAAAAACAAATATGAATGAGATTGCCGCTATAAACATTGTTTGCACAAGACCGAAAGACCTCACACGAGAAGAATTAAAATCTCTCCGTTTAACATTGGACAGAGAAGGATTTACAACACAACAGCTTAATACTGCAATTTCTCAAATGACGAATGAGGAGATTGCTGCTGATATTATCAGCTTAATTCGTCGATATGCTATCGGCTCGGTGCTTATCAGCCATGAAGCACGAATCCGAAAGGCGGTTGAGAAGCTTGTGAAAGCTCATAAGTTTTCTAAGCAAGAAATGAACTGGATTAAGCGAATGGAAACTTACTTAATGAATGAATCAGTTCTGAATGTCAAGATATTTGATAAAGATGTTAGATTCAAAGAACAAGGCGGTTTCAAAAAAATTGACAAGGTGTTCCAAAATCAGCTTGAAAACATTGTTTTGGAATTAAACACATATCTATATGATGACGGAGGAAAAACAGCATGAATACACAAGAAATCGTATCAAAACTCTGGAATCTCTGCAATGTGCTGAGAGATGACGGTATCACTTATCACGAGTATGTTACAGAGCTTACATATATTTTATTTTTAAAAATGGCAAAAGAAACCGATGCCGAAAACAGATTTGCGGAAGGTATTACTCTTGCACAAGGAGATAATCTGACACCGGAAGAGGAAACACAGAATAGCGAAAAGAAAATTGTTCAGGAATACGGTTGGGACAATTTAGTCAGCAAATTAGGTTTGGAACTTCATAACTACTATAAAACAATACTTCGTCTATTTGGAACTTACTGTATAGGACGAGTGCGTGAAATTTATCAGGGGGCGGCTACTAAGATTGATGAGCCTAAGAACCTTGAAAAGATTATCACTACAATTGACGGTTTGGATTGGTATTCTGCCCGTGAGGAGGGATTAGGAAATCTTTACGAAGGATTGTTAGAAAAGAACGCTAACGAAAAGAAGTCGGGAGCCGGACAGTATTTTACACCGCGTGTGCTGATTGATGTAATGACTCGCCTTATGAAACCGCAGCCGGGTGAACGATGCAATGACCCTGCTTGCGGTACTTTCGGATTTATGATTTCAGCAAGTCAATATGTCAGAGACAACACAGATGATTTCTTTTCACTTGACGCTGATATGGCAAGATTTGAGAAAGAAGAAGCTTTTACAGGTTGTGAACTTGTACATGACACGCATCGTCTTGCTTTGATGAATGCTATGCTTCACGATATTGACGGTCAGATTGTTTTGGGCGATACACTTTCTAATATCGGAAAATCAATGAAAGGATATAATCTGATTTTAACAAATCCTCCGTTTGGAACTAAGAAAGGCGGAGAGCGTGCAACGCGTGATGATTTTACGTTTCCGACAAGCAACAAACAGCTTAATTTTCTCCAGCACATTTACCGTAGCTTAAAGACTGACGGTAAATCCCGTGCTGCCGTTGTTTTGCCTGATAACGTATTGTTTGCGGATGGTGACGGGGAGCGTATCCGTAAGGACTTGATGGATAAGTGTAATCTTCATACGATTCTTCGATTGCCTACGGGAATTTTCTACGCACAGGGTGTGAAGACGAACGTTTTATTCTTTACAAGAGGTAAGACAGATAAGGATAATACCAAAGAAGTTTGGATTTATGACTTGCGTTCTGATATGCCTTCTTTTGGTAAAACAAATCCATTGAAGAAAGAACATTTTGATGAGTTTGTTAAGTGTTATGCTGACGGAGATTTAAGCAAGCGTAAGGAAACATACAGTGAGGAAAATCCTAATGGGAGATGGCGTAAATTCACAATAGATGAGATTATGGCTCGTGATAAGACAAGCCTTGATATTACATGGATGAAGATTAATAACGGTGCAGATGACCGCACCCTTGCAGAACTGCTTCAGGAAATCAAGGAGAAGTCAGCTAATATTGTGAACGCTGTTGCCGAATTGGAAAAAATAATAGGCGAGGTGGATGAGTAATGGATACCAAAGCGTTAAGGCAAAAAATATTGGATTTAGCAATCAGAGGCAAACTTGTACCGCAAGATCCAAATGATGAGCCGGCGTCTGTTCTTTTGGAGCGTATTCGTGAACAAAAGAAACAGATGGTTAAGGACGGAAAGCTAAAACCTAAGGATATAAAAAAAGATACTGTCATTTTCAAAGGTGATGATAATTTGCATTATGAGAGGTTCAACGACGGTAGCGTGAAATGTATCGAAGATGAGATACCATTTGAGCTACCAGAAGGGTGGGAATGGGAACGTCTTGGATATCTAGCACAGTATAAAAAAGGACCTTTTGGAAGTAGCATTACTAAAGCAATGTTTGTTCCAGACATTCCAGATGCTGTTAAAGTTTACGAGCAAAAAAATGCAATTAACAAGGATGCAACTTTAGGTAGTTATTTCATTTCTGCTGAAAAATATGAATCACTGAAAGGTTTTGAGGTGTTTCCTAACGACATCATCGTCAGCTGCGCTGGCACAATCGGAGAAACTTTTGTATTACCAATAGGAATGAGAAAAGGCATTATAAATCAAGCATTAATGAAAATTTCTTTATTTGATTTGGAAACTATGGATTTTTATTTAACGTATTTTGATTTCAAACTAAAGAGTGCAGTACAGGAACAAGGACATGGTATCGCATTAAAAAATATTCCACCATTTGATGTACTAAAAAAATATTTAATTCCGATACCACCTATTCAAGAACAACATCGAATTGTTACTGCTGTAAACAATTTGATTTCTAAGGTGGATTTTATCAATACTGATAGTGATGCAATTGTTAACTTAGTTTCACAGATCAAATCCAAAATCCTTGACCTTGCTATTCATGGCAAACTTGTACCACAAGACCCAAATGATGAGCCTGCTTCTGTGCTTCTTGAGCGTATTCGTGCAGAAAAAGAAGAACTCATCAAGCAAGGTAAAATCAAGCGTAATAAGAAGGAATCT
>OLNW01002359.1_pt1 | contig 16431 bp, 11 predicted proteins | sample 1672121 | NCBI WGS metagenome assembly OLNW01 (sample SAMEA3136648, study PRJEB25190) | human gut metagenome
TCTGCTACTACATCCAGAAGGATGAAGAAAAACGCAGGGCTACCATGCATATCCCCAGAAAACCAGGTGAACAGATTGAAGTTGACTGGGCCGGTGACCCTGCCCACATCATTGATCCGGACACCGGAGAAATCACAGATGCATGGATATTTGTAGGTGTATTTTAACAGTATAAAAAAGCATCTCGAACATATCTTTTATATCCTAATAATCGGAAAGTTTTATTACAAAAACATCATCCATTTTCTGAATATACCCTTCCTGTGGATAAGATGGAAAATCAGCCGCCAGTGCTACTGCCTTGGCTTGCATTTCCTCGTCAGACACTATTCCATATGCTTTTCCAAATGCTGCACATAAATACAGGGTTGAACGGCGGGTTCCACTTGTTGGATTCCCTTCATAATAATCCCAATTAAAGCTTGAAATTCCTACAGGTGCCTGCACCAGACAGGAAGCATTCAAGGGTGCATCCCATTTTCCCAGAAAAATCAGACCCGACTGACTATTTCCTCCGAGTGACTCTATTTCCTTTACGATATCACTGCCAACTTCATACTCCTGCATATTACAAATATCATCGGTGTAAAATAATCTCTGACTTCTTCCCAACTGGCTGCAGACGGATATTAACATTCCTGCACCGACAACCACCATGATGACTTTTTGAAGGTTTGAAGGTTTTAACACCTGTATGAACTTACTCAATGTATACATTCCCAGAAAAGCTACTGAAAAAGCCACCGGAAGTCTGGCACGATCTGCCGGCACATCACCGATTACAATATTAAGCATGATCATGCTAAAAATATTTCCAACTATTAAGAAAAGATAATCCACCTTAAGCCAGATATTTTTCCGATTTGAGAAATCTTTGATCACCAGAATCACACACAGACAAATACTTATCAGCAGAATCCAGCCGGCATAAACATCTTTTCCTAAAAGAATATTTTCAAAATCCTTCCATAATCTGTGTATCACATCTTTTACAGGCATGCTTCCCCATTTTAGTTGCAAATAATCGGAGGTTCCCCAATTCATTACTTTGCATATTCCTTCATACAAAGCATAACTGAGCAAAAAATGTCCGACAATGATTCCAACTTTTTTCCAGAACTTTTTATGTACCTGCACAGATGAATTTTCATCAACCATGCGATCATACAATAATAACAGGCAGGCTGCTGCTTCCGAAATATGAAGTCCCGGAAAAGCCTGATAAGTACCAATTGCATACCAGGCGCAAGCCACCGAAACGATCATCTCCAGTACATTCTTTATTTTACTATTTTCCTTACTATTCAGCAAAACATCAAACAACAGCCAGAAAGCCAGGGCCTGAGCAAGCAAAGCCACGGCAATTGCGCCCTGCTGCAGGGTAAAATAAAAATGTGCTGCCCATAATGGATTCGTCACAAGAATCACTATAAAAAGGAAATAGTAATATTTCTTTTTTTCACCTGCTATTGCCTGAAAAACCATAGCCCACAAAAAAACGGCTGCGGAAAACAAAAGCAAAAACAGAATTCCGTTCACATACGGATTATAATGCCCCAGGTTAATCGCCATGATGGAATAATAGTAGCCAAAGCGACCAAGGCTTCCAATCACCCAGTCTTTGCCATAGGCCCCCATTATGTATTGTTCTGTGTCGATTCCGACATTTGTTGACATCGCATGTTTAAAATAGCAGAGAACCACCGTAAATAAGGTGAAGATAAGCAGCATTTTCTGCTGTTCTAAAAAACCCTTTATTTCTTCTTTTCTTTTCATCTCTCGTCCTTATTTTTATTATCTTTAAAAACAATAAATCGCTGTCCAAAATAATTCAAAACCACGAATAATCCCATTCCTATCAGCATTGAAATATTATCTTGAACCTTTTCATTACTTGATGATAAGAGATATCGTACCAACGGCTTGGCCCCTCCATAGGCAATCAAATAACAGATTGATATATTAACAACAAATTTTAATACTTGTACCATAGATTTTTCTTTATTTTGGAATGTAAAATATTTATTTAAAAAATAACTAACAACACTTCCAACTATATAATTTGCGGCTGAAGACACCCAATAGCTAGCTGAAAAAACGTTATATAACAAAAACATAACACCAGTTCCAACAAGTGTATTAATTACTCCTACCATCAAAAATTTAATGGTTGCCATGTCAATAATTTTATTAGTCATTTTCATCTCTATTTCTGTTCCTTCTCCGCTTCTTCATATGAGTAAGTTCTTTCACTAATAATATATCGTGGACGTGCTTTTGTTTCCATATAAATTTTCCCTATGTATTCTCCTATTACGCCAAGACAGCATAACTGGATTCCTCCCATAAAACAAACTAATGCACAGGTACTAGCCCAACCTTGCACCGTTTTTCCGCAAAAAAAGCTTATCACAATCCATATAATCAAAAGAAAACTTAAGCCGGATACAAACATACCAAAACCAGTAATAATTCGAATTGGTTTCACACTTAAACTCGTAATACCGTCAAATGCAAGTGCAAGCATTTTAGATAACGGATAATGGCTTTCTCCTGCAATTCTCTCATGACGTTCATAATAAACAGAGGTACTTTTAAAACCTACCAGTGGAAACATTCCTCTGAGAAAAATATTAACTTCTTTAAAGTTGGCAAATTCTTTTAATACCCTGCTGGAAACCAATCTGTAATCTGCATGATTATAGACTACCTCTGCCCCCATTTTATTTAAAATTTTATAAAATGACTCTGCTGTAAATCTTTTAAAGAAAGTATCCGTATCCCGCTTACTTCTGACACCATATACGATTTCACAGCCCTTCGAATATTCAGCTACCATTTTATCCATGGCATTAATATCATCCTGGCCATCACAATCAATCGATATTGTAATATCACATTGATCTTTTGCCTCCATTAATCCTGCTAAAACAGCATTTTGATGACCACGATTTCTGCTCTGCGTAATACCGAGAAAATGTTCATTCTCTTTTGATAATTCTTTGATGATATCCCAAGTTCTGTCTTTACTTCCATCATTCACAAAAAGCACTCTACTTGATTCTGAAATTTTGCCTTTAGTTATCAAAGAATTCACTTTTTCAAGAAACATCGGTGCTGTGACAGGCAATACCTCTTCTTCGTTATAACAAGGAATTACTATAAATAATCTAGGCTTAGTGAAATCCATTTGCATCTACCTCCATATAATCTTTTTTCTTTTTCTCATTTAGTTTTCTTTTTTCCAAAAAAAGTCCCACTATGATTATTATACCGGATAAGACTGATAAACACATTCCTAACTTAAATCCCTGCGGTACATAACGAAACTGTATTTCGTTACTTCCTGCATTACATTTCAATGCAATCAGTCCATCATCTACTTTGACAACCTCTGCTTTTTCCCCATTGATTGAAGCTGTCCAACCTTTCTCATAAGGCACACTAAAGAAAATCATTTTATCTTCGTTCAGATCAATTTTAGCTTGAAAACTGTTCTTTCCTTCCTGAAAATAGCTGCACACGTTTTTCCGTCTCTCTGCAACATCTTGTTTAAATGATTCCTGATTCAAATTATTTAACTCTGCACTGTCTAATTTTTTCAAACAACCTTGATATTTTTCAATGTCTTCCTCACTCATTACCAGCGCCTTAAGCAAAACCAAATGTCTCTGTTCTACCGGTATTGATTGATATTCCTCCTCCGTAATATAATAATCAAAACCAAATCCCATTGGTAAGTAGTTTAAGTTTTCATAAATCAAACTATTATCTGTATGTATATATTCTTTTGTATCTAAATATTGATTTGGTTCATTATATATATATTTGACTGACAGCAAAGCTCTTAAGCCATAAAAATCTTCTCCAGGATTTGATGTTATATAACGCTGAACTCCAACACTATCATAAAAGGAAAATATCGACGCGCTAACGGTACTGTTCCAACATATAATATCCTTATTTCGTGACACCATAGAAGTATTATATTGTTTATTTTCCGTTCTGTAAAACTCATCATCTGGTAGTTCATTATATGCATCCATTTGTATAAAATTTTGAAAATATCCATCTACACTATTATAATCGTATGTATTATAGAATTGCATCATTCCTAAAAACACACTGCATACGGATACTCCATATAAAATATACTTTTCTTTACTATGATGTTTTAAGGCCCAAATCACATATAGATTTCCAAGAACAGCTATTATTAAAAGCAAAATATAATAGTTACTTTTAATAACATTCTGTATGTAAAATGTGATCGTCAGTCCAACTATTACAAGTAACGTTATAATACTCGATTTTTTTATCTCGTAATCTTCCTCTATGGCCTTAACACTTGCCAATGATAGCATCAAAACAAACATGAAGAACCATCTGCCATAATATGCCTGATTAAATAATTGAAATGAAGAATTTAAAATTGGAAAAAAAGAAAATATCATACATACATTACAAATATAAAAGACAAAATTTCTTTTCTTTTTACAGTGAATCATATATGATATAGCAAAAACCATTCCTATTAGTGGTAAATATAGTTCTGCACAGGTCCATCTATTTTCATATAAAGTAGCATTATTTTGTAAATCTGCTGGTAAAAATGCTGCTTTTATTATTAACAAATATTTATCCAGCGAATATAATAACATACTCTTTAAGTCAGAAAAATGCGCTGTTGATCTTGGATTCCCTAATAAATCAAGAACAGAAGGTATTACAATAATACTACTCAAAGAAAAACCCAACACCGATTCCAAAGCCAACTGTCCAAACTTTTTAATCGAAATTCTATACTCTTTTGACAAAACTTTACAAACAAAATACAATACTAAAAAAACGACTTCCATAACAAAAAAAACATAATTGGTTAATGCCATTATTCCAACCATCAATGCATATTTCCATCGTTTATTATCATTAACTAATCTATCAAGTGAATATAATAAAAAAGGGAAAAGCGCAATAACATCCATAAAATGATTATAAAACAAATTACTAAAAACAAATCCAGAAAAAGTATAAACGATGGCCCCTATATATGCACTTTCCTTTTTCTTACAATACTGGTTTAAATATACATAGGATGATATCCCTGCAACTACAAATTTCAAAATTAATAATGGCCCCAATGCATACACTACATATTTTGTCGGAACCAGCAATAACACCCAAAAAAACGGGCTTCCTATATTATAAAAAGAATATGATGCTATGAAATTACTCCCCAAGTCTGTATTCCAATTCCAAAAAACTGCTCCATTTTTCACTGAAAAGTTGCAGAGAATATTAAATGGAATTTGCTGTGAATTAAAATCTGCATTCATATAAATTTTCCCTTTACCTATTATTAATGCAGGAATAACAACTATTAAAAATATTAAACCACACAAGCTGCCTATTTTTAATATCCTAATATTCTTTTTCTCCATGATATTATATATCCTTTTCACTATATACTCTTTAAGGGAATTCTTTTGTTTTAATTTTTCAAAAGAATTCCCTTACTATTATACCAGTATCAAACGACTTCCCTAAATATTTCTATATATGCATCAATCATTTTTTCCTGGCTGTATGACATAATGCTCCTTTGAGAGATTTCACCTCTCTGATTTTTCCATTCTTGGAGATTTCTTGTCATTTCTGTCATAGCTCCCACCATTTCATCTACATTTCCTGAATCAACAGCGTTCATCTTTTCCATCAATTGTTCTGCTGTCCAGGAAGTAATATCACCTGCCGGATTAGAAATTAAAATTCCATTTTTTCCATTATCCACAAGCTCTTTTCCACTTCCACACATGGAATGAATAATAGGCAGCCCAGAATATAAAGCCTCTGTAGCAGCAATGCTCCATCCTTCAAAAAATGACGGCATCATAAAAATATCCGCAGCCTTATACAAATCGCCAATTTCCCGATGGTAATTTAATTTTATAATGTTCGACTTACACGGAATTGCTTCGATAAAATTAGTAAGCGCATTATCATAAAATTCACTCAACGTATTACCGACAATAATCAAGTAAGAATTCGAATCAACAGTCATATTAAATCTTTCAAAAGCCTTTACCAGACCCATCTGATTTTTTCTACTGTCAATACTGCTGACATTTATAAAAACTGTGCTGTCCATTGGAATATTCAGCAATGATCTTGTAAAAGCTCTGGAATAGCCATTTACTTTCAACGGATCCGCTGCGTTACCAATTACAGTTATCTTATCTGATGCTGTTCCCAAAACTTTCTTTTCATAAACATCTTTCACAATGCTGGATACTGCTATCATTTTTTTAAACATCTGACTTGATTTTTTTTCAGCTTTCATAAATGCTTCATTTTGAAAAACATACATGTTATGAATTACTTCAACAGCAGGGACATTATTTTCTTTAATGACATTTAACATTTTCTTTGCATAATGAGTGTTTATCAGCAAAGGTCTTTCATCCTTTATATACTGTTCAAATTTCTTTGAATCACCTTCAAAATTTATAACGGTATACCCTTCTTTTTCCAGCTTTTGAGCCACTTCTCCTGCTTCCATTGTACAGAAAACCCGAACTGCTATTCCTCTAGCTGTTAGTTCTCTTGCCAAATGGGCTACGACCTGTTCCAGACCTCCTTTATCTAAAGAATCAACCATTAAACCTACATAGCCGTTCTTCAACTCACTCGGTACAGCATTTTCTCTCTTCACCAACATAGGCGGGAATTTTCTTTCCTTATGCTTCAGTTTAAAGTCAGGTCTTTCCACAAGAATATCCTGTGCAATTCCGTTTAAGTAGGCAATTACATTTTTTACAGCTCCTGTAGATGAATAATAATCAATATACTGATCCAAAATTTCCTCTGCCTGACCTATGTTTTCGATACTTTTAATTCCTAAAAGTTTCTCCCCATAGTAATAACTGCAAACAAACGGAAAGGCTCTATTTTTATCTTGCATTTCAACAAAAATCCATTTTCCGATATTCCAGCCTAAGAGTATCTGCGGCATAATATCAACAGATTTTTTCAAAGGCGGAATAAACATTGCGGTCCATGAAGCATACACATACATCTGGGTTCCAAAATCTCTTTTCCCCATAAAGATAACATTTTCGCAGGCATCAGCTATTTCTTTTTCTATTTCAGAATGTTCATCATTTAACAGGCAGAAAGAAAACAGTATACTTGGATTATTCTTTATAAAAGAAATTGTCTTTTCGACATCAATAACACCTAAATCGATGTGTGTTCCTAAAACTTTCATATCAACAAACTTTACTGGATACTCCCAAAACAATCCTTTTATAAATGTTTGTCTGACTTTTTTAGCTATCGTACTTACATCAAAGCCCTTATAAATATCCGCCCTTCTTTCAATTCTGTCAGCATTATGTACCCAAATTTGATAAGATTCGCCTTCTGTTGTTATTGCAATTTTCCCAGTATCCGGATTTGAAACTGCTGCTTCCGTCACAACTTCTGCCTTTTTATTACTTGGCACAGTGTATGCATAATTAATTTCCTGTAACTTTTTCTCAAATATTTTAGCCGTTTCAATTTCTTCAGGGATCACAATATTCCAGCTTTTAATTGCAAATTCATCCTTCTGCTGGCTGTACTTAATCATTTTTTGAGTTCTTTTTGAATGCTCTTCCAATTTATTTTTCAGAAGATCTTCACTCATCGTATTTTCATGAACCCGATAACAATATAAGGGTTCTTTATTATTCAAATGTACAATTTTTCCAAAAGTTCGGAGTCTGAGCCAAAAATCATAATCTTCCAAACCTTCAAGATCCGCGGAGTACATACCATTTAATGCCTTTACTGGTTCTGCCCTATACATAAAGCATGCATTAATAAAATTGTCTGCTTCCGCATCTAATGCGTCTGTACAATGCGGAAGTCTCATGATATATGGCAATTCTGGATCTCTGTTCATTTCTCTATAACCTGTTGTTTTATAATTGCCATTTTCATCTATAATAGCAACATCTGCAAACACCATAGACGCATTCGGATTTTCAAGTAATTTTTCAACCAGTGCTGATAACATTCCTTCCTTCATAACATTGTCTGCTGAAGTCCAGGTAATAAACTGTCCTGATGCCAGATTATGTAAATTGGTCAAACCATTTGGTAATCTCTGATTTTCCTGAGTATATACTTTTATTCTCGGATCTGAATCATAATCTTTTAATATATCCAAAAGCCCATCTGTAGAACCATCGTTTAAAATAATAAGTTCCCAATTTGAATAGGTTTGATCCTGTACGCCTTTTATTGCTGCCTTAATAAATGCGGCGTGATTATATACCGGAAGCAGAACAGATACTAAAGGCTCATCCGAATAGATACTTTCTCTTACAAAAACATTGCTTTCCCCAGTGACTACAGATGCAACATAATGATTCTCCTTACTTGTATCAACGCCCACTCTTGCGATCTGAAGCAAATTATCTATATTGCGTATATACTCTGCAACTTTAATATTCATTCTATAATCGTCAATCAGTAAATCATAGTGTTTTCCAACGATTCTCAATGCCATTTTCACGACTATTTTTAATTTATTGATCAGCTTTTCTTTCGCCAGAGCACCTAAAATTGCATGAACCGCAACCACTCTACTAAACCATTTTGCATCAAAAATACTAGCAATTCCTGCTGCTGCAGTATTGATCTGTGGCAAAATATCGGTAGATACTTGTTCAATTTTTTGTTTATACTCTCTATTTAAATCTTTTTCTTCGGATAATTCCCTTTTTAAAGATTCAATATTATTTTTCAATTCTAACAGTTCTTCACTCGCTACCTGATAATTTTTGTCTTTTTCATTTAACTGTGCGTTTAACTGTGTTATACTTTTAAATTGCTCATCTATATCAAGCTTTTGTTTCGTATTTTCCTGCTGTAATTTTCCTAATTTTTCCTCCCATTTCTCATTTTCAGCCTGCATTGTATTTTTTAATTCTTCTAATTCTTTTTCCTTAGTACTGTTATACTTTTCTAACTCTTCAACCTGTTTTACATATTCTTGATTTTGTGCTAAATACTCTTGATTTTGCGCTGCATATTTTTTGTTTTGTTCTAAATATTCTTGATTTTGCGCTGCATATTTTTTGTTTTGTACTAAATACTCTTGATTTTGTGCTATATATTTTTCATTTTCATTCTTCAGCACAAAATTTTCTGCTGACTTAGCAAAGAATTTTTCTATTTCCACAGACGCTATATTATCACAAGATTCTATTGGCTTTACACTATTTTCACTTCCCATTTCAACAATGTAAGCAACTAAATAGCTTTCATTTTGCGGCATCATTTTATCATCTACTAAAGCTCTATACATCTTCCGATTTTCATCATTTAAAAAAGTAGACTCAAAATGCCAAATAGAAATACTTGAAGCTGCATAACCAACTATCCTTCCCTGAAGTCCAGCTTTCTGTGCTATATCCAGGTAATTTCGTCGCATATATTCCTGGCCATATTCCCATTTTCCTTTACCTTCCAAATTATATCTCATAAGAAGATAAGAAATACTATCCGGATTGGGTACTAAAAATATAAACTTACTTTTCATCACACTTCTTATTTGCTTAAAAATTTTCAATAAATTTTCATCACTGAAGTGCTCCATTACTCCACTATTCCACACAAAATCATATTTTTCTTTAACAGTACTTAGATCAAATAAATCGCCCTCTATAAATTCACCATTAAGACCATACCGCTGAAATGTCTGTTTTGATTTTCCCAACGCTCCTGTACTAAAATCCAATAAGGAAACCACATAGCCCTTTTGCGCCAGGCATGCTGACAAATGACCGCTTCCAGACCCCAACTCTAACAATTTTGCAGGCGGATAAATTTCTTCTTTTTCCAAAAGCTTACATATTTCTTCTGCATATAAACGCTCGTCCTCATTAATTTCAATCGTATAATCCAGACTTACATTATCCCAAGTTTCTTTACTCGGCATTCCCTCAACAGTATTACCCATTCTTAGTCTCCTTTAATATTTCAAAAAATCCACTCATGTTTCATTTGAAACAATCCAAACTCTTTATTTTCATATTTTGAAAAAATTCGGATCTGCTTACCATAACGAATTTCATCATACACATCAGAATCTTTAGAATAAATACCTGCATTTATCCAATATTTACCAGAAAGCAACCGAACATTTTCCAGTTTCAACTCTACTTCTTTTCTTCCCTTAATGGTGATCAATTGATTCTTTTCTGTATAAATATCTGTTCCATAGCAATATACATCATCATCTCTCCAGACGCTGACAGCAAAACGAACAGGTAATTCCGAAATTCCGCTTGAAAGTGTACATTTCACAATAATCGTATCATCTGTATCGTAAGCACCTTTTTCATTATTAGACAAATCCGTTATTTTAATCTTGTCAATTACTGCTTTTTTATTTCCGATTCTTACAAGATGTTCATCATAATCACTATTGTCACTCTGTACTGTCTCAACTGTTTTTTTATTTTTTTCTTCAGCAATGGCAATTGAATGATCTGTATTTTTATCTTCCTTCTTCTCATCCTTTTTAACATCTGTTTTTTTCTGTTTTTTCTCTAAGGATAATTCATATCTCTCTTTTCTTTTCTCTTCCATTGCCTGGAAATAATGTGCATTAACGATTCGTGGATTTCCCTCTTCTTCTATTTTTCCTTCTTGAATCCAGATACTTCTGTCACAGATCTGCTCTATCTGCTCCAGAGAATGTGAAACAATAACAATCGTTGTTCCTTGTTGTTTTATTTCCTGTAATTTTTCAAAACACTTTTTCTGAAAGCTTACATCTCCAACGCCCAAAATTTCATCAATCAACAGAATTTCTGCATCTACGTTAATTGCTACTGAAAAAGCCAAACGCATATACATTCCTGATGAATATGTTCTAACCGGATTTTCTATATAATCTTCCAACTCAGAAAATTCTATTATTTTATCTATTTTTGTCTCTATTTCCTTTTTTGTTAAGCCAAAGATAGAAGCATTCAAATATATGTTTTCTCTTCCACTCATATCAGGATGAAAGCCTGCTCCCAGTTCCAAAAGACTTGATACTTTTCCTCTTATTTTTATTGTTCCACTATCAGGGAACATAATTCTGGTCAGCATCTTTAATGTGGTACTTTTACCACATCCATTTTTTCCTATTAAACCTACTGCTTCTCCTTTTTTTACATTAAAGGAAATTCCTCTTAATACATCCCTCTTTTGATATTTATTTCTTCCCAAGACTGATAATCTGTCTTTTAAGGTTTTTCCTTTATCGGAATATATTTTAAAACTTTTCGTGATATCATTTACTTCTATCGCATTTTCCATCTGCATATTTATAACTCCTCAACAAACTTCCGTTGCATTTTTTGAAAACCCCAATAACCAATAATTACCGCTACTATTCCAATCAGCGCTGCCTCCACAAGTGTATTCATTGTAGGAATTTGTTTATGATACAGAATCTGCTGATATGCTTCTATAATAGGTGTCATAGGATTTAAATTAAAAACTGTTCTAATGCTTTCCGGAACCATATCTGCCGTATATAAAATAGGTGTTAAATACATCCATGCCATTGTGATAATTCCCATAATATATTCCAAATCACGGAAATACACAGCCAACGCAGAGGTAATCATACAAATTCCTAAAGCCAAAATATATTCGATAATCATGATAAGCGGCAAAAAACAAATGGCTAATAAATTCAATCCATATCCTGTCAAAAGCAATACCGCAAATATAACAACAAATGTAAGCAGCATATTAATAAACATGCTGGTAACATACGATATCGGTAAAATAACCCTTGGAAAATATATTTTCTTAATTAAATTTTCCTGGTTAATCACGCAGGTAGAGCCGCTTGTAACTGAAATACTAAAGAAATTCCATGGTACAAGACTTACAAACAAAAAAATAGGAAAATTTTCTATTCCTGATTTCAATATAAAAGAAAAGACCACAATATAAACCAACATCTGTAATAATGGATTCATTAAAGTCCATAAGAATCCCAAAACCGATGCCTTATATTTTCCTCTAAGCTCTCTTTTAATCAAACTAGCAATCATTTCACGGTAAGCATATAACTCTTTTATATTATTTGTCATTCTTATCCCACTCCAATATTTTTGCGATAATTCTCTCACTCGCATGTCCATCTCCATACGGGTTTGCAGCATGTGCCATCTTCTCATATTCGAACGGATTGTCAATTAAATTTACAGCCTCATTGAAGATCACATCCTCATCCACGCCGACAACCTTTACAGTTCCTGCTTCCACAGCTTCCGGTCTCTCTGTCTCTGTACGCAGGACAAGAACCGGTACTCCACAGGAGGGTGCTTCTTCCTGAAGTCCGCCAGAATCTGTCATTACAAGGAAGCTGCGATCCATAATGTTATGCATATCTTCCACATCAACAGGAGGAATCAGATATACATTCTGCACATCTCCAAGGATTCTTTCTGCCGTATCACGCACAGCCGGATTTAGATGTACCGGGTATACAAATACCAGATCTTCATATTTTTCTGCCAGACGTTTTACTGCATTGCAGATATTCTCAAGAGGCTGTCCCAGATTTTCTCTTCTGTGAGCAGTCATAAGCACACACCTTTTCCCTGTAAAGTCAAGGTTTCTTAAGGTCTCATCTTTATACTGATAATCCGGTTTCACAGTCGTCTGGAAAGCATCAATAACCGTATTTCCTGTTACAAATACGTTTTTCGTAATCGCCTCGCGCTCCAGATTCTTTCTGTTATTTTCCGTCGGAGCAAAATGAAGATCTGCAATTTTTCCGGTAAGATTGCGATTCATTTCTTCTGGAAACGGTGAATATTTATCATAAGTTCTAAGTCCAGCCTCCACATGACCTACCGGAATCTGCTGGTAAAATGCTGCCAGTGCAACTACAAAGGAGGTTGTGGTATCTCCATGTACGAGAACAATATCCGGTTTTTCTTCAATCAATACCGGCTCGATTTTTTCCAGAATACTGCTTGTGATCGTTGTCAGCGTCTGACGCGGCTTCATGATATCCAGATTATATTTTACTTTTGTTCCGAAAATATCAATCACCTGCTGAAGCATCTCCCTGTGCTGTCCGGTAAGGCATACCACACTCTCAATGCCTTCTGTCTCCTCTAATTTTTTCACCAGCGGGCACATTTTAATTGCCTCCGGTCTTGTTCCAAATACACTCATAACTTTCATAAGTATTACTTTGTCAGTTTTCACTGACTCTCCTTTCTTTTACAATGTATTTAAATATTCTTTTATCTGTGTATAGCGGCATTGCCAGGTATTGTTATCCAGAAAATCATTTTTTTCTTTTTCCGTATAAATCGGCTGGAACTCATCTTCCTGAAGCTTTCTTAATACCTCAAAAAAGCTTTCATGATCCTGGTAAAAGGAAACAAACGGACGAAATCTTTCGATTTCCTTATAATAAGGAACTATAATTGCCTTTCCTATATTGATGTATTCGTATAATTTTACCGGATCTACGTCTTCAATAATTGAATTTACTTTAAACGGCATGATCAGACCATCCATTTCAGCAACAGCCTTGGCAATATCTTTATGTTCCAGAACACCCTTGAAATGTATGTTTGGCTGCTCCGGAGGTTTGCTTACGGCCAATGGCCCCCACAAAAAATACTCTATGTTTGAGAATTTTTTTAAACTTTCTGCCAATAACTGGAAATCAAACCACTCTGCAATGGTTCCTATATAACCAATCTTCCAGCTGTTCTTTCTTGCCTTCTTCTCTGGCAGTAGGATTTTTTTCTTTTTGAAACCATTCCGTACCAGTTCAACCTGCTTTTTAGAATCAATCTGCTTTATCTTCTGTCTTAAGCCGTTGCTGCTGGCCAGTATAAGGTCTGCCCGATGAACCAGTTCTCTTTCTGTGGTTTGAATCACTTTTTTTATCCGCTTGTCCTTACATAAAGCCACATGATTATCCATACAGTCATAGACAATTTTGGCATGTACCTTTCGCGGCAGATAACGATACAGCAACGGATGACCAATCCAGATCATATCATAGCTGTCATAATTATGGATTTTCAAGCGGTATAACATTTTTTGAACCAAAAACGCACTCCGCAGCTTATCTCTGTAAGGAATTGCCGCAACCGCCCTACTGTCATGCAGTTCATCCTGGTCTTTCCGCAGCGAAATATGCTGAAACACTTCTTTGGGATATACCACGGTTACTTCATAATCTTCATCCAGCATTTCCGCCAAAATCTGCGGCCTCTGTTTGATCCAGTACCAGTCTATCCCCATCATATATAAAATTTTTTTCATCCGGTTATTCCTTTTCCTACCGAATTTTCTCCTACAAACACACTGTCGTTGGTATTTTATCACATACACTCGTAAAATACAAGAATCTACATTTTTCCGGCGCTTTTTTACTTTTCCACCATCTCCGCATATATCTCCGCCGCTTCCGCAACCCTCTCCATCGTAAATTTCAGTCTTCGCTTTTCACTCTTAAAGCCTCGTTTCGTAGCTGCTCCGCTTTCATGCAGGACCTTTAATCCGGGATCGTAGACGGTGGTATAGCCTTTCTTCTGGCATCTCAGGGTCAGGAGGTACTCTTCGTAAAAGAATCTCGTTTCCGGTTCAAAGGCTTTTGTTTCTTTTTCCACAAACAGCGGAGTAAAAATCAGGCAGGCTCCAAAGAGAACCTTGTTTCTTTGAACAGCGCCATAATAGTCTTTGCGTCCGCTCTTCTCTTCCGTCTGTTTTTTCACCAATCGTTTGTTATTAAGGTAGAGCATCGGATACAGAAGTGAATAATACTTCAAAGCAAAGCGGTTTTTCTTTACAGTCTCTACGGCTTCTGCTTTTGTCCGGATTCTTTCATCCATCGGATTCTGATGTTCCCCGGTGCTCTCCCTGATTACATCCGGGCCCATCACCTGGCCTTTATGCTTTTCATAGGATTTTTCCAGCTGTTCTATGAAATCTTTCTGGGTGAAAAGGATATCGTTATTGATGACCACAACAAAAGCAGCTTTCAAAACCCCTCTGGCATAAGCATAGCCTTGATTATTCGCATAGGAAAATCCGCCGTTTTCATGAATCGGAAGCACCTTAATCCTTGGATTCTCCTTATAACGCTCAGCCAATACCCGCCTTTTTTCATCTTTTTCTTCTATATCGTTGTCTACCACTACAATTCTTATTCTTTCCTGCTGTTCCATAGCTAAAATCGACTGGACGCAGGCATCCGTCACTTCTGCATCTTTATAATGCAGGATTACAAAACTTACAATACTCATGCTTTTCTCACCATTGCTTTATCGATCACCTGCACGCCACTTTCAGTAAAAGGCCAAGGAAATGAAAACGCTCCGCCTGTATCAGAATCCATACGGAGGCTTTCTGAAAAAATGACAGTTCCAGCTTTGTAAAAAGCCTTGTATTTGGATTTTTCCATGCCTCGGGAAAATACGTTTTCATCATTTTTTCAATATAAGCCTGCAGTTTTTTTATTTCTTCTTTTTCTGCCCCGTGGGCCAGTGAAATGAAGGTTGACAGGATCCGAAGTGAAAACAGTTCAAAATTATCTTCCCCGTTTTTAATCCCCACTTCTTTTATCTTTCTTATCGTTTCCTCCAGTATATCATAAGGAAGTCTGTATTTTCTCAGTCCGCCAAATTCTGCCATCGCAGATCCCTCATGCTGAACGTAATAATATTCCGCCTTCGGAAGCGTTACTATTTTTTCACATACAGACGCAAAAAAGAGGGCAACCGGCATATCTTCTCCGCGAACACCAATGCCAAACCGGATCTGGTACTTTTCCCATAATTCTCGTCTATACATGTGGCAGGCCACGCAGGAAATCCGCATTACCCACTCTTCTTTTTCATATTTTTTATAGACTCCGGGGATCAGTGTATCAATACAATTTCCCTTCTCATCTACTCTTGTCAAACCACAGATTGCCATATCTGCCTCTGACTCTTCCATTTTTTCCACAAGAGAGGCCATATAATCCGGCCCTACATAATCATCTCCGTCTACAAAGGTCAGATACTCTCCGGAGGCAGCTTCTATCCCCCTGTTTCTGGTTGCGGAGGTTCCTGCGTTCTGCTGATGGAGCAGGACAATTCTCTTATCCTTTTCAGCCATTTTTTTCAGGATCTGCCAGGACTGATCCTGGCTTCCGTCATCCACAAAAAGCAGTTCCAGTTCTGTATAACTCTGCTGAAGCAGTGAGTTTGCACATTTTTCTATATATTTTTCCGCATTATACACCGGAATTACCACAGAAACCTTCTTCACTCCATCACCTCAATTTCAAAGATATAGTTTCTCCGCCTTTTTATAAAACATTTCCAGTAAGCAGGCTACCGGTTTCGGCCAGAA
>OLNW01002366.1_pt1 | contig 16396 bp, 20 predicted proteins | sample 1672121 | NCBI WGS metagenome assembly OLNW01 (sample SAMEA3136648, study PRJEB25190) | human gut metagenome
GCTCTAGACCCAATTTCAACATCTAAAGTTGAGGAATTAATAGAAGAGCTAAAAAAAGAAAACAAACAATTAAAAGAAGAAAATCGAACATTAAGAGCGCAAATACCTTCACGGAGAAGAAAGTGGAAATAGTATACACATAGAAGATAGTTCTAATCTTGATTTTGATTGGAAAATTAAGGGTGGACATAAGCAAGAGATTAGAGAAGGGCAGAATATTTTACAAAATAGTGAAATTGAAACAGTAAAAGATAGTGTAGAAATAGATGTAGTAAATAAGAATATATTTGATGGAAATAAGGCAGTTGAATTTTGGAAAGGCTTTGGAGCAAAAGTTGAATTTGTAGAAAATGTCTTTAAAGTGAATTTAACAAATCAAAGTTTGTATTCGAAAGCATTTAAAATAACTGATGAAGTTAAAAAATTAACTTTGAGTGCAGGAGATATAATTAATGATACAGATATAAATGCGAGAGTTGGACTATGCACAATAAAAGAAGATGGGACTATAAGTAATAGAACAGCTATCTATCAAAATCAAACTGTAACTAAAAATGCAAATGCTATATATTTCGACTGGTCGAAGACAGGTGCTTTTACTATAAAAGAAATAATTGTGTCAGTTTATGAAAATGAAACAACAAATGACTACGTACCACATAAATCCCAAACAGCAATAATGCCAATACAACAAGAAATGCTAGAAGGGGATTATGTTGCAGATGTAGAACACCATGAATGGGGAAAAATAGAAAGCTATAATAATGAAGAGATAAATACAGAATATATTAGTACAACTGGAGAATTATCTCAAGGAGCTACGGTATATTATAAACTAGAAACACCAGTCGACTTAGAACTAACACCAGAACAACAATTAGTACGAGATACTAAGCTATACACATACAAAAACATAACAAATATAAGTGTAAGTGATGAATTATCAAGTATAGATGTAGAGTACAAGAAAGATTTAGAAACAGAACATAACAAACTTCAAAGTCAAATAGATGAAATAAAACAACTAATAAGTACAACAGAAACAAGTGCATTGCTATTAGATAACTTACAAAAAGATGTAGAAAGCGAGGTGGAATAAATGATAGTAGAATTATTAAAGAAACTAATTGTTAAAAAATATTACAAAGAAAAGACAGACATAGAGAACAAATTAAATGTATTTTATGCAATGAGTAAAATAAGTGACGAAGAATACAGCGAACTAACATTGCTAGTTGAAGATACATATGTAGAAATTATAGAGACAGCTACAGATACGGATACAGAAGTAGCAGAAGGAGAAGAATAATATGAGTGAAGCAATACTCGTTGCTATCATAACTGGAGGACTATCCTTAATCGGGGTAGTCTTTTCTAACATGTCTAGCAATAAAAAAATAGAAACAGCACTAACAACTCAACAAGCAGTAACAGACACTAAATTAGAAGAATTGACAAGAGAAGTAAGAGCACACAATAATTTTGCACAAAGAGTGCCGGTTTTAGAAGAGCAAATGAAAGTTGCAAATCATAGAATAGAAGATTTAGAAAAGAAAGGTGATTAGTATGGATTCAATAACAATAATTGAAATAGCAATAGTAGTAATTGCTATATTAGCATTTATATTATATTTGGTTTGGCAAATAAAGAAAAAAGGCTTAAGACAAACTGTAATAAGTTTAATAGTAAAAGCAGAAGACATGTTCAAACAAGGTGAAAATGAAAAGAAAATAAATTATGTTATAGATAAGATAATAGCGCTAATACCTGCACCATTATCTTTTTTTATAACAAGAGAAGCAGTAAGAGAGTTTATACAAACAATATTTGATGAAGTAAAAAAGGCACTTGACTATGTGCCGAAGGAGGGCTAGTATGGAAGAAGAAATTGTAGAAACAATGGAATTAGCCGAAGAAGATGCAAGAGGGGAGGCTAATGAATAATGGAAATTCAAGATAAACTATTAACAATTAATCCTTATTCAAGAAGTGGAGAAAAACAAGGAGTTATAAAAAATATAGTAATCCATTGGGTAGGAAATGCAGGAAGTTCTGCTATCGCTAATAGAAACTACTTTGAGAACTTAAAAGACTCACATAAAACATATGCTTCAAGTCATTATGTGATTGGATTAAACGGCGAAATAATAAGATGTATACCCGAAAATGAAGTGGCCTTCCACGCAGGTAGTTATTCAATGAACAGAAAATCAATCGGAATAGAAGATTGCCATCCTGACTGGGATGGCAAATTCAATGAGGCTACATATAATAGTTTAGTAGAATTATGTGCAGATATTTGTAACAGATATGGATTAACTGTAGATAATATTATAAGACATTATGATGTAACAGGGAAAGAATGTCCACGTTACTATGTAAGAAATGAAAAAGAATGGATTAAGCTAAAAAATGATGTTGCAAATAGGCTTGGACAAGCCACAGTTAATACAGCTGTAAAAGAAGAAAAAGGGAGTGAAGAAGTACCTATGTATAGATTTAAAAATGGAAAAACAGTAGAGCCAATCTACGCTGATTGTCAACATACATTAAAAATTGGTAGCCTAAATAAATATGAAGAGTGTGAGTGTTTTGGAATATTTAATGGAGCACCAATGGTTCGTTATCCGACTAAAAATGGAAATTATAAAATTGGTTTTGCAGTAGATGTAAGATGTGTAAAATAATATAAAAAATTAGAGGTAAGCTGATTAATTTCGGCCTACCTCTTTTTTACGTTTTATGGTTGAAATCAAGGCATAAAACTATACTAATCAAAAATAAAAATGGCTTAAAATGGATTTCAATGAACCGGCAAAAGGCTTAAAATCAATGAAAAATAAGTTTAGAATAAACTATTGACAAATCCAAAAGTTATACATATAATTTAATAAAGTAAATAAAATATTGCAAAAAAGGAGGAGAATTTCATGAACAAAATAATTGATAAATTTGAAGAATTGACTGAAAATATATTAATTAATAATGATATGTTTAAAGTTCCGGTTGATGTAGTAAAAATTGCAAAATTAAATGGTATTACAGTATATGAAGGAGATTTAGAAAAGAATGTTTCTGGTGCAATAAGATACAATAAAGAAAAAGAGAACTTTGAAATTTTAGTTAATAAAAATGACACAAGAGAAAGAAAAAGATTTACAATAGCACATGAAATTGGACATTTCTTTTTGCACAAAGAAATATTAATGAGTGATGAAATTCATATAGATATAATGTATAGAATGCCAAATGAGGATGAAGAGCAAAAAAGAAGAGAAAAAGATGTAGATTATTTTGCAGGAGCATTGTTAATGAATAAAACTCTTCTAACTAAAATGTATAATGAAAATAATACAATAACAGAATTGGCAGGAATATTTGATGTATCAGTCTCAGCAATGACTGTAAGATTGGATATATTAGGTTTATTGTGATTGAATTAGAAAAGAATCCTGCAATAGAAACCAAAGAAAATGTTACAGATATAGAGGAAACCAAAAAAATTCTATTAAATATGCTTGATAACAAGAAAGATATAAAAAATATAGAAGAGCAAGAGGATGCAAAAGCAATTGATGAGAATACTAAAAAATGGAATACAAATGATAAAGTATTGGAATTATTTGCGATAAAAATAAATAAAGATACAGAATTAAAAGGGAAATATGCAATAATATTAATAAGTATTCTGATATTTCAATTAATTGTATTAAATATTTTATTTGTTTTGAAAGGTAGAGAAATATTGAATTTTTCAGATTCAACATTTAATATATTTATATCAGGTGGAATTGCCGAGATATTTGTTTTAGTAAAAACAATAGTACAATATTTATTTAAAGATGATTTATCAGAACTATTAAAAATAATATTAAAGGCAAACAATTATAAATTTAAAGATAATAATGATAGTAAAAATAAGAAAAATGGGAACTAGTTTATACTAGTTCTTTTTACATGACAAGTTTCGACAGACAACGCACACCAAACATGCTATAATAAATAAGAAGCAAATAAGAATACCGAAAGAGAAGTTTTAGTACTTCTCTTTTTTTAGAAAATATTACATTTCCACCATAGTGGATAAAAAGTATGTTATATAAAAAATTAAGCATACTAAAGCTGAAGGTGGAAAAATGAGAATAGAAATATTATTGAAAGAGATAAGAATTAAAAAGCGGATATAGTCTAGAGAAGTTATCAAAAATAACAGGCATATCAAGTTCACATTTAAATTATATAGAACGAAACGAAAAAGAACCGTCTTTTAGTAATGCAATAATAATAGCACAAGCATTGAATATAGATATAAAAGAATTATATAGAATAGTACCCTAAAAAGTACTATTTTATTTTTTGTATATGAAATTGACACTTTCATAAAATATCCACCATAGTGGATGGACATCACTATATTTATACTACAGAAGCTTCAAAAAAGAATTAAAGGAGAAATGTAGTATGGATGTAGTAAGAAAAATATTATTAGAAAGAATAAAAGAAAATAAAAAAATTTTTTCAAAAGATGAAATAAGTATAATTGAAGAAAAGATAGAAATAGTTGAAAAAATTTATGTTTTAGGGGCACTAGATGCAAATTTTAATTGACCACTTTTTGACCACTTTTTTATAAACAAAATGGACAAAATAGACAAAAATAAAACTTTGAAATGTAAAAATAAAAGTCGACACTCTGCTACTTACTAGCTAAATGCCGGCTTTTTACGTTGGAGCCTACAACGGGAATTGAACCCGTGACCTCAGCCTTACCAAGGCTGCACTCTACCAACTGAGCTATGCAGGCAAATCAAAAATATTATAGTATATAAAAATAAAAAAAGCAATAGTAAATTAAAAGAAATTCACACAATATTTTACATAAATACTTGATTTTTGAAGCAAAATAAACTATAATATTTCTGTATAATTGGAAAAAAAGGAGAGAATAGAAAATGCAAGAAAATAAAAACCAAAATCAAGAAATAGAATTAGATGAAAACCATTTAATACAAATAAGAAAAGATAAATTAAAAGAATTACAAGAACAAGGAAAAGACCCATTTGAAATAACAAAATTTAATAGAACAAACACTGCTGGAGAAATAAAAGCAAACTATGAACAATTTGAAAACAAAGATGTAACAGTAGCAGGAAGAATAATTGCAAAAAGAATAATGGGAAAAGCATCATTCTGCACAATACAAGACAGTGATGAAAAAATCCAAAGTTATGTAAGTATAAATGATTTAGGAGAAGAAAGTTACAAAGCATTTAAAACATATGATATTGGTGATATCATAGGAATAACAGGATTTGTATTTAAAACAAGAACAGAAGAAATATCTGTTCATGCAAAAGAAGTAACATTACTTTCAAAATCATTAAGACCATTGCCAGAAAAATTTCATGGATTAAAAGATGTTGATTTAAGATATAGACAAAGATATGTTGATTTAATAGTAAATCCAGAAGTAAAAGAAACATTTATATTAAGAAGTAAAATAATCAGAGAAGTAAAAGCATATTTAGATAACAAAGGATACTTAGAAGTAGACACACCAATATTAAACACAATAGCAGGTGGAGCAGCAGCAAGACCATTTATAACACATCACAATACATTAGACTTAGATATGTATCTAAGAATTGCAAATGAGTTATATTTAAAAAGATTAATAGTAGGTGGATTTGATAAAGTATATGAAATGGGAAGAATGTTCAGAAATGAAGGAATGGATATAAAACACAATCCAGAATTTACAAATATAGAATTATATTCAGCATATGAAGATTACCATGACATGATGGATATAACAGAAGATATGTTTAGAACAGTAGCTCAAAAAGTATTAGGAACAGCAAAAATAAACTATCAAGGAACAGATTTAGACTTAGAATCACCATGGAAAAGAATTACAATGATAGATGCAATAAAAGAAGTAACTGGAGTAGACTTCAATACAATCGAAACAGATGAACAAGCAGTTGCAATAGCAGAAGAAAAGAAAGTAGAAATAGATCCAATCAAGAAAACAAGAGGAGATATAATAAATACATTCTTTGAAGAGTTCGTAGAAGAAACATTAGTACAACCAACATTTATATATGATTACCCAGTAGAAGTATCACCATTAACAAAGAGAAAACCAAGTGATAAGAGATTAACAGAAAGATTTGAAGTATTTATTGGCGGTAGAGAATATGGAAATGCATACTCAGAATTAAATGATCCAATAGATCAATATGAAAGATTCAAAAAACAAGCTGAAGCAAGAGAAGCTGGAGATGAAGAAGCAAACATGATGGATGATGATTTCATAACAGCACTTGAATATGGTATGCCTCCAACAGGTGGTCTTGGAATAGGAATTGATAGATTAGTTATGTTATTAACAGATTCTGCATCAATTAGAGATGTATTACTATTCCCAACAATGAAACCATTAAACTAAAATACTTAAGAAAATCAAGGGGAAGATAGGAGCAATATATGTTTGGATTTAATATAGATAAAAAAACATTATATATAATAATAGGAATATTGGTAGTAATATCATTAATGAGTTATGGAACAAGTGGAATATTTAGTTTGATATTATCAATACCAGCAGTATTGTTAGCAATAACAGTACACGAGTTTGGTCATGCATTTGCAGCATACAAATTAGGAGATGATACACCTGTAAGACAAGGGAGACTGAGCTTAAACCCATTTGACCACGTAGATCCATTAGGATTAGCAATGTTATTATTTGCGCATATAGGATGGGGAAAGCCAGTAGAAATAGACCCAAGAAATTATAATAGAAATATTTCAGTGGAAAAGGCAGATGCAATAGTATCATTTGCAGGACCGTTAATGAATTTTATTACAGCAATAATATTTGCACTAATTTACTGTGCAATAATAAAATTTGCAGGAGCAGGATTCTTGTTAAATAAAGTAGGAACGATAATAATAGCAATAGTAGCAAGTATTATTACAATGAATATAGGACTTGGAGTATTTAATTTAATACCATTACCACCATTAGATGGTTCAAAAATATTTTTGCCAATATTACCAAGAAATGCAAAAATATGGTTTATAGATAATCAACAAATATTTTATTTTATATTTTTAATTATATGGATAACAGGAATTGCAGGAAGACTAATTTCACCACTTATAGATTCAATGACAACTGGAGTATTAGGTTTAGCAATGAGAATATTTGGATTACAGTAAAATTAGGAGAAATATAAATGACAAAAAAAGATATAATAGTTTTAGGAATAGAATCAAGTTGTGATGAAACTTCTGTTGCCGTTGTAAAAAACGGTAGAGAAGTTTTATCTAATATAATAGACACACAAATAAAAATTCATGAGCAATATGGAGGAGTAGTTCCAGAAATCGCATCAAGAAATCATATAGAAGCAATATCAAAAGTTGCCAAAATGGCACTTGAAGAAGCAAAAATGAAACTTAAAGATGTAGATGTAATAGCACCAACATATGGACCAGGACTAGTAGGAGCATTGTTAGTAGGAGTATCATATGGAAGAGGACTAGCGTATGCATTAAATAAGCCATTAGTAGGAGTAAATCATTTAGAAGGACATATTGCTGCAAATTACATAACACATCCAGATTTAGAACCACCATTTTTATGCATGCTAACATCAGGCGGAAATACACAAATAGTATATGTAAAAAACTATTGTGATATGGAAGTTCTAGGGAGAACACGTGATGATGCAATAGGAGAGGCCTTTGATAAAGTTGCAAGAGTGGTTGGATTAGGGTATCCAGGAGGACCCAAAGTTGATAAATTAGCACAACAAGGGCAACCAAGCATAGACTTTCCAAAAACACATTTTGAAAACTTGGATTTTAGTTTTAGTGGCATAAAAACTGCAGTAATAAATTTACATCATAAAAATCCAGATGTAAGCAAAGAAGATTTGTGTATGAGTTTTGAAAAGGCTGTAACAGAAGTACTAATAGAGAACATTACAAAGGCAATAGAGCAAACAGGAATTAAAAAAGTTGTATTAGCAGGTGGAGTATCTGCAAATACTCATATTAGAAGCGAATTCGAAAAATTAGAACAACAAGGAATAAAAATATATAAACCAGATTTAAAGTTTTGCACAGATAATGCAGCGATGATAGGAGCAGCAGGATATTATAGATATTTAAATGGAGATATTTCAGAAAATACATTAAATGCAGTACCAAACTTGAAAATTGGAGATTAGAAAAGGAAAAATAATATGTCAATATTTGTAATAGCAGACCTTCATTTATCACTTAGAGTGCCAAAACCAATGGACATATTTGGAGATAATTGGTCAGGTCATGAAGAAAAAGTAGGAAAAGATTGGATAGAAAAAGTAAAAGAAGATGACTTGGTTGTTTTGCCAGGAGATTTTTCGTGGGAAACATATTTAGAAGATACAAAATTTGATTTTGGATATCTAAATAGTTTACCTGGAAAAAAGTTGATGCTAAAGGGTAACCATGACTATTGGTGGACAACTTTGACAAATATGAGAAAATTTTTAAAAGACAATAACTTTAATAATATAGATTTTTTATATAATAATAGTTACGAATTTGAAGATAAAATTTTATGTGGCACTAGAGGCTGGAGTATTACAGATGAAGGTACTGATGAAAAATTAATAAATAGGGAACTTATCAGATTAGAATTGTCTTTGCAAGATGGAGTGAATAAGTTCGGAAAAGATAAAGAGATAATAGTATTTATGCATTATCCTCCTATAACAAAAGCAAAAATTGAATTTGAGCAAGAGGCTAAGTTTGTAGAACTTATGAAAAAGTATAATGTTAAAAGGTGCTATTACGGCCATTTGCACGGTGCTTCTATAAAAGATGCTGTTCAAGGAGATGTTGAAGGTATTAAGTTTAAACTTGTGAGTGCTGATGGATTAGATTTTAAATTAGAAAAGATTTTATAAAAAAGTCCAATTTGGGACTTTTTTTTGTTGATTTTTGAAAATCTATATAGTAAAATGTAGACATATGGAAAAAGAGGAGTAGCAATGTTAGACCTAAACAAAGATGTAAAATATGTAAAAACAGTAGGCCCAAACAGGGTAAAACTACTGAATAAACTAAAAATATATACATTAAAAGAATTAATAGAATACTATCCAAGAGACTATGAAGACAGAAGTAAGCCAAAAAACTTATATGAATGTACAGATGGAGAAGAAGTGTTAATAGAAGCAATGCCAACAGGACGAATCAGCGAAATGCACAAAGGAAGAATGACAATAAGCAGACTAATTGTAAAAGACCAAACAGGAACATGTTATATAACATGGTTCAATCAAGGATATTTAAGAGATAAATTTCAACCTGGAAGAATGTATAGATTTTTTGGGAAAATATCAAACAAAAATGGAAGATTAGAAATGAATTCACCTGTATATGACGAAATAGACCAAAGTAAAAATACAGGAAAAATCATTCCAATTTATCCATTAACATATGAGTTAAAGCAAACAACATTAAGAAGAATTATAGAAAATGGACTTTTAGAAGTAAAAGGGCAATTACCAGAAACATTGCCAGAATACATATTAAAAGAAAATAATTTGTGGGATATAAACAATACAATTGAAAGAATACACTTTCCAGTAGAGTTTTCGGATTTTAATAAAGCAAGAGAAAGACTAGTATTTGAAGAGCTACTTACAACACAATTAGCATTATTAAAATTAAAAAATAATTATGAACACGAAACAGATGGAATACAATTTAGTAAAGATGTATATATGTCAGATGTAATCAACATTTTGCCATTTAAATTAACAAAAGCACAACTACGAGTATTAGAAGAAATTGATAGAGATATGGAAAGCAACAAGCCAATGAATAGACTTCTACAAGGAGATGTTGGTTCAGGAAAAACAGTAGTAGCAATGATAGCAGCATATAAAGCAGTGAAATCAGGTTATCAAGCAACAATAATGGCACCAACTGCAATACTTGCAAGTCAGCATTTAGAAAGTTTTAAAGGAATACTAGAAGAACTTGGAATAAGAACTGAATTATTAATTTCAAGTGTTACTAAAAAGAAAAAGACAGAGATATTAGAAAAATTACAAAATGGAGAAATAGATATATTAATAGGAACACATGCAATATTAGAAGAAAATGTTGTATTCAAGAATTTAGGATTAGTTGTAACAGATGAGCAACACCGTTTTGGAGTAAAGCAAAGAGGAACTATAGCTGCAAAAGGACAAAATCCAGATATAATAGCAATGTCTGCAACACCAATTCCAAGAACACTTGCATTAATATTGTATGGAGATTTGGATATATCTATAATAGATGAACTTCCACCAAACAGAAAGAAAATTGAAACATATGCAGTTAGAAAAAATATGGAAGAAAGAGTAAATAATTTTATAAGAAAACAAATAACAGAAGGCAGGCAAGCATATATAGTATGTCCATTAGTTGAAGAAAACGAAGATATGGAGGGCTTGCAATCAGTAATTGAACTTGCAGAGAGATATCAAAAAGAAACATTTAGTGAATATAAAGTAGCATATTTACATGGAAAAATGAAACCAAAAGAAAAAGATGAAATTATGGAAAGATTCAAAAATGGTGAAATTCAAATTTTGATTGCAACAACTGTAATAGAAGTTGGAGTTAATGTTCCAAATGCAAGTATTATGGTAGTAGAAAATGCAGAAAGATTTGGATTAGCACAATTGCACCAATTACGTGGAAGAGTAGGAAGAGGCGAATATCAATCATATTGCATTTTAAAATACGAAGGAAATAGTGAAACAATAAGACAAAGGATGAAAGTAATGTGTGATACAAATGATGGATTTATAATTTCTGAAAAAGACTTAGAACTTAGAGGCTCTGGAGACTTTTTCGGAACAGAACAACATGGACTTCCAGAATTTAAGATTGCTAATTTGTTTGAAGATATAGCGGTTTTGAAAAAGGTCCAAAAATTAGCTTTAAAAATTATGGAAGATGACCCATTACTTGAAAAAGAAAAAAATGCAAAACTAAATGACTTGGTAAAAGAGAAGTTTAGTTCAAGAATAGAAATTTAAATTATTGCTATTGCTGGTACAGAAACAGCAATTGGCAGAGAAAAGGATGTTGATATTATGTTACAAATAATTGGAAGATTAATAGGTGTACTTATTTTATTAGCTGGTGTAATTTTGGTTTATGATGCTAGAATTATTACTAAAAAGGCTTTTGGTTTTGGCGACCAAAATGAGGCTACTAGTGGCTTCAAAATTTTGGGTGCTATAATTGCTATGGTTGGCGGATTGATAGTTTTCTTTTGTTAAATAAATTGACAATATAGATTGAATATGGTATTATGTAACATATTTAATCTATATTTTTATAATTTATTAATTCAAATTTTAATACAAACTTTAATAAAACAACAAATATTACTCAAAAGAAAGGAGGAATATTGTGAATTTAGATCTATTAAAAAACATAACAGAACAAATTAAAAACAATGACAATGTAAAAGAATTTATGCAAGATTTATCAGAAAGCTTAGAAAATAAAAATAAGCAAAATCAAGAGTTACAAGAAGATAGAAAAGAAGGACATTTATATTTGGTAACAGAAGATAGAAATGGCGAAGTTTATTTGTGGGATTTTACAGATAAACCGGAACATGAATTTAAAGAAGTAATAACGTCTGAAGAATTATTAAAAGTAGCAAAAGAAGGAGCAATGCTTCAATATAAAGATGGAAAATATGAGTTATATTCAGAAAATGGGTATGATATGCTAGAAGAAGCGGAAAAATAGAAAGGATAAAAATGAGCAGAAAAAGAAACAAAAGAAATAATTTAAGTGAATTAATAATATTCCTATGTATAGCAATCATAATAGGAATAACAGGATACTTTGGAGTAGGAACACAAGACAACAACTCAAATAAAACTAATGAAACAAATATTGTTACAACATCAAATTCAACATCAATAAGTTTAGAAAATATCCCAGAATACAATCAAAGTCCATACATAGAAATAAATAATAATAAACCATCATTTACTGAAAGCGAATATACAACAAAAGCATTTGAAACATATAGTGATTTAGACTCACTGGGAAGATGTGGAATTGCATATGCAAATATATGCAAAGAAATAATGCCATCAGAAAATGAAAAAAGAGGAGCAATTTCAAGTGTAAAACCAACTGGATGGCAGACAGCTAAGTATCCAGGTGTAGTGGACGGAAATTATTTGTATAATAGATGTCATTTAATAGGCTATCAATTAGCTGGAGAAAATGCGAATGCCAAAAATCTAATTACAGGAACTCGATATATGAATGTGGAAGGAATGTTACCATTTGAAAATAAGGTAGATGAATATATAGATAAAAACCCTAAAAATCATGTACTATATAGAGTAACGCCTATTTTTAAAAATCAAAATTTAGTTGCAAATGGTGTGCAAATGGAAGCATATTCTGTAGAAGATAATGGACAAGGGATAAGTTTTAATATATATGTTTATAATGTGCAACCAGGGATTGAAATTGATTATAAAACAGGAAATAGCAAATTGATTAAATAAAAAAGAGTCTGTTTTTGTGGCAGATTCTTTTTTGTATTGTGGGACAATGGATATCGAATATTTTGCACCGTTGAGAACCGGTCCCAACGGTGCAAAATTTTTAGAAAGTGCGGTCAGTATATTGACAACATATTATTTATGTGATAATCTAGTATCGAAAACTAGATAAATGCATAAACTATAGACAGAAGAATAGAAAGGAAATATATAATGGAAAGAGAAAGATATTTTAATGCAATAGAATTTAAAGATATCAAAGGAATAATATACAATTCAGCCAAACAATATGCAAAAAATACAGCATTTATATTAAAACATAAAGAAGATAAAAAAGTCACATATGAAAACATTACATATAAAAAATTATTACAAGATATCAACGCATTTGGAACAAAATTATATGAAATGGGATTTAAAGACAAAAGAATAGCTATAGTAGGAAGAAATAGATATGAATGGGTAATTGCTCATTTATCAAATTTATTAGGTGGAATTGTATCTGTTCCACTAGATAAAGAATTACAAGTTGATGAGCTAGAAAGTTGCTTAGAAAGAAGCAAAGCTGATGTTGTAGTTTTTGATGAAAAATATACAGAAAATATAGAAGAGATAAAGAAAAGGCAAAATACAAATTTACAAGAATATATCTGTATGACAGAAAAAGAAGGATACCAAAATTTTTGGAACTTAAAAGCACAAGGAGAAGAACTAGTAAAACAAGGACAAAAAGAATATATTCAAAACAAAATTGATGAAGATAAAATGGGAATTTTATTATTTACATCTGGAACAACATCAAAATCAAAAGCAGTAATGTTATCTCAACATAATATAGCATCAAATGTATATGCAATGCAATTAGTAGAAAGATTTTTACCAACAGATGTAAACTTAGCATTTTTGCCATTCCATCATATATTTGGCTCAACAGAAATGATAGTAATGTTATCTGCAGGAATTGCAACAGCATTTCCAGATGGATTAAGATATGTGGCACAAAATTTAAGAGAATATAAAGTTTCTTTATTCGTTGGAGTTCCACTACTTGTAGAGGCTATATATAGAAATATAGAAAAAGAAATAGAAAAACAAGGAAAAACTAAAACAATTAAATTTGCTAAAAAAGTAAGCAAAGCATTATTAAAATGCCATATTGATGTAAGAAGAAAAATGTTCAAACCTGTATTAAATGCATTAGGTGGAGAGATGAGATTTATTATATCAGGAGGAGCTCCATTAGATAAAGAAGTTGCAAAAGGATTTAATGATTTAGGAATCGAGTTAGTACAGGGATATGGGCTAACAGAAACAGCACCTGTAATTGCGGCAGAAAATGCATATAAAAAGAGAAGTGGCTCAATAGGATTTCCAATGGATAATGTAGAACTAGAAATAGTAGATAAAGACGAAAATGGAATTGGAGAACTTCGTGTAAAAGGTCCAAATGTAATGCTTGGATATTATGAAAATGAAGAAGAAACAAATAGAGTTCTAAGAGATGGATGGTTCTATACAGGAGATTTAGGATATATTGATAAAGATGGATTTATATTTTTAACAGGTAGACAAAAAGATATGATAGTTCTAAAAAATGGTAAAAAAGTATTTCCAGAAGAATTAGAAACATTAATAAATAGACTTGATTTAGTAAAAGAATGCATAGTTTATGGAATGCCAGATGAAAAAGACAAAAATGACTTAAAATTATCAGTAAAAATAGTGTATAATACGGATATTGCAAAAGAAAAATATCCAGATGCAACAGAAGAAGAGTTAAGAAAAATTATATGGGAACAAATAAAAGAAATAAATAAAACATTTCCACCATATAAATATATCAAAAACATGATTTTAACAGACCAAGAATTAATAAAAACAACAACACAAAAAGTAAAAAGACAAGAAGAAATCAAAAAAATACTAGGATCTAAATAATAGACCCTAGTTCTTTTTTTCTATTTTTTTCTCATTAGGCACGATTATGTTTTTAGGTTTTTTATCTTTGTTTTGTGGTTTGGCAGCATTTATGTGATCATAAACTTGAGAAATTTCTAAGTTTGAGCCATCTCCTTTAACAACTTCAATTTCTTTTTTATTTTCATTTTTATCAGGCATATTGAACACTCCTTATTAAATTTTTTCTATCTTATCATAAAAAACGTAAAATGTAAATAATAAATTATTGAAAAAATTGACTAGATATGATAACATAAACACAATGTTACAAAAAGGAGTCCAAGATAAGAATGGAAATAAAGAAAAATCAAGAATATATAGTAGAAATAATTGATAATGGATATGAAGGAGAAGGAATTGCTAAAATTGATGGTTTTACAGTATTTATACCAGGAACAATAAAAGGTGAAAAGGTAAAAATTCTAATTGTAAAAGTATTAAGTTCACATGCATTTGGAAAAGTATTAGAAATATTAGAATTATCAGAAACAAGGCAAGAAGCAGATTGTACAACATATAAAAGATGTGGTGGATGTAATCTAAGACATATAAAATATGAAGAAACATTGAAAATGAAGCAAAATGCAGTTCAAAGTCTAGTAAATAAAACATTAAAGACAAAGGTAAAAGTTCAAGAAACAATCGGAATGGAAAATCCATTCCATTATAGAAATAAAGCACAATATCCAATAGGAGTGAATAAAGATGGAGAACCAGTTATAGGAGTATTTGCACAAAGAACGCATGATGTTATACCTATGGAAAAATGTTTGATTCAAAATCCAAAATCAGAGGAAATAGCAAAAACAATTTTACAATTTATAAAAGATAATAAAATTAGTGTTTATAATGAAAAAACAGGTAAAGGTTTATTTAGACATATTGTAATAAAAGTTGGAATTAAAACAAATGAGATTATGTGTATATTAGTAGTTAATGGAAAAACAATTCCAAAGGAAGCTCAATTAGTCGAAGAGCTTACAAGTAAATTTCCGCAAATAAAGACAATTGTTAAAAATATAAATATGAGAAATACAAATGTAATACTAGGAAAAGAAAATATCAATATATATGGAAATGGTTATATTGAAGATGTTTTAGGAGAATATACTTTTAAAATTTCACCATTATCTTTTTACCAAGTAAATCCTGTACAAGCAGAAAAATTATATAACTTAGGTGTCGAAATGGCTCAAATAACTAAACAAGATACAGTTTTTGACTTATATTGTGGAATTGGTACAATTACTTTATTTATGTCAAAATATGCAAAAAAGGTGTACGGCATAGAAATTGTAGAAGAGGCAATCAAGGCAGCAAAAGAAAATGCTAAAATTAATAATGTTGATAATACTGAGTTCTATGCGGGTGATGTTGAAGTTGTTTTAGATGATTTGATTAATAATAAAGGAATTTCGGCTGATATTGTTATGTTTGATCCTCCTAGAAAAGGTCTTGATAAAAATAGTATTAATAATATTTTAAAAATAAAACCTAAAAAGATTGTTTATATTAGTTGTAATCCGGCTACTTTGATTAGAGATTTGACTTTTTTTGAAGATCAGTATGATATTAAAACTATTGTGCCTGTTGATATGTTTCCATTTACAAGCAATGTGGAGTGTGTATCTGTAATGTGTATAAAATAAAATTTACAATATTTGCGAGAGTAAGCAAATTTAGAAATAATACAAGAAAGGAAATGAAAAATGATAAAAAATGCAATAGCATATATATTGAGAAAAAGAAATAGAACATTCATTATATTTATTATTTTAACAACTGTTCTTTCATGTTTATACTCATGTTTAAACATAATGAAATCAACAAGTA
>OLNW01002368.1_pt1 | contig 16387 bp, 12 predicted proteins | sample 1672121 | NCBI WGS metagenome assembly OLNW01 (sample SAMEA3136648, study PRJEB25190) | human gut metagenome
AGGGTCTTCCTCGTGTCGAGGAGCTTTTTGAGGCAAGAAAGCCGAAGGGACTTGCGATTATCACAGAGTTCGCCGGACGTGCCACAATCAGTGATACTAAGAAGAAACGTGAAGTTATCGTTACAAATGAGGAGACAGGTGAGTCCAAAGCTTATCTTATCCCTTACGGATCACGTATCAAGATTCAGGACGGCGTAATGCTTGGTGCCGGAGATGAGCTTACAGAAGGTAGCGTAAATCCGCACGATATCCTGAAGATCAAAGGTCTTCGTGCAGCTCAGGATTACATGCTTCAGGAAGTACAGCGTGTATACCGTCTGCAGGGTGTTGAGATCAACGATAAACATATCGAGGTTATCGTTCGTCAGATGCTCAAGAAGATCCGTGTCGAAGAAAAGGGTGATACAGAATTCCTTCCGGGAACAATGGTAGATGTCCTTGACTTCGAGGAAGTAAATGAGAAACTTGTAGCAGAAGGCAAAGAGCCGGCTACAGGAGAGCAGATCATGCTTGGTATCACAAAAGCTTCTCTTGCAACAGAATCCTTCCTGTCAGCAGCATCCTTCCAGGAGACAACAAAAGTCCTGACAGAAGCTGCCATCAAGGGTAAAGTTGACCACCTTGTAGGTCTGAAAGAGAACGTTATCATCGGAAAACATATTCCGGCTGGTACAGGTATGAAGAAGTATCATGATGTAAAACTGAATACAGACATCAAGATGGAAGATGAACTGGATCTGGATGAAGATGTAGATCTGGACGAAGAACTTGACATGAATGATGATCTGGATTTCATAGAAGCAGATGATATCGAAACAGCAGATGTTGCTGAAGATGTAGCAGAAAATACAGACGACGCAGATGATGTTGAAATTGATACAGCTGAGGATGATACAGAAGTATAAATCAGTAAAGAAAGCCGCAGACTGGTTTGCGGATAAACATTATAAGAAATGATGTTATAAAAAGCTTTCAACAGTACAAGATACAGTGCTGTTGAAAGCTTTTTTGTTGTATATTAAGAAAATATTCTTTTCGAATATAAAAATGCTCTGCGAAGGTGTACCTTGTGGTATATAAGGAAGAGTTCATTTTATACAAAAAACACTTCCTGCAAGCTGTAATTACAGGAAGTGCCCACAGTATGTCTGAAATTGCAGGGGTTCACAGAAGCACTGTAAACGGTTACGATTATTTATAATCTACAAGGTTTGGAGACGTAGAATTTCAGACACACCTAAAAGTATGAAGGGGAAGTATATGTCAGTAGTTTGCTGATAATGTAATTTCTTTACATGGTGAGCGGAATTGCCGTTTATTGATGTAACCGTCTGTCTTATTGCAATGCAATTGCTACAATAAGTATAAAATCTACCGCAAAGTGGGCGTGCGGATTGCTGGAACGATTTTTCGGACAGGTTCTAACATTAGATAAATGGAAGTAGTTATAAAATTAGCACAACTATGCAGTTGTGCTAATAAAAAAATGCAAAGAATCTGTTGTGACATATATCTTGCAGAAAGCATTTTTCAGACACACTCTAGGGTGCGTCTGAAAATCAGATAACAGATTCATAGATGCATTCCCGATATTCAATTAGATTGTTTCACCATTTCTGTACTTGCGAAGTACATTCTGAATTCTTTCATTCGGGATTAAGATCTGGCTCAGAGAACCATCGTGGTTCAGTGTGTCGATGATCAGCGCGATATATTTACTCATATCACAGTTGATATAGTATGGTTTGGAAAGAAGGTTCGGTGTCTGGTAGATCAGGTTTGTTGTAAGAATACCAGTGATAAGACCTTCTTCATAAGCCTTGTCAAATTTCTCCATACCATTTGTGAACAGACCAAATGTAGCAGCAGCAAAGATACGGTTCGCTTTTCTGCGTTTTAATTCAGTTGCAACTTCAAGAATACTCTCACCGGAAGAAATCATATCATCGATAATGATGACATCTTTTCCTTCTACAGAGCTTCCCAGGAACTCGTGTGCAACAATCGGGTTACGTCCGTCTACGACTCTTGTGTAGTCACGACGTTTATAGAACATACCCATATCAAGACCAAGAACGTTGGCGAGATAAACGGCACGGTTTGTACCACCTTCATCCGGGCTGATCGCCATCATATGATCGCTGTCGATCTTCAGATCTTTATAAGTGCGCAGAAGACCTTTGATAAACTGGTAAGTCGGTGATACAGTCTCAAATCCGCTCAGTGGAATTGCATTCTGTACACGAGGATCATGTGCATCAAATGTGATGATGTTATCTACACCCATGCGTACAAGCTCCTGAAGTGCCAGTGCACAGTCAAGAGATTCACGGGATGTTCTCTTATGCTGACGACTTTCATACAGGAATGGCATGATTACGTTGATTCTACGGCCTTTTCCACCAACAGCAGCAATGATTCTCTTCAGGTTCTGGAAATGGTCATCTGGTGACATGTGGTTTGTATTTCCGGAAAGAGAGTAAGTTGCATTATAGTTCAGTACGTCTACCATAAGGTAGAGGTCTTTACCACGAACAGATTCTTCAATAATACCTTTGGCTTCACCTGAACCAAAACGCGGTACTTTTGTGTTGATAAGAAAGGTATCTTTTTCATATCCTGAGAAAGCAACATCATCTTTATGCTGATGTCCGCTTTCGTGACGCCATTTTACAAGATAGTCATCTACCTTTTTACCAAGCTCCTCACAACCGCTGAGGGAAATGATTCCAAGACTTCCGACAGGGATGTTTTCTAAGATTCGTTCTGATCGAGTTAACATGAGAGTCCTCCTAATGTTCTAACTTCTTTTTGATTCGTATATCATCACCGACTATCCGCAACAGAGTATAACTGCTTGTGATTCTGGAAAAGGCACGTTCCGTGTAAAGATCAGCAAGTGCTTCCAGAGAAAGATTTGTTGAAATAATCGTTGATTTCCTGTGTAACAGCCGTTCATTAATGCATGCAAAAAACTGAGATGCAATGAAGGCATTTGTATATTCTGTCCCAAGATCATCAATAATCAGAAGATCACAGTCAAAGATATATTCACTCATATTACGGGCATTGATATCTTTTTTGTCAAATGTGTTCTGGGCCAGAGTGTTGAAAAGCTGCGGAGCAGAAAAATAGAGTACAGAATACTCTTTTTTCATTACTTCTCTGGCAATGCAGGTAGAAAGAAATGTTTTTCCAACACCAACATCCCCATAGAAAAAGAGATTGTTAAAATCTTTTCCGAAGCGATCAACAAAATTATAGCAGATTTTTACAGTATCTTCCATAATTGCCCGGGCAGAACGTCCGGTTTTTTTATCGTAATAGGAAGTGGAATAATAGTCAAGTCTGAAATTAGAAAAATTTCCTTTTGACGGGAATTTTTTCATATTAGACTGCTCATAAAGCAACTCAATGATTGCATTTTTGAAGCAATGACATTTTTCGTCTCCCACATAACCGGTATCCTTACAGTCCGGACAGTCATAAACCGGTTCCAGATAATTCTCCGGAAATCCGGCGGACAGAAGTAGTTCTTTTTTTCTGTTTCTTAAAATTGCAAGCTCTTCCTTGAGTGAAGCGATTGCAGTATGATCTCCATTCAAAAGTTTTTTTCCTTGTTCCACGGAAAGAACAGAGATCGATTCGTCAATTTTCTTGAATTCAGGGAGTTTATTATATACTTCCTCATAACGCGCTATCTGAATATCATGATTCTTCAGCTGCCGTTGTTCATATTCCCGCATAATTGCCTGATATTGAGAAGGTTTTAATCCCATGGAAGTAAATGCTCCTTTTAATTACTAATTACTATTCAAAAGTTTTTCTTCAAGTGAGTCCATATCGTAATTTCTTCGCTCAAAGTTATTCAGATTCTTTGTAAGATTTTTTTGTCTGGAAGGAAATCTGTAAGCAGGTTTTTCCTTCTGATAAGTTTCATCTAGAGTAACGATGTCTTTCAGATGATGTACATTGTTCTGATACCACTTGGACAAAATCTTGTCTGCATATTCAAAACTTGGCTGATGAGTTGCTGTAATGGTACGACGACAGGCTTCCTGAATGATATCAGCAGAAAATCCGTATTCATCGCCCCATTTGTTAATGAATGCAAGCTCTGATACGGCAGGCCCCCGGTTCTTGATTCCAAACGCATTCAGTACAGCATAACAGTTACGGCTGTAAGCGGCAGACTGCTCTTTCGCCTGAGAGATTGTGCGGACACCATTCTCAGTCCAGGAAATAGCCACTTTCTGAATATAATGCATACTTTTATGATTGTTCTCAACGCAGGATTCAATCAGGTATTCGATCAGATCAGCGGACATATGAAGTGTATCATAAAAATATGTAATCGTATCAACATCGGTATGTGTCAGTGTCTTTCCGAGATACTGTTCAGCAATAAAGAAAAGAGATTTCAGTTCTTTCTGTGCTTTCATATCATCTTTGCGAGCTTCCTGCTGAACGGAGGAAGGATCTGCCACAGCAGTACCGGCAGATACAGTAGATTTTCCAGGTTTTGCAGCATTATTTGTAACCTGAGCAGCAGAGCTGCCTGCTGCGTTTTCAGAAACCGGATCAGCCTGGGCTGCTGCGGTAAATTCCAGTCCTGTGATTGCTCCGGTTTCATCATAAACAAGTGAGAGGAGTCCGACGGATTCCCAGTAACGGAATGCACGTAACACATCGTTCTCGGTATTATTCAGGCAGTCAGCAATCATAGAAATTGTCAGTGAAGAACGAGAATCGTCCATATGGCGGAGAAGAAAAAGATAAACTTTTACAAATTCTCCGTTTGCACTGGCCATGTAATGATCGATAAAGCTGTTCGACAGCATGGTTGAGTTTGTCTGAAAATGATTCGTTATAGTTAATGCATTCATTTATTTATCCCACTTTCTGTTTCGTAAAAATTATTATATCATTCCCCTTAAGTGTGAATATTATACCATCTTATTTATATAGGAAAAAGGACTTTCGTGTGGGTAAGTACCGCTTTTTTGTCGATAACTATGTGGATAAAATGTGAATACATTATAAATCTATGTGGATAAGTAGTGGATAAATCCCTGTGTCCTGTGAATAGCACCGTTCCTTAAAACCTATTTGGCTAACAGTTCTTCTCCGACTTTTACAACATCTCCTGCACCCATAGTGATCAGCAGATCTCCCGGCTTACAGTTCTCTTTCAGAAAAGCCTCGATTTCGGCGAAACTTGGGAAGTAATGAGCGTCTGTTCCAAGCTTTGCAGCTTCTTCTGCAAGTGCTTCGGAGGAAACGCCCAGTGTGTCTGTTTCGCGTGCTGCATAGATATCAGCAAGTACTAAATGATCTGTATGTGAAAGTGCCTCAGCAAATTCATTGAAAAATGCTTTTGTACGGGTATAAGTATGAGGTTGGAATACACACCAGATATTCTCATGTGGATAATGCTGTGCTGCTTTCAGTGTAGCGGCAATCTCTGTCGGATGATGTGCATAATCATCTACAACAGTTACACCGTTGAAAGTACCTTTGTATTCAAAACGACGGTCTGTTCCACTGAAAGAGAGAAGGCCTTTCTGGATTGTCTCCATTGGGATGTCCAGCAGTTCTGCAGTAGCAATAGAAGCCAGAGCATTGGAAACGTTGTGATCTCCTGTAACAGAAAGCTGAATACGCCCTTTACGCTCACTGTGTTTGATTAGTTCAAAAGAAACAAAACCTTTGTCATCGTAAGCAATATCAGCGGCGCTGTAATCAAAAGTATCAGCGGTTCCGTAAGTTACGACATTGCAGTTAAGTCCTTCGTAAATCTCAGGATAGTTTTCAATCTCTCCGTTGATTACAAGTGTTCCGTCAGCAGGAAGAAGTCCGGCAAACTGATGGAAGGAATGTCTGATGTCTTCCAGATCTTTGAAGAAGTCCAGATGATCCTCTTCTATATTAAGAATGACACTGATCTTCGGAAAGAAGTGAAGAAAACTGTTTGTGTACTCACAGGCTTCCGTAATAAATGTCTCGGATTTACCGACACGGATGTTACCACCGATTGCTTTTAAAATTCCACCTACGGAAATAGTAGGATCAAGATCAGCAGCAAGCAGGATGTGGGAAATCATAGAAGTTGTAGTTGTCTTTCCATGTGTTCCGGATACTGCGATTGGCGTGTCGTAATTTTTCATAAGCTGTCCAAGCAGCTCGGCACGTGTCAGCATAGGGATCTTACGAGAAACAGCTTCCATAAGTTCCGGGTTGCTTCGGTTGATTGCGGCAGTATATACAACACAGTCGATCGTGTCAGTAATATTCTCAGCACACTGTCCATAATGAATTACGGCACCTTCGGATTCCAGCTTTTTCGTAAGCGGAGATTCTTTGGAGTCAGAACCGGATACAGTAAATCCTTCTTCAAGAAGAATCTCTGCAAGACCGCTCATGCTGATACCACCAATACCGATAAAATGGATGTGGATTGGTTTGTCAAAATTAATTTTATACATTGATTTACCCCTTCTTTAATAAATCTGATTCAAAAAAATACACAAAATGTGATTCCTTTGTCATAAAACAGCTTTGCATTTTATATTATACTATATATAAAAAAAAATAAAAGCAGTTCTTTTTGGCAAAAATACATAAAAAGTGTTAGAAAAACGAAAAAAAACTGTAAAAAATGTTGGCTTAATATAAATATATGGTATAATATTAATAGCTAACTAGAAATGAGGTGACGTAATGTATAAGAAGGAAATGATTGCCATGCTGCTGGCGGGTGGACAGGGCAGTCGACTGGGAGTACTTACATCAAAAGTGGCCAAACCAGCCGTATCTTTTGGTGGCAAGTACCGCATTATTGATTTTCCGCTGAGTAACTGTATAAATTCAGGGATTGATACTGTGGGTGTTTTAACTCAGTATCAGCCGTTGCGTCTGAATACCCATATTGGAATTGGTATTCCGTGGGATTTGGACAGAAACGTAGGAGGCGTTTCAATTCTTCCACCGTATGAAAAAAGCTCCAACAGTGAGTGGTATACGGGTACGGCGAATGCTATTTATCAGAATCTGAATTATATGGAGACATTTAATCCGGATTATGTGCTGATATTATCAGGTGACCATATTTATAAAATGGATTATGAAGTAATGCTGGATTTCCATAAGGCAAATCATGCGGATGTGACGATTGCTGCCATGCCGGTTCCAATGGAAGAAGCGAGCAGGTTTGGAATTGTTGTAACAGACAGTGACAGCCGGATCAGGGAATTCGAGGAAAAACCGGAAAAGCCAAGCAGTAATCTCGCATCTATGGGAATTTACATATTTAGCTGGCCGGTGCTCAGAGATGCATTGATCCAGTTAAAAGATCAGCCAAACTGTGACTTCGGAAAACATATTATTCCATATTGTCACGAAAAAGGAGACAGGCTGTTTGCTTACGAGTTTAATGGCTACTGGAAAGATGTCGGAACACTGAGCTCTTACTGGGAAGCGAATATGGAGCTGATTGATATTATTCCGGAATTCAATCTTTATGAGGAATTCTGGAAGATCTATACAAACAGTGCGAATATCCCACCGCAGTATATTGCAGAGAATGGAGTAGTGGACAAGTGTATCATATCTAACGGATGTGAGATTTACGGTGAAGTTCATAACTCTGTGCTCGGTGGAAGTGTAACGGTCGGAAAAGGCAGTGTGATTCGCGATTCCATTATCATGCAGGGAGTAACAATCGGTGAAAACTGTGTAATTGATAAAGCAATCATCGCAGAAGATACAAAAATCGGAAATGATGTATCGATTGGAATCGGAAGCGAAGTGCCGAACAAGATGAAACCGAATATTTACAGTGGTGGTCTTGCGACCATCGGTGAGAATTCTGTAATACCGGGCGGTGTTCAGATTGGAAAGAACACAGCTGTAAGCGGAGTGACTTCACCTGATGACTACAACAATGGAGTGCTGGAAAGCGGAGAGACATTAATAAAGGCAGGTGACAGAGTATGAGAGCAGTAGGAATTATTTTAGCAGGCGGTAACAGCAGAAAGATGCGGGAGCTTACTTCCAGACGAGCTGCAGCAGCAATGCCGGTAGCAGGAAGCTATCGTGCCATTGATTTTACTCTGAGTAATATGACGAATTCTCATATTCAGAAAGTCGCAGTGCTAACACAGTACAATGCAAGGTCACTGAATGAACATCTGAATTCTTCCAAGTGGTGGAATTTTGGAAGAAAACAGGGAGGACTGTATGTATTTACTCCGACGATCACAGATGACAATGGTTACTGGTATCGCGGAACAGCAGATGCGATTTATCAGAACCTTGATTTCCTGAGAAGATGCCATGAACCGTATGTGATCATCACATCCGGCGATGCAGTCTATAAGATGGATTATAACAAAGTACTGGAGTACCATATTGCAAAGAAAGCAGACATTACAGTTGTGTGCAAGGAACTTGGACCGGGAGAGGATGCAACAAGATTTGGAACAGTTAAGATGAATGAAGCATGCAGAATTGAAGAATTCGAAGAAAAACCAATGGTTGCACATTCCCAGACGATTTCTACAGGAATCTATGTCATCCGCAGAAGACAGCTGATCGATCTGATCGAGCGCTGTGCAGAAGAGGACAGACATGATTTTGTAACAGATATTCTGATTCGCTATAAGAATCTGAAGAAAATATATGGCTATAAGATAAACAGTTATTGGAACAATATATCAAGTGTTGATGCATATTACCGGACAAACATGGATTTCCTGAAGCCAGAAGTACGGAATTATTTCTTCAAAGAGCTTCCGAGTGTTTATTCTAAAGTAAGTGACCAGCCGCCGGCAAAATACAATCCGGGCGCAGTCGTTAAGAACAGTCTTGTAGGAAGCGGAAGTATCATCAATGGTACAGTGGAAAATTCTGTTATTTTCAAAAAGGTTTTTGTTGGAAATAACTGTGTGATCAAAAACTCGATCATTCTGAACGATGTATATCTGGGGGACAATACATATATTGAAAACTGTATTGTAGAGAGCAGAGATACGATCAGAGCGAATACGAGACATGTGGGCGAAAATGAAATTAAAGTAGTTGTTGAAAAGAATGAAAGGTATGCATTATAAATGATCCAGCCCGATAATGCAAATGAGAAAGGAGACCAGTAATATGCAGATTACAGATGTACGAGTGAGAAAGGTAGCAAAAGAAGGGAAGCTTAAGGCGGTAGTGTCTATTACAATAGATGATGAATTTGTAGTTCATGATATTAAAGTTATTGAAGGAGAAAAAGGACTTTTTATTGCAATGCCAAGCAAGAAAGCACTTGATGGAGAGTATCGCGATATTGCACACCCGATCAATTCCGGCACAAGAGAGCGGATTCAGACAACAATTCTTGGAAGATACCAGGAAGCTCTGGATGAGGAAGAAGCTGTAGTTGATGAAATGTAAAGTGGTCAGCCTTTAAAAGGCGGGAACAGGGAAATGAAAAAGTAAAGGATGGGGAATGGACGTAAAATCTGTTCCCCATCTTTTTTCGTGATTATATAACTTCTGGGAGTTCAAAACAAAGGAGTTTTCCGGTTGACGGATGCTTAAATTCCAGGCGGTATGCACAGAGCATGAGCTGAGAATATGCAGTCTCTGTTGGATGCGTGTTATATTTTCTGTCTCCGACAAGTGGACAACCGGCGTGTGACATCTGAACACGAATCTGGTGATGACGTCCGGTATCAAGATGAATGACCAGATGACTGAGTGTCTCACCGGAAGCAGTCAGCTCTGTACGTGTTACTTTATAATGAAGCCGTGCAAGTTTGGCTCCTGAAGCATCCTTTGAGCAGACACGTGAGACATTTGCTCTGGCATCTTTGATAAGGTAATCTTCCAGATCAGCTTCCGTTTCCGAAGGAACGCCGTGAACAACTGCGCGGTAATATTTCCCAAAACCGGAAGTAGTGAGTTGCTGGTTCAGATTTTTGGCAACAGCCGGAGTTTTTGCAAAGACCAGAAGTCCTTCTACCGGCTGATCAAGACGATGGATCAAAGCCAGATAAGATTCCTTTCTGGCAGTCTGTGTCTGCTTGCGTCTGGCAAAACCGGAGGTAGCAGAAGTATTCGAAGCACGTTGCTGTGCAGAAGGCTCTGCTTTCAGATTATGTGGCTGAGCAAGATAAGTTTTTAAAATGCTGACCATGTCCTTTGTACCGATTCTGCTGCTCTGGGTGGGTATGCCGGCCGGCTTGTGGCAGACAAGAATTTCGGAATCTTCGTAAATAATTTCAGGTGAATTTGATCTCATAAATAAATCCTTTCAGGAAGAATTGACAATTTGTTCTGTTACGTCTAAACTGAATTATAATGCAAATATCCTCATATCTGATCAGTGGAGTGAGCAGATATGGTGTGAATGAGAACTGTAAATGTACTGTGAACAGTAACATAAATGTAGAAGAAGGTCAAGTGTTTTAAGGAGATAATACAGACATGAATAATGAATGGGAACGCTTTGGAGATGAGATAAAGCGTACAATTCAGGATGCAGTGGATTCTCAGGATTTCAGCAGACTGAATCAGACAATTACGAATACAGTAAATATGGCGATGGAGAATGTGTCAAGAGGCCTGAAGAATGGAGGCTGGTACAGAAAACCTTCTCAGAACTATGGCACAGATCAACGGCAGCATCAGAACGCCGGATCGGAACAGTATAATTATGACTACAAGGAAGTAAATACACCGAACACAGGAAAAACGCAGAACAGACAGGGCAGTGGAACCATGCAGTCTCCTGCACCGGTGAAACCGCGCTACTTGAAAGCAACAGCTCCAAAGATTGGTGGTGTATTCCTGGCGGTTACAGGCGGGATATTCGGAGTGGGAACATTGATCTTCCTGCTGTTTATGATTATTGGCCTGGCAGTTACTACAATTGATCTGGCCGGTGGAATTGTTACGGGAGTATTTGCTGTTTTTCTGGCATTATTTATCGGAATGACGGCAACCGGCATTAATATGGTAGGAAGCGTATCAAGATTTAGAAAATATGTTTCAATCATTCGGGAAAGGGAATTCTGTGACATAAAAGAGATTGCAGAAAAGACAGGAAGAAATGCAAAGACAGTTCTGAAAGATGTGAAAAAGATGATTCGTAAGGGTTGGTTCTGCCAGGGCCATCTAGATGAGAAAGAATCCTGTCTGATCGTCAGTGATGATGCATGGAATCAGTATACAAGCCTGATGGATCATCTACATCAGGAAAAGGCAGAACAGGAAGCAGCGGCAGAACGGGTGCGTCAGCAGTATGAGAGTCTGTCACCGGAAGTTCAGAAGATTGTGGAAGTAGGAGACGAGTATGTGAAACGAATCCACGAAGCCAATGACAAGATACCGGGCGTGGAGATCTCTGCAAAAATCTCAAGAATGGAACTGCTGGTAGACCGTATCTTTGACCGTGTGGAACAGAATCCGGATTCGGTGGAGGATATCCGAAAACTGATGGATTATTATCTGCCAACGACAATGAAACTACTGGAAGCCTATGAAGAACTGGATGCACAGCCGATTCAGGGAGAGAATATCATTTCTTCTAAAAAAGAAATCGAAAGTACACTGGATACATTGAATGTTGCTTTTGAAAAACTTCTGGATGAGCTGTTTCAGGATACAGCGTGGGATCTCTCGTCCGATATTTCAGTGCTGCATACAATGCTTGCACAGGAGGGGCTTACAGAAGACGGTCTGAAGAAACGTAAATAAAATCTATGGAGGACATAAGATTATGAATGATGCATTTAAAGACATGGACACAGCTCCAACACTGACACTGGATCCGTTTTCGGCAGCGGAAGAAAAACAGGAACCGGCTGTTCAGGAAGAACCTGCAATGGATGAAACAATTTTGAGCGAAGAAGAACGAAGAATGGTAGATGCCTTTGCACAGCAGATCGATCTGACGAATTCAGCGATGATTCTTCAGTATGGGGCGGGAACTCAGAAAAAGATGGCAGATTTCTCTGCATCGGCACTTGAGAATGTCAAATCAAAGGATCTTGGTGAAGTAGGAGATCTGTTAGGTGGCGTTGTAAAAGAGCTGAAAGATTTTGATGCAGAGGAAGAAAAAGGATTTTTAGGTATCTTCAAGAAAGCATCTAATAAGATCGATTCCATGAAGACAAAATATGTGAAAGCGGAAGCAAATGTAAATCAGATCGTGAAAGTGCTGGAATCACATCAGGTGCAGCTGATGAAAGATGTAGCGATTCTTGATAAGATGTATGAATTGAATCTTACCTATTTCAAAGAACTTTCCATGTACATTCTTGCAGGAAAGAAGAAGCTGAATGAAGTGAAAAACGGTCAGCTGGCAGAAATGATGGCAAAGGCAGAAGCGAGCGGCCTTCCGGAAGATGCACAGGCAGCCAAAGATCTGGACTCCATGTGTAATCGGTTTGAAAAGAAACTGCATGACCTGGAACTGACTCGCATGATTTCCATTCAGACAGCACCGCAGATCCGTCTGATCCAGAATAATGATACTATGATGGTAGAGAAGATTCAGTCAACCGTTGTAAATACAATCCCGCTGTGGAAGAGTCAGATGGTTCTTACACTTGGAGTACAGCATTCTACACAGGCAGCAGAAGCACAGCGCCAGGTGACAGATATGACGAATGAACTGCTCCGCAAGAACGCAGAGAAGCTGAAGATGGCTACCGTGGAGACTGCGAAAGAATCTGAGCGAGGAATCGTAGATATGGAGACATTAAAGGCAACGAACGAGTCCCTGATCGCAACTTTTGATGAGGTGATGAATATTCAGCGAGAAGGAAGACAGAAACGTCAGGAAGCCGAAGTGGAACTTCAGAATATGGAGAATGAACTCAAAGCAAAACTTCTTCAGATCAGTAACTCTTGACAGGTGCCAGAATATCAGTTAGAATCACATTTGATGACTGACGTTGAACGGGAATAGTAGATACGCTGCATGCTTCAGAGAGAAGGCGGCTGGTGAGAGCCTTCGCATTACGGTATGGAACCGGCCCGGGAGTCTCTGTATGAAAGTACAGCGTAGAGCCTGCGTTAAAGGAGAAGCAAGTGAATGTAGATGTGACATTAAAAATCTCAGCATTTACATTAATTAGGGTGGTACCGCCGAGACATTCGGTCCCTATCGTGGGGATGAATGTCCCGGCGATTTTTTATATATTAGAAAAGTGCTCTTTCCTAATATATAAAAACGCTCCGCGAAGATGCGCTCTAGAGTGTGCCAAGGCACATCCTTTGTTTTAAGCTCCGAGAGGGAAGGGTATAAAAACAATGTAAGTCTTTTCGGAGAAAAATGATGGAAACAGAGTGTTACTGTTATACTTCGAAACAAATTAAAAAGATAAAAGAAGATGAAAAAGGAGAAAGAACAATGGCAAAGAAATTAGTACAGAATATCACTGCCAGAGAAGAAGATTTCGCTCAGTGGTATACAGACGTTGTGCGTGAAGCAAAACTGTGTGATTATTCAGGCGTTAAAGGATGTATGAACTACCTTCCGAACGGATATGCTCTGTGGGAGAATATTCAGAAGAACCTGGATGCACGTTTCAAAGAGACAGGAGTAGAGAATGTATACCTTCCGGTTATGATCCCGGAAAGCCTTCTTCAGAAAGAAAAGGATCATATCGAAGGATTTGCACCGGAAGTTGCATGGGTAACACATGGTGGACTGGAAGAACTTCAGGAAAGATTCTGTATCCGTCCTACATCTGAGACACTGTTCTGTGATGTCTGGAGCAAGACAGTACAGTCTTACCGTGATCTTCCTAAGGTATGGAATCAGTGGTGTTCCGTTCTTCGTTGGGAGAAGACAACAAGACCGTTCCTTCGTTCCAGAGAGTTCCTGTGGCAGGAAGGACATACAATCCATGCAACATACGAAGAAGCAGAAGAGCGTACAAAACAGATGTGGAGAGTCTACAGAGATTTTGCACAGGATGTTCTTGCAATCCCGGTAGTTTCCGGACGTAAGACAGAGAGTGAGAAATTCGCAGGAGCACAGGATACTTATACAATCGAAGCGCTGATGCATGACGGAAAAGCACTCCAGTCAGCAACAAGCCACTTCTTCGGAAGTTCCTTCCCAAGTGCATTCGGTATTCAGTATTCAGATAAGAATAACGAACTTCATGAAGTATACGAGACATCCTGGGGACTGTCTACAAGAATCATCGGTGCGCTGATCATGGTACACGGAGATGACAGCGGACTTGTTATTCCACCGAGAATCGCACCGGTGCAGACAATGATCATTCCGATCGCTCAGCATAAAGAAGGTGTTCTTGATAAGGCAAATGAACTTGTTGATACACTGAAGGCAGCAGGATACAAAGTGAAAATCGACGATTCTGACAAAGCACCTGGATGGAAGTTCAGCGGACAGGAGATCCTTGGAATCCCGACACGTATCGAGATCGGACCGAAAGATATCGAGAATAACCAGGCAGTTATCGTACGCCGTGATACAAGAGAGAAAATCATTGTTTCTCTGGACGAGCTTACGACAAAACTTGCTGAGGTTCTTGAGACAATGCAGAATGATATGTACGAAAGAGCGAAGGCATTCCTTGACTCTCATATTAATGAAGCAACAACAATGGATGAGATGAATGAGAAGTTCAATGAGAACCTTGGATTCATCAAAGCAATGTGGTGTGGAGAAGAAGCCTGTGAAGATGAGATCAAAGCTCAGACAGGCGGAGCAACATCCAGATGTATTCCGGAAGAAGAAGAACATCTTTCAGACGTATGTGTATGTTGCGGAAAACCGGCGAAACACATGGTATACTGGGGTAAAGCTTATTAATTAGCTGAAAATCGAAGAAAACTTTGAGTTTCAGTTACAGGGATTTGGCAAGTAATTAAAAGTTCCAGGCTTGCGTAAAGTATAAAAATATTTTTGTGGATTTTATGTCACATTTTGTGAAAAAGTTTGTTACAAAAAAGAAATTAGAAACCGTGAAAAATAACAGATGACATTTTCGAAAAAAAGAGAGTGTAATCTGTTATTTTTTATCGTAAAAATGCGAAAAAAGCCTTGACTTTCGGCGCTAAACGTAATAAACTAAACGAGCGTGTGGAAAAAGGCAATGTCTTTTTGATGCGCAAATAAGGATAATGACTTAATTATCCGCAGCCCCTTGAGGCATAAGCCCAAGGTAACGAATAATTCATAGGAGGTGAAAAGAATGCCAACATTTAACCAGTTAGTTAGAAAAGGACGTCAGACTTCTGAGAAGAAATCTACAGCACCGGCACTTCAGAAAGGATACAACTCCCTGAAGAAACGTGCAACTGATGTTTCTGCACCACAGAAGAGAGGTGTATGTACAGCAGTTAAGACAGCTACACCTAAGAAGCCTAACTCAGCTCTGAGAAAGATCGCCAGAGTTCGTCTGTCAAACGGAATCGAAGTAACAAGCTACATCCCAGGAGAAGGACACAACCTTCAGGAGCATAGCGTTGTTTTGATCCGTGGAGGAAGAGTAAAAGACCTTCCAGGTACAAGATACCATATCGTAAGAGGAACACTTGATACAGCAGGTGTTGCTAAGAGAAGACAGGCTCGTTCTAAATACGGTGCTAAGAGACCGAAAGACGCTAAATAAGAAGTCGCGGATTACAGTATAGTATTTTAGATAAGTGTAACTAATAGTTAAATCGTATCACAAACAGAACTATGATTAGTCGTAGGTTGCGGATGCTATATAGATTTCGCGGCTGCGAGCACATGGAATGTGATCTCATAGAAAGACACATGTGAGTACCGATGAATTAATCCCGGTGAAACCGGAAAATATGATTAAGGAGGGAAGGACCGTGCCACGTAAAGGACATACTCAGAAGAGAGATGTATTAGCGGATCCAATATACAACAATAAAGTTGTTACCAAACTTATCAACAACATCATGCTTGATGGTAAGAAAGGCGTAGCACAGAAGATTGTATACGGAGCATTTGAAAGAGTAGAAGCTAAGGCTGAGAAGCCGGCTATTGAAGTGTTTGAAGAGGCTATGAACAACATGATGCCAGTTCTTGAAGTTAAAGCAAGACGTATCGGTGGAGCAACATACCAGGTACCGATCGAGGTTAGAGCTGACAGAAGACAGGCACTCGCACTTCGCTGGTTAACTATGTATTCACGTCAGAGAGGCGAGAAGACACAGGAAGAAAGACTGGCAAATGAAATTCTTGATGCAGCTAACAATACAGGTGGAGCTGTAAAGAGAAAAGAAGATATGCACAAGATGGCAGAAGCAAACAAGGCGTTTGCTCACTATCGTTTCTAATTATTTTAGGAGGAAAAAATCTTGGCTGGAAGAGAATATCCATTAGAGAGAACCAGAAATA
>OLNW01002374.1_pt1 | contig 16347 bp, 16 predicted proteins | sample 1672121 | NCBI WGS metagenome assembly OLNW01 (sample SAMEA3136648, study PRJEB25190) | human gut metagenome
AAAACTTGAGCTATTTTTAAGCATTCCATTTCTGTTCCCATTGGAATAATATAAATATCTGTTAAGGCTTTTTCTGCAAATTCTTCTCTATCTTTTAGAATTTCATAAATAACATTTAGCCCAAAACTTACTCCAACTGCAGGGTATTTAGTTCCATTACCAATGAAGTCTGTTATCATTTTGTCATAACGTCCTCCACCACCTATGCTTGAAGTAATACTTCCATCTTTAACATATACTTCAAAAACAGTTCCAGTATAATATTCTTGCCCTCTTGCAAGTGATGGTGCAAATTGAACATAGTTAATTAATTCTAACTTTTCAATATATTCTTTTAAAGTATTTAATTCTTTTATTCCCTCTATTAATACATCATTCTTGCACTCTAAATTTATAAGTTGATTTGCATCCATATTTAAATACATAAATAATTTATCGATTTGCTTAGTGGTTAATCCTATTTTTATAAATTCTTTTTCAAGTTCTTGTTTAGTCATTTTTTCAAATTTATCGATTATAGTTATTGTATCAGTAACAAGCTCTTCTGTAATTCCTGCTTCTATTATTATTCCTGATAAAAATTTTCTATTGTTGTATTTTATTATTACGTCTATATTTAAATTTTTATATGCTTCTACATATAGTGCTATAAATTCAGCTTCTGTTAATTGTCCTTCTATTCCTACACTATCAACATCACATTGAATAAATTCTCTATCTCTTCCAAGCTTTACTGGTCCATTCCTAAACACTTCTCCAATTTCATATCTTTTAAATGGTAATTTTGTATTTGGATTCATTGCAATATATTTAGCAAATGGTACTGTTAAATCATATCTTAATGCTAAATTTCTATTTCCTTGATCAGTAACTTTGTATACTTCTTTTAATATGTCATTATCTTCATCATATTTTAGAGCTAATAAATCATAATAACAAAGTATTGGTGTTTGTAATGGTTTAAATCCATATTTTTCAAATACTTTTTTTAGTGTGTCTGATATATAATTTCTAATAAATTGTTCCTTTGGTGAATAGTCTGCACATCCTTTTACATTTCTTAATTCAATCTCTTTCATATTTATATTCTTCCTTCCTCAAGTCTAAAACTTTGCAAATTCTTCTATTCATGATAGAACTATTATATCATTTTAGCAGCGATAAGTAAAGAAATATGAATAATTATTTCAAGTAATGCATACTAATATCATTTAAATATAATTTATTTAGAAAATTCTATATCATATGCTGTTATAAAATTTCCTGACATAGAAATATTTATTCTTCCTGTTTCTCCAGAGCCTAATGCTTTTACAACACCTTTTGCTTTGCAAATTTCTTTTTTATTTTCATCTTTAAGTATAGTTGTTATTGTTGTAATCGGTGTTTCAGTATTAGAGTTATTTGTTACATTTGCAGTTAAACTTGTAACGCCAGAACTATAAGTTAATTGTATATTTGTAATTGTTAAATTATCAAGAATTTTATCTGAATTCACAAAAGTGCTTGTATTTAATTTTATTCCACTTTCTGTTTCCTTAACATGTTCACTTATAGTTGTATTATATAAAGAAATTCCTTCATTATTTTCTTTAATTTCTTCGTCTTTATTGTTTTTTTGCCTTCTCGCATTTACCATAAAAAGTATAAGTATAATTATGCAAGTTAAAATAATTCCAGCAATAATGAATTTAAAATTATTTTGTTTTTCATTTTTCTGTCTTTTTCCTCTCATTCTTTTTCTCCCTTATTAATACATTTATTTTATATAAAGTGTAAATCTAGTTCCCATTATTCCTGATGGAGTTGTTGTTGCACTAATAGATCTATCACTAGATAATGTATTACCATTCATACCATATGTTCCTCCTCTATATACTCTATACATGGTATTGTCTGCTTCTTGTGTTACATCTCTAACATTTGAGCTTGTATCAAATATATTATTGATATAATCACTTCCGTATTTTCCAGTTGTTGCAACAACTCCTTCGTGATTTCCTATTACTTTAAATATTTTGTCTCCTTCATTTCCTGTAATCATCCAGTTAAGCATTGCATCCCACTGACTACCAAAAATCATTGTTGATGCCACATCTGTATTATTATAATATGGATTATCTGTGTTTATTCCACTCTCTTGACAATAATACATATTATACCAAGAAGTTGTTAATGCTTTTTTTCCACTAATTGATTGCATCTTTCCTTCGGTTGATGTTGAAGTTTCATATCTCGCTACCCAAAATCCACCATATTGGCTAACTGAATTTATCATAGTAGTATAACTATTATTCATATATTCTCCAAATTCGTTTACAGAATTAAATTTTAATATATTTTTATAATATGCTTCAGATGCATCATATGATGTTCCTCCACCTTTTATATATTTCCATCCCACTTGTGTATTATTTCCTGTAATCAAACTTACTTCTCTATTTTTAGTAGTATTTCCTAATACACTTTCGGTTGATTTTACATAAGATTTTGTTGTATAATTTACTGAATAATCATATAGAATTCCTTCATAATAATTAGGATCTGTCGTTTTATAATCTCCTTGTTTTCTTGCCATAGGTTTGTATATTCCTTCTGGGTTAGAACTACTTGCTAATTCATCTTTTTTCTTATCATCATATATAGCATTTTTTACTGGTACCCAAACAAATTCATCACCATCTATTATAGTGTTCCCATTGTTATCTTTCATTCTTTTTATTACTAAACCATCTTTTATTTCATTATGCAAATTATTCACCGCAAATCCAGTAGGTATTATTGCTATTTCATTATTTGAATCAAAATATTTTGTTTTTGTTTCATAAGTCTTAGAATAATCTTCTAATTCTGTTATATTAAAAGTATATATTGACGTTCCTATGTTATTTATACCATCATTAATTTCAAAAATATTTTTTCCATCTGTTACTCTGGCATATACAACATCGCCTATTGATAATCCATTTATTTGCACACCTGTTTGTGGATTTTTTAACTCTGTTTTTAGCCATTTTCCATTTTCATTATAATTTGCTCCATTTTTTCCAATTTGATATTCTATATAATATCTATTTTTTTCTTCAAAAGATTCGTCAAAATCTAGATATATAGTTCCGTTTCCATTAGCTCCATATATTGCATCTATAAAAACTGTTGACTTTTCTATTTTGTATTGAGTTGTCATTGTTGTTCCTAAATCTATCTGTGTAGATTTTCCACTATGATCATATACTGTAACTTTCGTATCATATGTTGTACCTTGTATTAAATTTTCATAAGTATATGTGTTTCCATAGCTTATGTAATCTTTATAATTAATATATTTTCCATTTTTGTCTGTTGTACTACTTATGCTATATACATATTTTGCTATTCCAGAACCTATTGTACCATTTGTATTATCAGGATCGTATGCTGTAACTTTTACATCGATAGAATTAGATTTTGCATATGGCTCAATATATTTTTTATTTCCATCTTTATCTATTCCGTCTTCTCTTTTAGATAAATATGGATCTACATCATCATTCTCATCTATAATGTAAAGTGACATTCTTGTTCCTTGATATATACTAGCTGTTCCTGCATCTTGTTTTTTGTATGCAACAATATTTCCTCCTTTTTGTGCGTAATTTCCTCCTCTTGTTATTTTTGAAGAATTTGAAATTACTCCCATACATGTTTCTGTAATATTTCCTGATAAATCAAAAATGTTATTTACAATATCACCTTCTGTTTTTCCTGTATTTGCAACTTTTTCATGATATCCTATATTGGTATCTGTTAATATTTTTTTATTATTTCCTTTATTTATCCAATTTACTATTGCACTATATTGAGAATTCCATAGCATACTTGATACAACACTTTTTGAATTGTAATATGGATTAAATGAGTACCTATTACTATCATGATAATAGTGCATATAATACCAAGTATCGCTTGCATAAGGAGTTTTATCCGCAACTGAACTAATAACTACACCAGTTTTATCTGTTCCAGTTTTACTTGTTTCATATCTTGCAATATAAAAACCACCATATTTATCTACAGAGTTTATCATATTATAATATTCTTCATTAATATATTTTCCAAATTCTTCTGCTGAATTGTATCTTGAACTTGTCTTATAAAACATTTTACTTGTATCTCTATTTTCAGTCTTAATTATGGAATTTTCTATATCCCATGTATAAATATTAGATCCATTAACATTAATTGTTACTAATGATGGTTCTCTATAGCCATTGGAACCAATTTTTTGCGCTAAATTGTATGAAAATTTTCCTTCATTTGATATTAAATAAAAAATTCCTTCATAATATTTGCTATTTTTTCCTGTTTGATTCATTGCCATAGGTGTATATTGTTCTGTTATATTGGTAGAAGGATTCTTAATTGCATTATCTACTGGAACCCATACAAATTGATTTCCATTTTCATCTTGTATTACTAACCCTTTTTCTATTGTATTTATCCTTCCTGAAACTCCTACACTAAATCCTGCTGGAATATATGCCACATTACCATCTGCATCTATATATTTTTGTGTTTTTGAATATATATTTGAAAATTCTTCAGAATATCCGTCTAAATAAAATACAAAATAATCATCTTGTTCATTTCCATTACTATCCATAAGCTTTGCAAGTATTATATTTGTATCAGACAAATTATTAATTGTATTTCCTATATTCCAAGTGCTTGAATCAAAGTTTGACGTATCATCTAACTCTTTTTCGCTTTCTAATACCTTATATTTTATTTTATATCCAGCACTTTCATAAGTTTTTTCCATATCAAGTATTGCTACACAATTTGGATTTGTTCCATAAAAACTACTAATATATATGTCATTATCTGAGATATTCATAGAATTTGTATTTATACTTTTGGTGATATATTCACTTATATTTCCTATTTCATCAGAAACTCTAACTCTTATATAATATTGTCTTGATTGATTTAAATTTTCAAAAGTATAAGAATCTGTATTTGTTATAATTTCATCATTCCAAGAATTTTCGTCTCCAGGTTCTGAAATTGTATAATAATATTTACCTATGTTAGATTCATCCTTTATGTTTGTTACATTTACTTTTATACTATTTGTACTAGCATTAATTTCTACATCAAATGTAGGTGGTGTTACGTCTGTTGAATCTAGTAAATATAATGCCATTCTTGAACCATATTCTTTTGCTTTATCAGTTGGCATTTTTTCTGTTTTTGTTATCAATGTTTTTCCTACTACATTAGCAGTATATACTCCTCCTCTTGCTAATCTATACGAATACGATCTTGATTCTAGTGTTTCTTCATAAACATTTGAAATTAAATCATAAATATTATTGATTTTATCATCTTCATGATTTCCAGATTTATCAATATTTCCTGTTTTATTTCCATAAGATGCATCAATTTCTGTAACTTTATTTTTATCTTTACCTTGTAATGCAAAGTTTAGCATAGCATCATATTGACTTCCTGTTATCATAGAAGCAGTTACGACTCTTGAATTATAATATATGTTATTTTCACTTAAGTTACTATTTTGTAATTTATATAATTCATACCAATTTCTATCATTTAAAATATTTCCTTGTATTTTTGATTCAATTTTTCCTTCATCACTTATTGTTGTTTCATATCGTCCTATTAAAAAACCACCATTTTGATCAACTGATGTTATCATATTAGTATATTCTGAATTTAAATAACTGCCAAATTCATGTATAGTATCAAATCCTAACATTTCTTTATAATTTGATTCAATAGTATCATATAATGAACCGATTGGACTGCTAACATTCCAAGTGTACTTATCTTTAGAACTTCCTGTAATTACTGAAGGTTCAATATCTTTTTCTCCACCTAATCTATAATTTGCATTTGTTATATCTCCAATCCCAACCATGGTGTTGAATGTATATAATATTTTTTCAAAACTGTTTGTATCTCCTTTTTGATGTCTTACCATAGGGGTATAATTTTTTGTTGTTGATAATTCAGTAGTTGTTTCATTATAAATTGCATTTTGAACAGGTATCCATACAAATTCATTATTATTCTCATCTTGTAATACAAGTCCATCTGCTATCTTATTTTCAGTAGATTTATTAGATACTTTAAATCCTTTTGGAACTGTTGCTGTAAAAAATTCACTATCAATATATGTTCTATTTTTGTCTGCTATTGTATTTGCACCAATTGCTTCATTTGCTACTGTTGTAGTTTTATTTTTACTTTTTGTTAATGTTCCTTGATCATCATTGCTTAATTCAACACAAATGGTATTATATACCTGAAATTCTTGAGATTGAGAAACTATTACTTTTTCGTTATATATACTTGATGTCATCATCAATTCGTATGTATTTGTTTTAGCATTTTTTATATAATAATTATATGTTAATGTATCTGAATTATCATTTGATGTTGCTACTTGTATTTCAGATTTATTTACTGAAAATGTTAATATACTAAAATCTGCAATTGTAATTTTTTGCATTTGTTCTTCTGTTAATGTTTGATATTTATCCTTCATTGCATTTATAACATTAAATGTAGCCCAGTTAGTTGAATTATTTGTTCCATCATATAATTTAACATATAAAATATCTCCATGTTCTAAGCCTGTTATTAGTGTTCCATTAGAAACAGCATCACTCCAATATGAATTAGAAATTTCCAATGTTCCATTTGGTTTTACAATTTGATATTTCATTTTATAATTTGTTGTTGTTTTTAATTTTACTGTTTGTTTATTATTGCTCCAAAAAGCATTATTGAAAGTAATCTCTGAATTTTCTTCATTAATTAACAATTCATTTGTTTTAATTGATGTCTGCACTGAAGATGTTCTTCCTGCTATATCTTCAGTTTCAACTTTTATATAATATGTTTTATTGTGTTCTAAATTATTAAAGGTATATTGTGTATTCACATTTTCTATTGGAGTATCCTTATATTTTCCTTCTTGCGTTCCTATATAATATTTATATTTTCCGGATAATCCTGATTGTGTGTCTTCTGCTAAAACCTCAACAGTTATAGAATTTGTTTTACTAGATATATTTTTTATTTCTAATGTTGGCTTTGTTACGTCAATTTTAGAAATTATCTCTCCCATTGATATGTTTCCAACTTCATCTTTTATATATACATAATATTTTTGGTCATACTCTAAATCTTTTCCTAAATAATCTTTTGTAACATCACATATTAAATTATTTGTTTTTTGAACAGTTGTGAAATCTACTTTTGTAATATCTGCAACTTCTGTATTTGTTATAAAATAACCACTTATTCCAGAGCCAATATCAGATCCTTCTATCGTTAATTTATCATAATCTGATGTAATATTTATTGTTGGTGCAATTTTGTCAATATTAGTTATATCAATTTTTCCTTTTATTTGATTACTTCCATCTTGTAATACATAATTTACAGTAAGATTTTCAAAAATTTCAATTCCTGTTATATTATTGTATGGATAATTGGTTTCTCCTCCAAAATTATATGTAAGTGTAGCTTCTCCTAAATTACAAAATTTTACTGTTACTTTGTCGTTTGTCCATTTATTTAAATTTGGAGTTATCTCATAATCCAAATTCAATGTTTTGAATTCTTGTGATGATACGTTTCCTACAGCATCTTTTACCCATAAATAATATGTTGTATTACTTTTTAAATTATTTATATATGTTTCTAAATTAGAAGTATATGTATCTAATATATTTGCATATTTTGATGGTTCGACATTCTCTGTTGTAACATCATATTCTTTTATACCTGATTTATTATCTGCTATATTTATTTTTACTCTTGCAAAACTTGGTGTTACTTCATTTAATATTGGTTTTATATTATCTATATTATCTATTTTAAATATACTTGTTATTTTATTTCCTTCTAAATTTTCTGCTATAGCGTATATGTAATATATTGTATCTATTTCTTCTCTTTTTATTGTTATACTATTAGCAGTATCTGATTTAGAATTTGCAATAGCTTCTTCTTCAGTCTTTCCATATCCTGCTTTTGTATTGTATTTATATTCTCCAACATAAGTTATTTGTGCAATCACATCACCTGTTAAAAATTCAGAATCATCTTTTATTGTTATTTTTATATCACCTAATGATACGGTAATCATTTTCGAAGTTTTTATTATTTCTTTCTCTTCTCCTGTTTCTGAAATATATTTAACTTTTACCCATAAATAATAAGTTCCAATTCCAGAATTTTCCCTAACAATTTCACTTTCATTATTATTAAATTTAAATTCTTTATATTCTTTGTTGTCCGGTGCATTATTAGAAGTTGTCCAAGCATAATACGAAGTATATTGAATATTATATTTATTTACTAATGTTACTTTACTTGATATTGTAATATTTTGGTCTTTTGTAGCAACATTATATGTATTTTCTGTATTTTCGACAAAAAGATTCAAAGTTCCTGCATCTAATGGTGGTGCATAAACATTTACATCTACAGTTTTATTTAAAATATATCTAGCATAAGATATTGTCATAATTGATAATATTAACATACTAAAAACAACTGTAAATTTTATTTTGTTTTTCAATTTCATATTTTTCCCTTCTTCTATTGTATATCTTTTTGAATAGAATTAATCTCAATATTAAACCCTAAATCCTCATATTTTTCTAAAGAAGATTTTATAAATACTTTGAATTTCTGTTCTTCTTTAGTTGTATTTCCTAATGAATATGTCTTTGTAGTTACTTGTTCTTCATAAAAATTTGTTCCTTCGTCATATTGTGCATTATTTACATTATTTATTTTTTGCCATATATATTTTCCATTATATCCATCTTTATTTTTTATTGTTAGACTATAATCAACTGCTACTGATGTTATATTATTGTCTATATCATAATTTTTTACTGTAACTATTACATATGGAATACCATTTACAATATAAGAATCATTTTTGTCAACGTCTATATTGCAAATCATTTCTCCAGAAATTGTACTATATTTAGCGGTTATAGTATTTATATAAGTTGCATATGTAATATTGGCCAAAAGCATGATTATTAGTAAAAAAAATATTATTATATATTTTTTTTTCATTTTTATATTTCCTTTCTTTTCACACTTTAATTAGTTCTTTGTTCAGCTTCTATATCTAAAGTTATTTTTAGTTCTTTGTTCATCCATTCATTTGTTTCATCATCTGTAGTATAATTCCATTTCCAATATATATTTCTTATTATTTTGTCTGTTCCCAATTCCGTTGTTCCTGTATAGTTAAAAAATTCTACATTATATGAATTATCTATATATAATTTCATATTTTTAGGCATTTTTGATTTTTCTGTGTCTAAGGATATAAAATAACTAGTAGCTGTTTCGATATCTGAAAAATCCAGCTCTAATTGTATTACTCCACTACTTCCGAGGTACTATTTTATCTTTTGAATACAAATTTTCTGTGATTGTACTAGAAAGGTCTAAATCTACATTCGATAATTCATCACTCATTTTAAAAGAAAACTTAGAGGTATTAATTTGAGCCTCTCCTCTTGCAGTCATTTTATATTGCGAAAATGTTATTCCGTATATCAATAAAATTATAACAATAGCATAATATATAAATATCGTTTTAAATTTGCTTTTTTTCTTCATTTTAAATTCCCTTCTTAAGTATCTTGTTCAACAGTTACAACTACCGGAAGAACAACATTTAATGGCGTATATCCAATTTTTGTATCTATTTCATTATCTGTACTTTCCCATTCCGCCTCAATTGTTATTGTAACTGCACTTCCATCTAAATCGATTTTTCCTTCATACGTTCCAATTGTATTTTCAACTAATTCTCCTACATTAGATGTTACTGTTGTTACTTTTACATTTGGAATATCATTTGTAACAATTTCTCCTGTTTTTGGGTTTTTATAATATATATCTCCTAATAATAATTTGTATTTAATTGCAACTTCTGTTCCATTAGGATCTATTGTAAAATTTCCTTTTACAGCTGTATTGGGTGCAATTGTGCCTGATTTTACTTTTGCCATATTTGTTGTTTCTAAAATCAATTCTGACGAGAAGTCTTTTTCTCCTCCAGCCAAATCAACATTTCCTAATTTAACTGCCCATTTTGCAATTCTTGTGGCTGTATCACTTTCTGAGGTACTTGCATATTTTGAATATGTTCCTGCTACAAAATATAAACATACTTCTACATATAAAATTAATAATATAATTAGTATTTTAATTTTACTTTTTTTCATTTTGCTCCTCTCCTGATTGTTCCTTTGTATATTTCATTTCATAAATTAACCTTTTTTCTCTTCGTTTTGTCTTTTTATCTTGTTTTATTTTTTCATTATTTATAATAAATATAATCAAAAGTATTGGAAATACAAATACAATTACCATTCCATATGGTTTTTGCATAAAAGTTATTAATTTTCCTATTAAATTTAACTTTTTTACATAAATTCCCTCAATACTAGAAAATTGTATTTTCTCTTCATCTTCTATATTATTTGAATCACCTTTCGTAGTATAATTTAATTTTTCACCTACTTTAGTTATATTTACTATCCTATGTGTAACCAATACATTTTCTGATATTTTATAAGTTATAATATCCCCTTCTCTTAAATCACTTTCATTTTTTATTTTTTTTATTAAAATTGTATCTCCTGTTTCAAATTCCCCTGACATCGAACCAGACATTACTTGTAATATTTTATACCCAAATATATCAGGTACTTTTTCTTTTATTGCTATTTTTTGAATCATTAATGATACTACTGAAATTGTTATTATAAAAAATATTATTGTTCCTAAAATATTAATTATTTTTCCCAAAAAAAATATATTTTTTTTATTATCCATTTTTACTTCCTTATTTATTAATCTTATGTAGTGAATTTTATATGCTTTAATATAAAATTCAATTTTATTATATCAATAAAATTGAAGTTTATCAATACTTTTCAGTTAAAATTTTAGTATCTAGCAACATTTAAAAAGCCCTAAATTTAGGACTTGTTTTTAGAAACCTTTTCAGCAAATGAATTATTAACAATTTTGTTATATGGAGCTTTGGTAGTAAGTTCACCAGCTTCTGACATGATTTCTTGCAATTTATCAAATGCAGATTCTTTTAATACAGGTGTATCTCTCCAAGCATCAATATCTTTATATTTTTGAACTGAATTTTCCAAAGAATTTAATGTAGTATCTGGGAAAAAGTCTTGAATTTTTTCTGCAATTTCTCTTGCTGTATGTTCTTTAACCCATTGTTCTCCTTTATATGTTGCTCTAGTAAATTCTTCAATAGTTTTAGAATTGTTTTTAATATAACTTTTCTTTGCACAATATGCTGTATATGGTACTTCTCCAGCCTCTTCTCCCACTGATGCTACAATATAACCTTTTCCAGCATCTTGAGTCATAGATGCTGTTGGTTCAAATAATGTTACATATTCAGCATTTCCTCCTGAAAATGCACCAGCCATCAAATCAAACTTTATGCTATCATCTAATGTTAAATCTGTTTGTGGATTTAATCCATTTTTCTTTAATACATATTCTAATGTCATATACGGCACTCCACCTTTTCTTCCAGGTATTACAGTTTTGCCTTTTAAATCTTGCCATGAAAAGTTGTTCGTTCTTTCTTTACTTATTAAAAAAGATCCATCTTTTTGTGTTAATTGAGCAAATACTTCTATATAATCTTCTTTTCCTTCATTATATACATATATTGCCGCTTCTGGTCCACATAGACCTATGTCACTCTGACCTGCCAATATCGCAGTCATTACTTTATCTGCTCCTTGCCCTGTTGTAATTTCTAATTTTAAACCTCCTTGTTCAAAAAATCCATTTGCAATTGCTACATATTGTGGTGCATAAAATACTGAACGAGTAACTTCATTTAACTGAACAGTTTTTAGATTGCCAGTTTCCTCCGCTTTTTTGTTTATTATTTGATACACACCAAATATTGCAACTAAAATAAGTACAATAACCAAGATACTAATTATAATTTTTTTCATGCCTTCCTCCTTTTACTGTATTTTATGAAAATATTGAGAAAAAAGTTACTTTTAGTTCAACATTATGTTGACTACAAATAAGAATTGTGATATAATCTTGTCGGAGGTTTTTCTATGAAAAAATTAATAGTAACAATTTTATGTGCTACTTGTTTTATCACATTTGGAGCAACTTTTTCAAATGCTCATAGTCAAACTATAGAAAAATATGTTTATGCTCAGGATTGGAGTTATAAAATAAAATGGAAAGATACTACAGATAATTTTGAAGTCAATCTTAATACAGACGAAAGTTTAACAAATCTTTTACAAATTTGTAAAAATGATTATATCAAATCAGATTTTAAATCACATTATCCTTACTTGTCTTGGGATAAATTCGAAAATATAAAAATCTACAAATCTAATTTATCAGATTCAGAAAGTGTAGCTAAATATGAAAAAAGTACTAATACTATTATAGTTAATACATCTATATTTAATAATTGCGATAATAATACTAAACATTTATGCATTTTACATGAACTTGCACATTGTTTAACATCATCAGAATCATCTATTTCTTGTGGTGGATTTAATGAACCAGTTGCTGAACTTATAACAAATTCGATTTGCGAATCGCAAAACATAGATTTTAATTTTTCTTATAGAGATGTATCAATGATATATATGATAATTTGCAATTGCTATGGTTTTGATGAATCTATACATGATTTTTATTATGGTACATTTATAAATAACTTAAATTCAATTACAAATAATCATGGTGAAGATTTAGCATCAATTTTATATTTTATGACACATTCTAGTGAAAGAGAAAATCTTCAATTTAGTTATGATGACTTATTGCTTATGGCTCAAGATATTGCTATACATGCAAATATAAATACTAATATATCATTTAAAGATTGTTATAATTTACTTATAATAAATAATGATTATTTTACGCAATTAATTTCAAAATATAATTAAAGAGGCAATTCATTTCTGCCTCTTTTTACTTTACTATTTTCTTTTCTAATATAACTATGCTTTCATACATTAAAGCTGCTACACCTGCAAGAATGATAACACTAGTCATAACAAGGTCTAGCTGGAATACTTGCCCTCCATAAACTATCAAATATCCTAGTCCACCTTTAGATACTAAGAATTCACCTGATATTACACCAACTAATGAAAGTCCAATATTAACTTTTAATGTATTAAAAAATGTTGGTATGTTTGATGGAATTACTATTTTGGTTAATACTTGGATTTTATTTGCATTAAATGTTTTTACCATTTTGATTTTTTCTTTGTCTGTATGTAAAAATCCATTTAATATATCAAGTATTGTAACTATAAGTGAAATTGCAAACCTAATCTGCTGACAACATTTTTATCTTTTTTATTGGCTGTCTCTTCAAACATATCTGAGAACAGCCTTTTATCATTTTGTGATATCTTAGTATTTAAAATGTCTACTTCAACATTTTGACCACTTCCTTGCATATCTTCTATTAGTATCCTTAATATATCTTTTTTTGATTTTATATCTAAATAATTAAATGTTTTAAAACAATTATTTATAATATCCAAAATTAATTCTGCCATTTTGCTTTCTTCATCTCTGAAATTTTCTTCAGTTTCTTTATTTGTTTTTAATTTAATAAGTTCATCTTCTAATTCTTTATTTTCCTGTTTTAACCTTTTTAATTCTGAATTTATTAAATCTATTACTTCAATATCCATATATTTAAGTTTATTTATTAAGTTTTTCATAGCTTCATCATTTGTTTTTATTTTTTTATTTAATTCCTCTACTTTAGTATCCAATTCTATTCTATCTTTTTTTATTGTTAATTTTGAAAGTTCTTGATATACTTCTGATGTCGGAACAAATATTTTTTCTAATTTTTTCATCATTAACTCATCAAGAGCTTTTCCATTTATATTCTTACTATGACATCTCATACCTCTGCTTTTCTCTTTTAATTCACATATGTAGTAAAATCTTTCTCCCTGTGCAATTTTAGGTCTCATATATGAACCACATTCTGAGCATCTTAATATCCCAGAGAATAAAAAGTCGTGTTTACAATCAGCCCTATATCTTTTTTCCTTATTTTTTTCTAATAGTTCTTGAATCTTTACCCACACTATGCCTTCTTTAAAGGCTGGCTGATGAAATCCAACTGAAACAATCCAATCTTTAATATTTCTATCTTTCTTTCCATCTTTTTTTCCATATCCTATTAATCCGTATTTTCCATCAAAATTAGCTCTATCTCCATCTGCATAAATTGTTACACCATTTTTATTAAAATATTCTAATACATCTTTGTCATTTGGTGCATATACTGGATTAACTAATATTCTTCTTAATGTACTCACAGAAAAATCCAAATTATTTTTAGTAGCAATTTTATTTTTTACAAAATATGCTTCTAATTTTGTTAATGACTTTAATTCCAAAAATTTATAGCCTATCTCTTGTATCAGTTCCAATTCTTCATCTATGCTTATAAGTTTAGTTGCTTTTTTCTTCTTTTTTTCTAAGACACTATCTTCACTTTGTTCATATACATCTACAAGTTCTATTCTTTCGGATTTATATCCTGTTGGTGTTTTTCCTCCTAGCCATCTTCCTGTTTTAGCAAGTTCGATCATATTATCTCTAATTCTTTCTGCAATTACTTCTCTTTCTAATTGAGCAAAAACAGAAGCAATATACATCATTGCGCGTCCCATAGGTGTTTTGGTGTCGAATTGTTCTTTTATTGAAACAAAGTTAGTTCCTAAATTAGTTATATAATTCATCAAATTTGAAAAATGAGCTATATTCCTACTAATTCTGTCCAATCTATAACATATAAGTATATCAAATGGTTTTTTATTTTCCTCTGTTAAAAATTCTTTGAATTTAGGTCTGTCTATATTTCCTCCCGAGAATCCATCATCTTCATAAATTATACTTTCTACATCATACTCACTACTTGGATAATGTTGTGTAATATATTTCATTGCTATTTCTACTTGATTACCTACAGAATCACCCTTATCTGAATATTTAGATTTTCTAGAATATATTGCAATTTTTACTTTTTCCATAAAAAACTCCTTTTTTGTTGTGATTTTAACTCTGTTTCCCTCTTAGTTCAAGCTCTTTCAGGATTTTTTTCCTTAATTCTTCTTTTCTCCTATAACTAATATTTAATTTTTCTATGTTAAATTTTATAAACAAAGCATTGATAAAGGCTAGATTATGGACACTTTCTTCTCCATAAGAGAAGTTTATATTAATATCCATTTTCCCCTCCTACTTAAATATATGATAATCTTAAATTTGTATTACCATTTAATTCTTCTTGGAATATCTTTTGAAACATTTATATTGTTTTTCAACTTGTATGATTTACTTTTTCTATCATATCTATAAATTGATGTATTCCAGTTTCTAAATGCCCTATTACTAATATATTTCTTTCCACCTGAAAGCTCTTTTGATGCTTCTATATGTTGCTTTTTTAAAATAGCATATTTGTCTTGCATTTTTTTTCTTTTTTTAAAATACTTTCTGTTTTCTTTCTATTATGCCTATTAATAGATTCTTGTTTTCTTTTTTCTTTTTCTTCTTCATACCTTGTATCTTTTGTTACTACTCTCGAAACTATATATTTAGATATGTTTAGTTCTTTCGCAATTTCTTTTTGCTTCATTTTTTTTATAAAATACAATTCAATAATAAATTCGTTTCTATTCATATTCCCTCTTTGCAACTTTTTGCCAACACTTATATGGCATAAAGAAACTAATAGAGTTAATTAAAAGCTCTATTTAATTTCTAAATCTTTCATTGCTTGTTCAAAATCTTGTTTGCTTAATGGTTTGACTTTTTTATATCTTTTCTTCTGTTCAATAAGTTCTATAATCTGTCCTGCAAATATACCAAGCAGAAAAGAGATCATAGAAAAAATAATGTACTTAATCATCTTATTTATTCTCCCTCTTTTCTTTCATAATAATATTAGCGAGTCGCTTTACTTCTTTGTTTCCAAATTTTTCATAGAACATTTTTATTTCAGATTTTATTGCTTTGGGTGTAATTTCTGTCCCACTATTTTGCAAAGTGAAAAAAGCCATTTGTGCATAAGCTGTTATAAGTTCTATATCAACTTTTTCCTTGTTTTCATCTTTCATGTTCATATAAGTTTCCTCCTTTTCTATTTATTTACTTATTAAGAACACGAAGAATTTTCACAATGGGGAATTTTTTAAAAATTTTTTATTTTTTTCTATTTTTGCTTAA
>OLNW01002388.1_pt1 | contig 16251 bp, 17 predicted proteins | sample 1672121 | NCBI WGS metagenome assembly OLNW01 (sample SAMEA3136648, study PRJEB25190) | human gut metagenome
CCTAAAATGTCCGATTAAAAAATCAAGATGTCCTAAAATGTCCATTTCATTTATGATATAATGCTATTGTGAGAAATTATTTAATACTATCTCATATCTTTTAACAACAACATGCTATCTTATAGGTAGCATAGAGTAGATATATTTTACTTGGGCGAGCGTATTAGTCTAACGGATTGCAATTCTTATATCTATTCTATGGTGTCTATGAGGCACAAATAACAAGGAAACACATAAAATCCTGTGTTTGTAAAAACACAATATTGCGTGCCTATATCCATAAGAGCTATAGATACATGGTAGTGTTGAGTTTTATTTTATAGGTGGGGAAAACCGCTAATACCCTAGACAACGAACGAAGCAGTCTAGCACGAAACATATAATATCTTAAATTCTTTCGTTGGGATTAAGTGAATATGAAATAGTCACTATCTAATTTAGTAGGTAGTGATACTGATGATATATGTATAGTTGGAATACGAACTATCCTAGTCCAACAAATTGGGTATTAGTTTATATCATTAGTATCAGTATCTATTAAAGATACAATAATAATTAAATTAAATAATGCATTAAGCACTTTGGTAGTTGTAGATGTTGAGTTGTGAATATAGTGCTTGTAAATCACAATGTAAGCCATACAGTGACTAACTATCTTGACTGTAATGGTTTTAATTATTATATAAAGGGAGAATACAACAACTCTCTTTTTTTGTGGTGAAATATGAAAAAGAAAGAAGATTTAAAATACTGCTTTAGATACCATTGTAAAGAATGTCCTAAAGAACGAGTATGTGATCAATCTTTAAAAGGTTTTGATGATGAAAAAAAGAAGAAAAAGAAGAAAAATTTTAGACTGGCCAAGCGAGATTGCAAAAGGTAATACTGATGCATTTTATAATTCAACGGATTGGGACATCTTACGTGAACAAGTTTTAAATAGAGACAAACATGAATGTCAGTTTTTTGCTGGTAAATTTAAAGATGGAACACATCATCCATATAAAATCAAGCCTGTGTTAGCGACTATGGTGCATCATATTAAGCCAATTAAAGAGAGACCAGATTTATGTTTAGATGTCAATAATTGTGTTAGTTTATCATTTGAAGCACATGAAATTATTGAAGATAGACATCAGTTTGAATTTAAAAAGAAATCAAAGCCTTTAACCGAAGAAAAATGGTGATATTTAAAGTTTATATTTTATATATACCCCCCATCAAATCCTATAGGTAATATTGTCTTAAGGAGAGCGGGTGTGTGGGGAAGACTGTTCGGAAAAAATAAAATTATCGCGTGAAAGGGGGTGGTGACACTATGGCTTCACCATCTAGAAAAAAAATAAAAGAAGATTTATTAAATCAACTTAGTTCTCAAGGAAAATATGATGCTTACAATATAGACATGGTAGAAGATTATATGATTTTATATGACTTGAAGAAAAAATTAAAAAAAGATATTCAAGACAATGGATTAAGATATTCTGCTACTAATGGAAATGGTTTTGAAGTAGAAAAACCTAATGAAAGTATAATTAACTTTACAAAAATTAATACACAAATGTTAAAGATATTGAATGATTTAGGATTGAAAGAGCCATCAACTGAACAGGGTGATGATGATGGTTTATTGTAAAGAAATTGAAGATTACTATAAATATATTTGTGATAATCCAGAAGAAATAGATGATGAAATAAAGTTATTATTTGAAAATATAATTCTTCCAACTTTAGCAAAAGGTGATGTATATTTTGATTCTAAGCAATTAGAACAATGTATAGCGTATTGTGAGAAATGGTATTATCCGTTGGGAATTTACCAAAAGGCAATTTATGCATGTGTATTTATGTATGATGTAGAGGATCATGATATTGTAAAATTTTCCGATGTGTTTATTTTAATGGCTCGAGGAAATGGAAAAGATGGTATGATAATGCCTTTAGCAAATTATATGCAAACGCACTATTATGGTATTAAAAACTACAATATTGATATTGTTGCAACTTCCGAAGAGGCAGCAATAAATTCATTTAATGTTGTTTATAATATGTTAGAAAATAATAAAAGAATAATGCTTAAATATTTCTATTGGAACAAACAAGAAATTAAAAATCGAAAAACTGGATCAATATTAAGATATAATACGTCAAATGCTAATACAAAATATGGTAAGCAATCTGGTATGATAATTTTTAATGAGTTGCACACATACTCTGACTACAAACAATTAAATACATTTTCATCAACGTTAGGAAAAATCAAACATGCTAGGTCTATAACAATAACTACGGATGGTATCATAAGAGATGGTCCATTAGATGAAAAAAAAGAATTATCAATGCAAGTTTTAAAAGGAGGTCCTAATCATTTAAGATTATTGCCTTTTATTTTTAAGGCAGATAGTGAAGATGATGTACATATTCCGATGAAAAGGTTTTTAGAAACCAATGATAAAAATGATATTGACATTAGAAGGTGGTGCAAAGCAAATCCAAGCTTAAATTTTATGCCAATATTAAAAAATCAATTAATTCAAGATTATTTAAAAATGATAACTCAACCATCATATAAGCAAGAATATTATCCTCAACGAATGAACTTGCCGAAAAGAAATGAAGAAATTACTGTTACTTCTTGGGAAAATATTTTAAAGGCTTGTTTTTCAAATGTTGATGATAAAATAGAAAGACCATTACCAAATTTAACTGGCAGAATGGCTGTTGTTGGAATTGATTTTGCATCATTTCAAGATTTTACAAGTGCAGGTTTTTTATTTAAAGTTAATGATGAATTTATATGGCGGCAAAAAACCTGGATTTGTTCACATAGTAAATTTTTTAATGAAATAAAATTTCCTTTTGATTTAAAAGGTGAAAAAGGTTTTCAGGATTTTGAAATAGTTGACAAGGATTTTATAGATGCAAATATTATTGTTGAGTGGGTTTATGAAAAAATGGCAGAATACAATGTGGTTAAAATAATCATGGATACACATAGATTTTTGTTGTTAAAAAACACCTTTGAAAAATATGGAATATCTGCAGAAACTCGTGATAATAAAGATGGAATAGTTAGAATGATTAGATTTAGTAATTCAATTTATAATATTGTTGCTCCAAAAATAGAAAAGGAATTTACTGAAGGTAATATAAATTTAGGTGATAGTGCAATGATGCGATGGGCTATAAATAATACTTCGATGAAACAATCTAAAGATGGAAATATCACTTATGAAAAAATTGAGCCAAAATTAAGAAAAACTGACCCATTTATGGCTTTTGTTCATGCAATGAGTGGACATGAATTATTAAATGAGCAGGTTATTTATGCATATTAAGGATAGGAGGTGAAAAAATGGGAATATTTTCAACAAAAAATAAGGAAACGGATAAAATGGAAATGTTTTTTGATTACATATTACAACAAAAAGAAAAAAAATTAAGTATTAAAAAACTTGCAATTGAACATGCTATAGACTTAATTGCAAAAACAATCTCTAAATGTGAAATAAAGTATTATAAATATGATTCTATTAAGAAAAAAATTATAGAAGATAATAAATGTGATACATATTACAAATTAAATATTAAGCCAAATAAAAATGAAGCAGCAACTTCATTTTTTTATATGGTTATTTCATCTTTGTTAAGAGAAAAAAGCATACTACTTATAACATTAAATGAACAATTGTATTTTTCAAAAAGTTTTGATGTGACAGATTATGTCATTAAAGAAAACAAGTATTCCAGTATCGAATTGACAGATTCATTTGGAGATACGGAATATATAAATAAAACATTATTGGAAAAAGATGTAATTAGGATGTCATATGAAAATTGTGGTATTAGAAAAGCAATAGATGATTATTTTGCTGAATATGAAACTTTGCTAAATGCTTCATCATCAAATTTTATACATAAAAATACACCTAAATATCGCTTGAAAATACCAGGCAACCAGCCTGCAATGAAAGATCCTGTTACATTAAAAGACATTTCGTACGATGAGTATAAAAAGAAAATTGCAGAAGGATTGTTTGATGAACAAGAAGCAATAATTATTTTGTCACAATATTTTGAATTAGAAAATTTAAATTGTGAAAAAGTGCAAACATCCGAAGATTACAGAAATTTATTGAAGAAATGGTCTGATGATGTTGCAATGGCATTTAACATACCATTAGATGTTTTTTATGGAAGTAAAACTGATAAATCAACTGGGACAAATGATTTTATTACTTTTGCAATTAATCCTATAATTGCAATGATTGAAGATAATTTAAATGCTAAATTAATTTCAAAAGAAAATTATTTGAAAGGCGAAAAGTTTGTAATAAATAAACTTAATATTAAACATTTTGATATTTTTGATGTTTCAGGACCAATTGATAAATTATCAGCGAATGGATTTAGTCATAATGATAACCGTTCATTTTTAGGATTACCAACTGTTGATGAAGATTGGGCTGATGAACATAGATTTACTAAAAATTATTCTGAATTGAAAGGGGGTGATGAATAGTGAAAGAAAAATACCTTGCTTTTAATAAAATTGATGACCAAAATACAGAAATGTATATTTATGGTGATATTCGTAAGAAAAATATCATTGAAAAATGGTTAAATATTCAATCAGAAGCAACTGATGCATTTACTTTAAAAGATGCAATTAACTCAGTTGATACACCTAATTTAGTTGTAAGAATAAATTCTTACGGTGGTGATGTTGCTGAAGGATTAGCAATTTATAGTCTTTTATCAAATTTTAAGGGACATTTAACAACAATAGTTGATGGATTTGCTTGTTCAGCAGCAAGTGTAATTTTTATGGCAGGTGAAACAAGAATTGTCCCAGAGCAAGGACTACTAATGATTCACAATGCTTGGTCGTATGCCGAGGGAGATAGCAATGCCATGAAAAAAATGGCTGAAGATTTGGAAAAAATAACTCAGCCATCAGTTAATATCTACACATCTAGAACAAAATTATCTGAAGAAGATATAAAAGAAAAGATGGATAGGGAAACTTGGATTACAAGTAAAGAAGCATTTGAATGGGGTTTTGCAACAAGTATCGAAAGAAACGAGGCAAAGCAAAGTTTAGAGTGCAATTTTGTTCATAATCTTGTTATGAAAGTTAAAGAACTAGAGACTGAAATTAAGAGTCAAAAAAAAGATAATGAGGTAGTTGAGCCTCAAAAAGATGCTTGGGCATCTTTTTTTAGAAGGGAAGGATAAAATATGAATTTAGAAAATAAAATGAGTAATGCTATTGAAGAGGCAAAAGAAATTCTTCAAACTAATGATGATAAATCAGAAGCTATTGTTCAAGCAATAGAAAAAATTAATGAGGCAAAATATAGTGAAATTATTAATGAGGTTGTTTCACAATCTGAAAAAAATGATAGTGAAAAAGAATATGCTAAATCTTTAGGATTAAGAACTTTATCAAAAGAAGAAAAAAGTTTTTATGAAGCATTAAAGGATGTTAAGCAATCAGTTTCAGGTAATCAAATCGATATTATTCCAACATCTATAATTGACATCACTTTGGAAGATATAAGAAAAGAAAGTAAATTATTAAAATATATTAGTTTTGCTCCAGCTAATGTAAAAAAATGGTTAACTGCGTCTAAAAGTGGTGCATATTGTTGGGGGTCATTAACTGATAAAATTAAAGGTGAATTAGCAGCATCATTTGCTGGATTAAATATGGAAGTTGCTAAATTAACCGTTTATTTGGTTTTACCAAAAGCAATTAAAGATTTAGCATTACCATTTGTAGATAAGTATGTAAGAGCAGTTTTAAAGGAACAATTAAATGATGGTCTTGAATTCGGTTGCTTACAAGGAACTGGTAAAGATCAACCAATAGGCGTTTATAAACAAATTGCATCAACAAATGAAGATGGAACACATAAAGATAAAACTGTTAATACTGATTTAACATCTTTTAAACCAAAAGCATTGGCTGGTGCTAAAAAGTATTTAACAAAAAATGGTGCAAGAGTTATTGATAAATTAGTTTTAGTATGTCATCCAAATGATGAAGCAGATTATGTTGCACCAGCGATCTATGACGCAGAAGGTAAATTAGTTTCTTCATATAAAAATATTGATGTAGTTCCAAGTGTTGGCAATCCTGTTGGAAAGGCAGCATTAATGATTCCAGACAAATATGTTATGGGATTAACTGGATTAAATATTAAAGATTATGATCAAACTATGGCAATGGACGATGCAGATGTTGTTATTGGAAAAGGATATTCAAATGGTCGTGCATCTGATGATAATATTGCTTATATTTTTGATGTTACAAAATTAGAGGAATATATTCCATCATTTAAAATTGTTGGTACTGTTAGTACAAAAGAAGAAACAACTGAAGTTGCAGGGGCTTAATATAAGCCTTTGCAATTATGTTAAGAAAGGTATGTGTATATGAGTAAAAAAAATATTAATATAGAAAATCAGACAATAGATGATACATCTAAAATTATTGATAATATAAATGATGATAATTTAAATAGTTCAGAAGATAATATGGGTAATCAAATAGTTGATGAAATATCTAAGACTAGTGATAACCAAAATGAAAATGAACTAGATAGTTCAAATAACGGGATAAATGATCAATCAATAGATGAAACATCTAAAGAATATGTTGTTGTTCATGAATTTAAAGATTTAGAAGATTCAGATCATATTTATAGTGTAAATGATGTTTATCCTCATGAAAAAATAAATGATGAAATAAAAATTAATGCATTATCAGAATCAAGAATTACAGCATTAACGACTACTAATAATAAAATTGGTAAAATATTGATAAAATTGGTTGAGAAATAATCATTATGTCTGAACAAACAATTAATGAAATTTTGGCCGAAATTAAAGATGAACAACAAATACCATCTTTTTTTAATGAAAAAATTTTAATTAATTACATTAAAGAAGCAGAATATAATATCAATCAAAGTAGTGGTAATGCAATTGATTATGATGAAGATTTGGATGCTAGAAGTCTACTAAAGAATTATGTATTATATGCTAATCACAAGAGGCTAGCAGAATTTAAGCAGTTATATTGTGGTGAATATGCTAAATTACAAGCAAAATATTACGGAAATACCTAATTATTTAGATGGCTATCTAGAATTATTTCAAATTAATCAAGATGATCAAAGTGATTGTCCACTTGAATATTTAACCAATTTAAATGAAAAAATATTTTTTGAAGAAATATCAATTTCTGATAAATTAAAATATGAATTAAATTCTAGAAATCAAAATATTTATATCAAGGTAAGAATACCTCAATATAAAAAAATTGGCTCTTTAAATGCCGTTAAAATAAACGAAAAGTTTTATAAAGTATTTAATGCTTATCATTTTGTTAATAAAGGTGGTTATCTTCAATCAGATTTAACATTAGAAGAATATCCAAATCCTAAATTTGAGGTGAATAATAATGACTAAAGAGAGATTAGTTGAAATAATTAAGTCAATTGATATTACGTATGATGAGGGAATAACAAAAGATAAAAATAAAAATGTTTATCCTAGAGTAGTTTTATGGGAATATTATTGGGAGCCCTTAACTGCAAGTAATCAAGAATATGATACTAATACTAATGTAACATACCAAATATCTTTTTTATCAAATATTTCACGTGATAAAGAGTTATTAAAACTTAGAAAGTTATTAGCAGAAAATAAAGTATTTCCAAACATATCTCATGAATATGTAGAGAAAGATAAATGTTGGCACTCATACTTTTCAGTTGAAGTCTTGGAAAAGATTGAATGAATTTAGATGGTAATCATGATTTAGTTTATAATAGCTTTAATGATTTAATAAATGAAGTAAATGATTATATATCTAAATCACAAAATGTTACAAATATTTTAGAAGTTGGTGCAAAATACTTTGTAAATGATTTATTAAAATTGCCTAAGCCATATTCAAAAATTAGGAAGAGTGGATATACACATCTTGTTGATTCATTTACTTATAAAAAAAATAAGGATGATGTTGAAGTTGGCTGGGGTAAATATTATGGAAGAATGGTTGAGGATGGTACAAAAAAAATGAAATCTCAACCGCATTTATATCCGTTATTTCAAAAAAATAAAGAAAAATATTATAAAAAAATGTTAGAACAAATTTATAAATAGAAAGAAGGTAAATTATGGTAACAAAAAAACCAATGATAAAAGAGAGCGTAGGCTCATTATATTATGCTTTTAATAAAGGAGAAAACAACGTTTTTGATTCAACAAAGTGGGATGAAACAGTTAATAGTCCAGTAGTTAAAAATATCAATAGAACTGAAAATGGAGACAGTACATCTGTTAAGGCAAGTGGAATTGACTATGCAACAGTTTCACAAACTGCAAGTGAAGATATACAAATTGAGGTTGTAGCATTTCACCCAGATGATCTTGCAAAATTAAGAGGTGAAAATGTCGATGAAAGTGGTCTTATCTTAAGTGGAAGAACATCTGAGAGACCTTACATTGCACTTGGATTCCCTGTCAACAAAGTAGGTGGTGGTGTAAAATACGTATGGTACCCAAAATGTCAATTAGTGGAAAATACTGATGAAATTGCTACAAAAGAAGAAAGTTTTTCAGAGCAAAATGATACGCTTACATTTAGAGCATATGCTTTTAACGATTTAAATGATAAAAAATCATATGTTGACAGTGAATCTGCTTCATTCCCAAAAGGTTTAACAGAAGAAAAATTCTTTACAAAACCAATTTTAACTAAAGAAGATTTAGCATCAGCAATTACACCAGGAGCTTAATAAATAGGCTCCTCTTTTTTATTATATGGAGGTAAAAAATGGAATTAGAATTAAAAAATGGTCAAATTATTAATTTGGATTGGAATCCAATTGTGCTAGAATATCTAAGCGATTACAATGGTGGAATAAAACAGATGCAACAAGATATTAAAAATAAAAATAATTTAATTTATATAGCAAATCATTTAGCATATTCAGTTATTTCTGCTAACATTGATAATCAATTATCTTTTAAAGAAGTTATGAAATTAATTAGTCCTGATGATGTCGATAAAATTCTTGATTTTATAATTAAAAATTGCAATCAATTTGAATCAAATACTAATCAAATTTTAAAGCACTAGAAAAATAATTAAATGAATAGTGATTTAAAAAGAGTAGGATTAGTTTTTGATTCAGAAGGCAATGCAAATTTTGTAAAAACATTGCAACAAGTAAATGCATCTTTACGTGAAAATTATAATCAATTTAAGATTAATCAAGCAGAATGGAATAATTCTACTACTGCTACAGAAAAATTAACTAGACAACAAGAATACTTAACTGAAAGATATGATATTCAATCTGATAAAGTTAAAGTATTAAAAATGCAACTAGAAGAATTAAATTCATCAGAGGAAAAGAACGAAAAGGCTATAGCAAAAAAAGAAAAGGAAATTGCTCAAGCTGAAATTCAATTGAAAAAATATGGTGTTCAATTAAATGATGTTAATTCTAAATTGGCATCTAGTGTTGAAAAACATAAAGAATTAGTTGAATCATTAACGACTGTAGGTAGCAAAATTGAAAATGTAGGAAAAAAGGCTTCAATTTTATCTGGCGCAGTGGCTGCAGGATTAACAGCATCTGTAAAAACTGCAATTGATTTTGAATCTGCTTTTACTGGTGTAGAAAAAACTGTTGATGGAACTAAAGAACAATTAGAAAATTTAAAGCAAGGTATAAGAGATTTGGCGAAAGAAATTCCAGCATCAACGACCGAAATAAGTGCAGTGGCTGAAGCAGCTGGCCAATTAGGTATTCAAACCGATAATGTTTTAGATTTTACAAAAACTATGATTAATATGGGAAATGCAACAAATTTAAGTGCAGAAGAAGCAGCCACTACACTTGCAAGATTTGCAAATGTAACAAAAATGTCACAATCAGATTTTGATAAGCTTGGGTCTACTATTGTAGCACTTGGTAATAATTTTGCAACAACAGAATCAGAAATTGCAACAATGGGCATGAACTTAGGTTCTGCAGGCTCCCAAATTGGTATGTCACAATCAGAAATTATGGCACTTGCAACTGCATTAAGTTCTGTTGGACTAGAAGCACAAGCTGGAGGCACAGCATTTTCTAAATTAATGATTAATATGCAACTTGCCGTTGAAACTGGTAATAGTGATTTAAAAGATTTTGCTAAAGTTGCTGGTATGACAGCAGAAGAGTTTGCAACAGCATTTAAAGAAGATGCAACTGATGCGTTGTTAAAATTTATAGATGGTTTATCTAAAAGTGGTGAGCAAGGTGAAAGTGCTATCAAAGTACTTGATGAAATGGGTATCACCGAAACTAGATTAAGAGATTCTATTTTACGTGCAACTAATGCATCAGATATTTTTAATGATGCTATCAAGTTAGGCAATAAAGCATGGGATGAAAATAATGCTTTATCAAATGAAGCAAATAAAAGATATGGTACTTTAAAGAGTAAATTAGAAATTGTTAAGAATAAATTATTAGATAATGTAATTACGATGGGTAATAAACTTATGCCAGTTGTTGAAAAAATGCTTGATAAAGTTAGCAAATGGACTGATAATTTATCAAAATTAAATGATAATCAACTTGAAACAATACTTAAAATAGGTGCGATGGTAGTTGCTGCAGGACCTGTTATAACCGTTTTTGGAAAAATCACTAGTGGTGTAGGAGGTGCTATAAAAGTTTTTTCTATTTGTAGCGACGCCTTAAAAGTAATGCATGGTACGATGACATCAACTAACACTGCAGTAAATTCATTATCAAAAGTATTTTCGGTTTTAGGAAGTCCTACAGGTATTGCAGTTATGGGAATAACTGCACTTGTTGGCTCAATTTCCTTAATTGCTTCAAAGATAGAGTCAGTTACAAAAGATGCAGAAGATGATTTTGAAAAAATGGCTGAAGGTGCAAAAGAATTTGTTGATGGAATAAACAGTGCAACTTCGCAATTAGGAAATTTTGGTGATAACTTATTTATTTCAGCAGAAGAACAACAGGAGTTATCGCAAAATATGAAAAATGCTCAAGATGGCATTACAAGGATTGTAAACCTTGCTTCTCAAGAACGAAGAAATTATACAGAACAAGAAATTGAAAAACTTAATGAATATTTTCAAACTATACATGAAATAAATCAAAGAGAACTTGAAATTCAACAGCAAAAATCACAGGCCATCATACAAATATACTCGCAGGAAATTCAATCATTTAATGGAAGCGTAGAAGAATATCAAACTATGGCTGAGCAAAAAATTAAGACTATGCAAGAGCAACGTGATGTAGAGTTAAAATTGATTGAAGAATCATCAGTTGAACAACTTGCATTACTTAATCAAAGATATGGTGACCAAGCCACAATGCAAAATGAAGCATATGCTCAAGAATATAATAGAATTATTGAACAAAAAGAGGCCAACATTGAACAAGCAAATCAAGAATTTGCAGCAATGTATGAGATTGTTACAAATGGTTATGCAGAAAGAATTAAGGCGGATGATATTTTTTATGAAAATCGAATGTCAGCAAAGAAAAATCAAGAAGAAGAAAGCAAACGTCATGCTCAACGTTTGGACGAAATTGAAAGTAACATTTGGTATAATGATGCAGATAAAAAACTTTATATTAGACAAGAAAATGAAAAACATCGAACTGAATTAAAAAAAATATATAATCAAATGTATAAAGATTTAGATGAAGAATCAGCAAAGCAATTGGGTGTATATTTAACGATGATATCTAATACAGAATTGTATGGTGGAACAATCGATGATAAAGCAAAGGCAATAGCAACAGGAATTATTGCATCATATGACAGTATACCTAAAAAAACTAAAAATATAATGAAAAATGCAATGGAGCCCATGCTTGAGGAAATGCAAAATGCGGAGCCTAGATTATTTTCTAAAGCATCTAATATTGCAAATGGCATATTAAGTAAATTAAAGGTAGCATTTGACATTCACTCTCCATCTAGAAAAACAAGACAAATATTTAAAAACGTTATGCTTGGAGCCGAAAAGGGTCTCGAAGATGAGGAATCTAGTTTATATCAACAAGCAAATGATATAGCAGAAAGTGTATTAGAAAATTTAAATAATGATGCTGAGAGCAATAAAATAAATAGCAATTATAGTAGTTATTGTTCAACGAATAATCATTTTTTGATTGACTATAATCAATTGTATTTATGTGTTTTAAAAGCCTTAAATAATTGCAAAATTGCATTAGATGAAGATGGATTTATTAGATTTATTGATGATAGAATACGCGAGGTGATGTAATGTTTAAATTTAAAGAAATATCAAGTGATGATATGAAAGTTGTTGTTGAAGAAGAACAACACTTTTTAGCAAAAGCCCAACAAAGAATTGAAACCACTTCAATTGATGGGAGGGATGGAGACATTATTGATTTTTTAGGATATTCTAATATTGAACGACCTATTAAAGTACAAATGCTAGATTCGAATAAGCTTGATGACATATTATCTTGGTTAAATGGCTCTGGTGTTTTTGAGTATCAAAATAGAATTACAACTGCTTACTTTTATCAGGCAGTAGAGCCAATTAGAACTTCATCAATAAAAGTTGCTGATTTAATGTTCAGTCGTGATCCTTTTTGGTATAAAAAAGATGATGAATTTGTTGTAGTAACTGACAAGATTATGAATAGTGGTAATGTATATTCTAAACCTATTATTAGACTTGAAAAAGGTACATCAGATGTAATTGAATTAACGATTGCTAATGTACGTTTTAAATATACATTTAGTAATGATGAAACATATGTAGAAATTGACTGTGAAAATATGAATGCATTTTATAATGGGCTTATGCGTAATAATTTGTTAGAAATAGGATATGATTTTCCAATTTTAAATGTAGGAGAAAATTCAATTGTTATAAATAGTGGAGATCCTGTTATAAAGGTAAAAAGAAAGGATCGATGGCTATGATAAAAATATTTGAGCCAAATGCAACTAATTTTTCTACAAATGGTATAATTGCAATTAATCCATTGCGATGTATTGAAACAAAGAAAAAATCATTAAATGGATGGTCTATTGAAGTTGAAATACCAATAAAATATATAGATTATATTAAGCAAGATTATTTGTGTGTTATTAAAACAAAATCAAAATTAAACCCACAGGCATTTTATATTAACAATATTTCTTATTCTACTAAAAAAATAAAATTCACTGCTGAACATGTTTTTTATAAAGCAAAAGACTATTTTCTGCTTGATTGTAGACCAACTAATTTAAATGGCAATAATGCCTTAAATTATATTAATGAAAGGACTGACAATGTTAGTCCTTTTAACATTGTTTCGGATGTTGAAACTATAAATACTGCCTATTTTGTGCGAAAAAATTTACTTCAAGCATGGGAAACTATTGAATCTAGGTGGAATGGTATATTTGATTTTGATAATTACACAGTATATTTCATGAATCACGTTGGCAATGATAATGGTGAAATTGTAGCTTATGGAAAGAATATGCAAGGGATTAATATTTACGAAGATTGGAGCAATGTTGTCACCAAATTGTGCCCTGTTGGCTTTGATGGAACATTACTTCCAGAAAAATATTTAATTAGTGATATAGCCTACAATAAACCATACACAAAATGTATTGATTTCGGTAGTGATTTAGAAGGTGATAATAGAACTGAGGAAGCCTTAATTGAAGAATTAAGAGAAAATGCTACTAGTTATTTGCTAGAAAATCAATATCCAAAGGTATCATACGAAATTTCTTCAAATATTGTTTCCAATGTTGAAATTGGAGATGTTATTCATGTTAAACATCCACTTATTACTTTAAAAACCGAAGTGCAAGAATATGAATATGATGTGATTTTAAAGAAGATTAAAAAATTAACATTTGGAAATTATAACCGCGATGTTAAGACTAAATTTGATGCCATTAATAACTCAATAAATTCAACTTTAGACAAATTATCAAAACAAGAACAAGTAATCAATAATCAAACCGATATCATTAATAATTTAAACAAGCAAGGTATTGTTTATATAGATGATAATGAAATACTTATTCTTGATTCTGTTCCAAAAGAGCAGGCAAAAAACATATTAAGATTAGGGCTTGGAGGGTTAGGACTTAGCGAAAATGGAATTGAAGGACCATTTAAAACAGCAATTACTTCAAGTGGAATAAATGCTGATTTTATTACCTCAGGTACTATTTCAACAAGTAGGATTGAGGGCTATAGTCAATTAGTATCGGTTGTTAATAGTGCTGTTGATGTAGCAAATAATGCTAATTCTAGAGTAGAGCAAATTCAAAGTGCTACCCAAACTCAAATAAATATTATCAATGAGCAATTAGAAAATGGTGTTACAAAAGTTAAAACATCAACAGGATATACATTTGATGAAAATGGTTTAAATATTTCAAAAGATGGTGAGGAAATGCAAAATTTACTTACTAATAAAGGAATGTATGTTAAGCGTGATGATACTGATATTTTAGTTGCTGATCCTACAGGGGTTAATGCAATTAATTTACATGCTAGACAATATTTATCTGTAGGTAGTCATTCCAGGTGGGAAGATTATGAAGACGGAACAGGTTGTTTTGTGGTAGAGTAGGTGAAAAAATGGAAAAAATACAAAATTTTAATATAGATGGGCGTTATTCGTTAAAACTCATCTTAAATGAACAAACACCAATTGTCGAAACAAACATTAGTCCTATATATTATAAAATGTCATTGATTAAATCATCAGGTGGTGGATATCATACAAGTATGGCTAATAATCCTGTCTATTTATCAATTAATAATCAAACTATTGTTGATAAAAGAATTGCATATGATTTTAGTACATCTACCCCTTGCGAAATAATTGTTGCCGAGGGAACTATAAATGTAGTGCATGATGAAGATGGTAGTAAAAAAATGGTCTACGCAGCATCATTTACTGATAATGATAATGGTAGAGGTAGTGCATCAATTAGTGATTCAATGGATCTTACATTTATTGCAAGATCATCAGAAGTAAGTGCAAGTGATGCATATATTGAATCAACAACTACAATTATTATTAATCGAAAGAGCGATAAATTTACACATACTTTAAGATATGAATGTAATAATTTCTCTGAAACAATTATATCAAGAACATCTAATCAAACTTATGGTTGGATTATTCCATCTAAATTTTATCAACAAATTCCAACATCAAATAATGTCAAAATATATTGTGATACATATTTAAATGATACATTGATTGGTACTAAAGAGACAACATTCAAGGCTATGATAAATGAAGAATTATGTAAGCCGACAATTTTATTGAGCAAGTGTGAGGATATTAATAATAAAACTATTGCTTTGACTGGAAGTTCAAATAAATTAATAGCATATTTTTCAAATGTAAAATTTAGTGTTGATGTGTTTGCAAATGCAAATGCTTCAATATCTAAATGTAAATTGAGTTGTTCTGATGGAAAATCAGTTGATATTACAAATTATACAGTCAATAATGCAATGACTGTTTTTAATAATGTTGAAGGAAATATATTCACAGCAACTGTCACTGATTCTCGAGGAATAACGACAACTTTTTCAAAACAGTTATCAATGGAGCCTTATATCAAAGTAACTGCAAATCCTGAGGTTGTTCGTGTAACTGCGACAGGCACTAAAGCAAAAATTAATTTATTTGGTAATTATTATGTTGGTCCAACATCTGAAAAAGGCTCATGGAACACATTATCCGTTATGTTTAGGTATAAAAAAACAAGTGATCCAACTTGGAGTTCCTATACGACATTACCTGTCGTGCAAGGCTTAGGAACAAATTATAATTGTTACCATTTAGAAAACTATGAAATTAATGCCGACTTTGATTATAAAACACAATATGATTTTGAATTCATAGCGACTGATGCTTTAATGAGTGCTAATTCAAAATTTATTTTGAAAGTGGGACAACCAAATCATTGGTGGAATAAAGATAAATTTACTCATAATACCGACGTTTATTTAAAAAGTGGCAATATTCTTTTGGATTATGAAGTAATTGACACATGGTAAGAAAGAGAGTGATAGAATTGAAAAAAATACTTGACAAGGCATGTAGATTTGGTATGCTTTTACATACATACATACATACATACATACATACATACATACATACATACATACATACATAC
>OLNW01002410.1_pt1 | contig 16182 bp, 9 predicted proteins | sample 1672121 | NCBI WGS metagenome assembly OLNW01 (sample SAMEA3136648, study PRJEB25190) | human gut metagenome
AATGGAATATCAGCTAATCAGCCAGATCGCACCGCAAATCCCGATCGAGCAGGTGAACCAATACGCCCAGAGCTTGATCGGCGACAAGAATATCGTAATCGGCTTGACCGGCCCTGACAAGGCAGACATAAAATATCCGACCGAGGCCCAATTATTGGAAGACTTTATCAAGGCGCAACAATTACCGGTCAAACCCTATGAAGAGACTGTTTCCAACGAACCGCTGATCCCCGAACTGCCCGCTCCGGGAAAGATCAGGGAGATGAAAACGGACCCGCTGTTCGGCGCGACGGTCCTGACACTCGACAACGGTATCAAGGTCGTACTGAAACATACGGACTTCAAGAAAGACGAGATCCTGATGACGGCCACCAGCCCCGGTGGCAGCACCTTGTTCGGAGCGAAAGATATCGACAACCTGAAAGTATTCAACGATGTCATTACGCTTGGCGGAGCCGGCAATTTCTCGGCAACCGATCTGAACAAGGTATTGGCAGGAAAGAAAGTCTCCTGCTCTCCTTCCATCGGCCTGAATACGGAAAACGTAAACGGTTATGCCGCTCCTGCCGACCTGAAGACATTGTTTGAGCTGGTTTATCTCTATTTCACGGCTCCGCGCATGGACGAAGAGGCTTATACATCCTTCGAGAACCGTATGATCGCACAGTTGAAAAACCTGGAACTGAACCCGATGGTGGCGTTCAGTGACACACTGACAAAGGCGATTTACGACAATAACCCGCGTGCCGCCCGCATCACGGCCGGCGACTTCAAGCAGATCAGCTACCCACGCATCATGGAGATGTACAAAGAACGGTTTGCCGACGCTTCAGACTTTATCTTTACGTTCGTCGGAAATATCGACACAGACAGTATCCGTCCTTTTGTAGAACAATATCTGGCGACACTCCCGGTCAAAGGACGTGCCGAAAAAGCCAATCCCGCCGAAGTACCGGCTATCCGCAAGGGCGAATACACGAATATCTTCAAACGCGCTCTGGAAACACCGAAAGCGTCGGTTGTCAACTTCTGGTCCGGCAAGATGGAATATAACCTTGAAAACATCCTCACCGCCACTATGTTAAAGCAGATTCTCGATCTGGTCTACATGGAAAAGGTACGCGAGGACGAAGGCGGGACATATGGAGTACAGACTTCCGCACAGATTTCTTCCTTCCCTGAAGGGCAGACATTCCTGCAAGCCTATTTCGATACAGATCCAGCCAAACGGGAAAAGATGAACGCTATCGTCCGGACAGAACTGGATAACATCGTCAAATCCGGCCCGCGCGACGAAGATTTCAAGAAGAGCCAGGACAATATCCTGAAACGCCACACAGAGAACCTGCAAGAGAATGTTTACTGGCTGACGACTTTGGATAATTATTACTTCCGCGGGTTCAACGGCGAGACAGCAAACGAAGAAACGATAAAAGGCATCACGCCAGCCAAGATTCAAGCTTTTGCCAAAAAGTTGTTAGGACAGGGCAACCAGATCGAAGTGGTAATGGAGCCGTAACCGCCTTGCAGAAGTTATTACGCCTACATAAGGTACATTTTTACAGAAAACAAGCAGGAAAAAAGTGAAAAGCAAGCGGAAATGTACAGGAACACGCCCATCTTCAGGCTTCATACACCCGGATGTTGCCGCCCTCGACATCCGGATGTTCATGGCTCCGACACCCGGATGTTTGGGAAGATTACATACCAATCTGTTGTAATCAAGATACTTGCTAAGAAAAAAAAGACTGTATGTTTTACAAAGCATGGGTAAGGTGTGATACATAAGTACACAGGAGTGATACATGAATCCGGCATGTATCACTCCTGTGTATCATGTTTACCAATGCTTGCAAAGCTGTTAGTGATAGAGTGACAGAGGATCTCGAAAAAAGAGTATGGACATGGACATAGAAGCACTCTGAACAAAGCGTCAATTAGTTTTCTTCTTCACTTTGAAATGATCGAATCCTTCCCCGTATACACCGATAACGGCACTTTGCGAAACGAAAGCCCTCGGATCGATATCATTGATAATTTGGAAAATCGTATTGGACTGGCTCTTTTTTGCCAAGACAAACATCATTTTCACTTGCTTTCCCGTATAAAGCCCGGTCCCGTCGATCACAGTCACACCTCTGTGCAAAGCATTAATCTCCCTACCGATCTCCTCATATTTACTGGAAATAATGAAGAACTGGACCGACTGGCGAGAGCTGTTAACCACCTGGTCAATCATATACCCTGTGACAAACAGCGTCACATACCCGTAAACAACCTTCTCCAAATCGTGTAGCACAAAATAGCTGGACGCGATGATGATCATATCGCAGAACATAATCATACGCCCCAAGCTGACATCCCTGTATTTGTTGACAATCGCTGCAATAATATCCGTACCTCCCGTACTCCCGTTCGCAGTGAAAGCGAAACCGATACCGCTACCGCAAAAGATAGCCCCCAGGATACATGCCATAAACGGTTGGTCGTGCAACAATTGAAGCCCGGATGTCAAACGCTGTATCACGGAAAGGAAAAACGTCAGGACGAAAACGGCATACACCGTCTTCATACTGAACTTCCAACCCAAAATCTTCAGCGAGAGCAGTAATAGCAAAGCATTAATGGCAAAATAAGTGTATTGTACAGGCAAGCCCGTTCCCCAATAGACAATAGAGGCAATACCCGGAACCGCCCCGGAAGGCAAATCGTTTGGCAACAGGAAAACAGTCCACCCGATTCCATAAAAGATCATACCTAAGGCGATCATCAGGTAGTCCTTTAATTCTCTGACCATTACATGGTTAGAGTTCATTGACAATGTTGGTTTCATTCTTCGTTTGTTTTATGCGGCTGCAAAAGTACAAAACAATTGACAATTGAGAATTGAGAATTGACAATTAAATATCATTCCCTTCCCGATTGGCAGTTATCCATTGTCAATTCTCAATTCCCCATTCGTCCAGCCACTCGATAACCGGCTGTTCGCCTTCGAAACGGATAGGCAACCAGATATAACGGCCGTCTATGGCGTTCTTCGGTGTCCAGCGGTCTCCCATGTAGATGAACTGTCCGGGCTTGCCGGGAACAGGCAGCACATAAGTGCTCTGAGAGTGGAAAGAGGTTTCCGAATCAGCTCCCACAAACGGGTTCTCCAATTCTTTCCACGGCCCCCAGATAGAAGATGCGACAGCGGAACGCCCCGGATTCGGGGCCCAACCGGTGCAACCGGACATAATCAGGTAATACTTGCCGTCTTTCTTGAACATGGCAGGCGCTTCCATGAAACGGCCGACAAAGAAACGGGCGTAGTTGCCGGAACAAGCCGTATAATCGTCCGTCAGTTCGGAAATATGCAACGTGCTGTTATCCTCCGAAGCGTAGATATGATAAGCCTTTCCATCGTCGTCGACAAACAGGTTCATGTCACGTGCCATCTGCCCGCTCTCAAAATCGCGTCCCAGCAGGTTCAACGTGTCAGGATGGGCAGGCAGACCACCGCCACCGAAACCTTTCTTCGATTCTTCGGGAACCGGACCTTTATGGATATCCAACACATTCTTCGGCCAGAAACCGGCGTTCGGACGATCGGCGGACAACAACTTGTACGGTCCTGTAACCTTTTCGCTGACAGCCACACCGCTTTTGGCTCCCGTATAACCGGCGCCTTTCGGTTCAAGATGGAACCACATCACGTACTTGCCCGTCTTCTTATTGAAAATCACCTTTGGCCGCTCCAGAATGCAACCTTTCACGATCGGACTCGACTCGTCATCCGAAACAGACAAAGCGATTCCTTCGTCTTTCCAGTTATATAAGTCTTTGGAAGAATAGCAATGAACGCCGACCTGGGCTACATTTCCCCCTTCGCCTTCTGTCTTATGCTCGCCGAACCAATAATAGGTATCGCCCTGCTGCAACATACCGCCGCCATGAGCATTGATGTGCACGCCGTTATTGTCCGGCCAGATTTCACCGGGTTTAAAAACATTCCCGGCCTGTGAAGTCTCGGTTTTCCCTTTACATCCGCACAAAGCGAAGAGCAACAGCAGAGGATAAATAGCAATTCGTTTCATACTTGGCTGTTTATACATCGCAGATACGGATACATTTCTCAAGCGAGGCGATTTTGTCTTCCTGCTTCGGGACAAATTCCTGTCCGACAAACCCTTTATAGCCGGTTTCCACAATCGCTTTCATGATAGCCGGATAGTAGAGTTCCTGCGTTTCGTCGATCTCCGCACGGCCGGGAACGCCTCCTGTATGAATATGAGAGAAATACTGGTGATATTTCCGGATATGCTCGATCACGTTTCCTTCCATGATCTGCATATGATAGATATCATACAACAGCTTGAAGTTCGGCGAACCGATACGGCGACATAGTTCCGCTCCCCAGACGGTATGGTCGCACAAGTAATCCTTATGCCCTATACTGTTCAGAAGCTCCATCGTGAGGACGACATTATACTTTTCGGCTATCGGCATCAGACGTTTCAGGCCTTTCTCGCAGTTCTCCCACCCCTGCAAGTCGGTCACACCGTTCCGGCGCCCAGCGAAACAGATCAGGTTCGTCAGCCCGGCCTCGGCCACCATCGGAATGACTTGTTCATAACTGGCAACCAGCTCGTCATGCAACTTGGGATCATTGAACCCCCTGTCGATACCTAAGCCCGCACCCTGCGCCATCGCAACCGTCAAACCATGTTTCTGCACGATAGGCCAGTCTTTCGGGTCGAGCAGTTCTATCGATTCGATTCCTATGTTTTTACAAATCTCACAAAATTCATCCAACGGATAACTGCCGAAGCACCACTTACTTACAGAATGGCGGATATTGCCTTTCAGCGGCTCCGGTTTCTCCACTTTCTTCTTCTTTGCGGGAGCTGCTGCTTCCATACCGGATACAGCCATCGCTGCGCTTCCGGCCAACACCGTCTTAATGGCGGTTCTTCTCGAAATGTTTTTCATACTATTCTTGTTCTTACGTTAATAAATTATTTAATCAGCTCCCATTTGCCTTGCAAATAAGCCTTGTCGATTACGCTTGCCAACGCCTTGTCGTTTGTCCGTTCGGCCAAATCTTTCAGGTCATTGTACAGATAGAACTGCAACCAAAAACCATAATGATAGCGTTCGCGAATGGATTTCGGCTGCAACATCAAAGCATACCATTTGGTATTCAGTTTTTTGGTTTTTGCCACTTCGACCGCTTTCTCGGCATTCTTCCACATGGCATCGGAGACTTTCGATTCGAGATCGACAAAATCTTCGTACTTCATGGAAGCGGTATTGATCACCTGACAACGGTCGTCCAGCCCCAGTTCTTTCATGGAAAGGCGTTGTTCGAACACCTTGTCGCCATCCAGGTCGAATTCCATCAGGTCGAAGAAGCCGTTATTGTCCGTATCCGTATATTTGACAGTCGGAAACACGGTCGGCTCGGTCTCGATACGTTTCGGACCGTAACCGTCATAGATTCCGCCCATTCCCTGATAGTAACGGGCATTCTGGTCGATGCGCCAGCAACCCCATTCGGCTCCGTACAGGTGGATCTTGCCGTCTATCGGGCTGACATACAACTGCCCGTGGCCGGAATTGTCCTCATCCCATTCACCCCGGTCACCCGCCGGATCAGCCTGTCCGTTATTGTCTATTCCGCCTTGGTTCTTTCCTACCTTGAACGGATCCCGCGGCTGGTACAACTCCACGCGTTCCCAACGGTTGCAATCGTCGTCCTCATCGTAGGTAAACCAGACCTTATCCCATTTACCTTCCTTGAACGTCAAATCCCAAGCAGCGTCATGATCCGGATATAACAGTTCCGGAAGCTTACGCCAACGGGCATCGAGGAAGAATGTATCGGCTTCGGGAAGTCCGCGCAGGTTCTTGTTGATATGTTTCTGGTTTTCGTAGTTGAAGCCGGGACCTGTAAAATGAATGGTCATATCGAAATCGAACTCATTGCCCGGCGCATTGTCGTTATCCGTATCCATCGAGACGGAAACCCAGTCGATATCACCTGAGAGGACGGAATTTGCCTGTCCGTTCTCTTTCACGATCTTGGGAGAGTCGCAGAAACGGATCGCCATCTCTGTCAGCCCGTCATTGTCGGGATCATAGAACAGGAAAGGGTTTTCCCAGTTCATACGGACATCGTTCACACGTTCGGTCGTGCTGTGTATCTTCATGAAAGTGCTCTTCCCGTTATAATCTTCGTAGAAATCCGACAGGCCGTTATGTATCCAACAGCGGAGGGTGAACGTGTTCCAGTCGATATAGTTGAACACGTCGTCCTTGTCCGTATCCACCACCCACATATAATGTCCGTTGCCGGTCTTCATCCGATTTGCTTCGGGGATATTGTCGACTACGACCTGCATGGCCGGATTACCGTCTTCATCTTCGCCCACCCAGTCGATGATAAGGTCGCCGTAACCACCGTAGACACCGTCCTTATTACGGTCTATCATCAGGCAGTCGTTATCGGTATCTCCCTCCAGATCGCCGTACTGCATATCGTCGTCGTCATTGATCCATTGCACCGGAATGCCGTTGGCCGTCACCGTACGCAGGATATCCGGATCACCGTCACCGTCCAAGTCTATATAGGTAGGCTTATACCCTGCGGGAGCAGGTGGCAGCCGATAAGGGATCAAGAGGGTATTTGCATTCCAATATTCCTTTTTCCCGGAACCGTCCGTCTGTGCGGAAAGTCCTTGTGCGCTCAGCAGCAGGGAGCCTGCTGCCAACAATAGCGTAATCGGTTTCATGATATCGGTAGATTAATCTGTGATTTTTATGTAGGTAAGCCATTTCTGTATCAGGTCTTTCACTTCCTGATAGTAGGTGAAGTCATACCGGAATCCCCAACCGTGTCCTCCACTGGGGAACATATAGAGAGAAGCCGGGATATGGTGTTCATTCAGCGCCGTATAATAAAGGATAGAGTTCAACGGCGGAACGGTCTGATCGTCATCGCTCAGCAGAAGCAAAGTCTTCGGTGTCTTATCATCCACCTGTTTCTGCAAGGAATAGCGGTCTACCAACTCCTTATTCTCGATATCTGTGCCTAAAAGGTTCTTCTTGGAACCGCCATGTGTCGTCATATTATCGAAGCTGATCACCGGATAATAAAGGATTGCAAAGTCCGGCCGGTTGGCATCTGCTGCAAGCGTACTGAGTGAAGCTGCCAAATGTCCGCCTGCCGACGAGCCGATCACTCCGACCTTATTCGCATCCAGGTTCCATTTGGCTGCATTGCCCCGAATAACAGACATCGCTTTCTCCGCATCGCTCAGCGGGATCGTATGTACACCTTCCGGCATCCTGTATTTCAAAACGACTGCAACAAACCCATTCGAAGCGTACCATTTCGCCATATCATGCCCTTCATGATTCATCGCCAGCCCTCTATATCCGCCACCCGGACATATCAGCACCGCCGGCGCCGCTTTCCCGCCCTTCGCCGGATGATAAACAAAGATTTCCGCCTCGCCCGCTTCCGGCTTATCCGGCCAGAGCTTGAACTGTTCTACCTGCTGCCCCCATACCACGGGTACAAAGAACGATAAGAGAAGTAAAAGAATGTGTTTCATAAGGTATTAATTCTTAATCATTAACTGAGTTATTAAAAACAGGTGCTAATGTAACGAAAAAAGTAAGAACTAATGATAAACCGGAGAAAAAAACTGGACGACTGCATCAAAATCCGTTTTTCCACAAAAACGAAATCAATCATTATCACAATTAAATTGCCAATTCACTCCCTTTACTAATAGTCTACCAATACCGTTAAGTTATAAATGTCATTCTACAAAACTTTAGAACTTCAGGGCTATTCTGGATATAAGCATTATACTTTTCACTTGACTTTATAACCCAAATAAACGGACGAGCAAATCAAAATTTGAATCATAGAATGAGTTTTCCCAAGGGGTAGAATCAATCTGTTCTTTTCGAGATTTAAGGCACTCTATAGCTTTATCATATTCTTTATGATAAATAGCCGTACACCATTGAACTTTTTGATCATTCGGGAACCTAATACTCCAAATTTTAACCATATCATCCGCTTCTGAAACTTTTCCTAATTCCTGTAAAGCCAATGCACTCAATAAATTCCCTGATTCGAAATACTCTCTTGAAAATTTATAATTTGCAACCAATGATAAAATTTCCAGTTCTTTCTGCCTATCTCCTTGTTTTTTTGCAACTTTCGCTTCCAGATAGTTTTCCAAACGATTATCAATCATATTATCATAAGGTTTTCCGACTCCTAAATTTTCCGGCCATTTTTTAGAATCTTCCACACTTTTCATAGCCGATTCATAATTTCCAAGATTCAGTTGTTCTATAGCTCGATATAAATTAGCAGCTCGATAAACAGCACGTCCTTCGTATGCACCTTCGTTCGGAAGAACCGACATTTTATTCAATAAAGATATACATTGGCTATATTGCCCCATTTCACATAAAGATTTTGCATATTTCAATCCTATATAATAATTTGATGGATACCGTTTCATATATTTTTCCCCGACTTCAACAGCTTGTTCCCACAGATGATCTGCTACATAATAATTAATCAAAGCGAAACCTGTGCGCCAAGATATCCTTTTTTGTTCTGCTTTTAATAAATCCATTAAACGCCCCTCTCCTTTTTTTAAAGAAGCACGACTTAAATAAAACGGAGCATACTCTACTTCCCCACAATTATCAAACAGCTCCAATGCTTTTTCCTTATTCTGATTTGCCCAATATATTAAACCTTCGTAATAATCGATTTTCCAATTCGGCCGAAGTGTTTTAGCCCATTCCAGAACCTTTATCGTAGAAGAACGGAATGGAAAAATATATTCAGGAGACAATTCATTTGCTCTATCCAACATCTCCAGACTTTCCGATATATTCCCTTTTTCATATAACAGCCAAGCTCTCTTATAATTAGCAATAGGATAATCATCTATAAAAGAAAATAATATCAAAGCTTCGTCTTTACATCCTACGGTTTCATACCACTCTGCCATTTCCATGAATGTCTCAAAAGACAATTCACTACGAATCAACGAAGCAAAACTATTTTTATTAGCCTCATTAAATGTTCCTAACAGAAGATCTTCAAAACGAGCCAAATGATATAATGGCAGATCATCCAACAAAGAATCAATAACCGCTTTCGCCTTATTCATCTGTCCCATCTTTCGATATGCAATCATCAAAACCTGATCCGCCTTTAAATTCTGTTGATTAAAATCCTTACTTTTCAATGCATAATGTTCAGCCTTTTTCCAATCACAAGCAATCAAAAACATTTCTGCTAACTTTTCGTAAGCAGCACTGCGAAAAGAAATTGAATATGAAGCGACAGAAAAACCATCTTTAGCATCCGTTTCATTACCTAAAGCCATATTGCACAAACCGTACAAATAATTAGAATAACCATCATAAGCATTGACACTTAAAGCTATATGGCAATTAAACAATGCATCTTCATAACGTCCTTGACGATAATACAATGAAGCCAAACTCGTCAAAGCTGGAAGAAAATAAGCCTCTTTTTCTAAAGAAGCAGTTAAATACTTTTCTGCTTTGTCATATACTTTCTGGTTCATCCACTGCTCACCTTGTATGTAAAGACCATACGCGGAATTCCAATCAAAGTCAGCAGGCAGTTCTTTGGGACGATTTGTTACATTATCAGAAGTTTCTTCCGAATAAACTAATAGATTATCCCCTATTACCACCTTTAATCTTCCACATGTACCCCTACTTTTAAATGGAATCGAATCTTCCCAAGTTTCTAAAACATCACAATTAAAAAAAGTTGAATAAATCTCTTGTTCACCCTCATACAACTTTACTGTTGTCGATAACTGTTGCAAGGGAGAAAAATATAATTTTAAACAATTCTTTTCTTTTAATACATTCAAAGCTCCTATACTGCTAACTTTGGATACACCCTTAATATTCCTTACTGGAAACCAATATTCTATCCAAGTGTCTGTTGCTTGAGGACTAAAAGCCGTATGCTTATAAGGCGTAAAACAACTATTCGAGGCTGGTTGGTTAAACATCCGACCAGACTGAAGTTCTATATATTGCCCATCCGTATCGGTTAACAAATCTTTCCATATCTCTCCTTCACGAGATAATCCCCAAAGGAATATTTTCATACCTAATTTCTCGTCATAGTTAGCATGATGAATAGAACCGAAATCATCATCATGCCAATAAATCCCATAAAAATCATTATATTGTCCTAAGACATGATAAGATTTCGAATTTCCGAAATTGTTCTTTTCATACCAAGATATATCACGCCCTTGTTCATCGAATGGAAAAGAATGAAGTTCCCCTCCATGACCAATATAATTTGTTCCCGGATAACAAAACTGAGCATTCCTTTCTGCTTTATAAGCTGCATTCATCCACTGATAATAAGGTTGGTCAATCGACGAACTATTATACCATGTTGTTTTCGTAGTGAAATAAGCTTTATCTTTAGGTAAATTAACTTCAACTGTCCAAAATGTACGAGTAATTAAATCAAAGGAAGAGATATAACAACTAACACTTCCATCACTTTTTTTCTTCGTCAGATAATCAACTGGAGTACTTGTTGTCGGAGCATGTCCGATAATACCAAAATTAAATTCAATGCCACCAGACGTCCAAGGCCCTCGCATTGCAATATCACGGAATTTCACCACATGATTATTATAAATAAACTCCTTCTTAGAAACTTTATCAAAAGCTCCCCATATTTTTCCTCCTATTTCGGGAAAAAGGGTCAAACATATATAATCATTTTCAAGCAAAACAACCTTCCATTCCTTATCTATACTTTTTTCAGAAAAACCATCAAAACGAAAATAAGGATAGAAAATGGCGGATTATGCCGAGGATGTGGCCAAGGTATGGGTGCCCATGGATCAGGATCTGAAAAAGGATAAGTTTTCATATTCTGTACCATTTCTGTAACAGACGCTCGTTCATGTTGTGCATATAAAGAGTCCATTATCATCAAGCAAAAGAAAATAAAAATACTTTTCATATCTATTATGCTAAAAAATTATGTCAAATAAAAAATTGAAATCAAATAGGCCAAAAAGAGAAAAGGAAAATCTTTTAAACATGAAACCAAAGATTCTCCTTTCCATTCTTTATGTTTGTTCCAAACTATTTTGAAATAGACAGGATCAATAACAATCCCTCTTTTCGTTTTATTGGAATCATCTCGTCTAAACTAAATGTAGAAGCTTGTTGAAAATCATTGACAAACGGAGCTTTCAATAGTGCTTTCGTCTTATCCATTCCTAAAGAATTCCAATCTATGATCAGATGAACATTCCTATCCGATTCAGAAAAATTACCTACAGAAATCAAAATACTATCTGTTTTCACAAAAGCAGTAGCTTTAACTTCTGGATCAGAAGTTTTTATAGGACAAAATTCATCCCAATATCCTAACATTTTCGCCTCCTCTATACCAAAGGATTTCCACAGATTCCATACAGGAGCAGGAGAAAATCGTCCATACGAATGACGGGCTGTCGTTCCATATACCATTCCCAGAAAACGATTTCCTCCGTCTTGTAACATTTCACTCATAACACCAAATGGAATCCCAGAAAAAGTAACAAGCCATTCATCCGGACGCATTTGATTATATTTAAAACTCTCACCAAACCACAATCGATCCACATACGGGAAGAAATCTGTATATTGATTAGCCGGACCTATGGAATACCCAGTATTTGAATGAAGATCAATTAAAGCATCGGGGCGATATTTCGCAATAATCTTCCTAATTCGTTTCATAACAGTACGATCGAAAGAAACATCATCCATATAAATACCATCTATTTCATAATTTTCAAACATCCAACGCAAACCTTCCAAATAATAATTAATCCAACGTGAAAATCCATTCAATACTAATGCTGCATCCGAACAATCCTGAGGTAATTCTGTATACCATGCAGGCTTATAGTCATCTATCAAATGCTCACATTGCCATGGCAATCCATATCCAGGCCCAGAAACAAATATCTCATGATTCAAACTTTTTAAAGCATAAATCTCTTGAGCATAATTAGTCAATTCCCGAATGGTATAATACAGCTTAACTTTCCGTCCGAATTTATGCTCATGATCAATAAATGCAACCAAAGAATCTCGCACAATAAATGGATAATTAATAACTGGATTCAAAGGCTTAGCATGATGAATATTAATAATATTTGCTCCTTCCTCTGCCGCCTTATCAAACCCTGAATGTATGGCATGATAATAGCGTTCAGAAAAATGCTTACCTGAATTCAATCTTTTAGAAGGAGTTATCATCAATGCAAATTCATAATTTTTCGGCTGAATCGATAATGTATCCACTCCCGTACTAGCTATAACTTTTGCACCTAACCCTTTTGCTCCAGACACCTTTATCATACCTTTTCCACTATTTGCCCAAACTCTCGAAGGAGCAGGCTTATAATCATTCAATAAAGGACCATGATAACTGCCTCCTCTATATTCTACATGCAAACCTGCCAAAGCATTTCCCATCCAATAACTATCCCAAGGTCCATCCCAATTCCATTGATAAGTTACCGGACGGAAACCTCCGTCAAAACCAGTTCCCATAAAATACTCCGAGGCATAAGGTGTATAATCCGTTTCCAGACGTATATCTTTCACAATTAAATCCCGCTCTGTCGAAACTTTCAAATCATAATGCACATAGCCATCATATTCCATAAAAGCATTACTGATAAAATGGATCCCGTCTTTTTCATAAGATGATATCCAAGAAACCATTCCATCCGCCTCTTTTTTCAGAACAGCATCTTCCGCATCAAAAGCAATATCACCATCATTTGTAACAACAACAAAACGAAATGGTTTCGCCAAAACCTGTTTGCCGTTAATTTCTATCGAAGCCGGTAGCCCGTTGGAAGCAATACGAAATGTTTTCTCTGTTGCCTGAATTATATTGCCATTTACTTTCATCGGAAGAAAAGGAGTGACCGGTTCACGATCTTCTCCTATTTGAGAATTCAGCCATCTCAACCTTGCATGCCTCCAAAGATCTCCATCTCCTTTATCAGCCAAAACTTCTCCCGTGACTGTTATTTCTAATGGAATCGTTTTTGTAACGACTTCATTTACCTGAAAATCAATTGTCCCCACATAAGTTCCGATTTTGGCATCTTCCGGAATTTGAACTCCACACCAAAGAGCTTGCACTTTTCCTTTTGGAATCTGGATATCAAAACTTATTGGTTTCCCATCCCAATTTATACCTTCTTGATTAAAACAAGTAATAGATTCTTTTGCTATTTTCGTAGAACCATTTTTCAAATCGCTAAATGAAAGTTTAACGTTATCCAGCCCTTCATGAGCAGCCCACACTCCAATTTGCCAAACATAATACTCATTTCGCAAAGCTACACCAGCAAAAGATTTAGCCGGTCCCTTTTCTATCCAACGAATTGGCAATCGATCTGTCAAACGAATAGGAAATGCTCTATCCTCCGGAAACAAAATCGGCGTTTCTGGGTACTGCTGCAACAAGCTATCGGTCTCATCTATCGTCGCGATAATCCCCATTGGAGTAAAAGCATCCAATTTCGTTCGACTTTCAAAACGAAGAACCTGGGCTATCGGTAAATTAGTTGGTAATTCAGACTTCCATTTGCCGTCTACCTCATAAATAGGGGGAAGATAATCATTCCAAGGTTTACCGTAACGTGCATCACCAGCTCCTTTTCTATATTTATACGGCAAATAATAGATATAATAGAGCCCTTCTCCTGAAATTGGTTCAAATATAATCGTTCCAGACTCTGAAGAAAAATCCAGAATCTCGACATTCTTTATTTCTATGCCAGTCTGTCCATCCACAACTACAACTTTTTTAGTCTCCGGACGTAAATCTGGACGTCGCCAAGGCAATACAGCCTTAACGGCTGTATTGCTATTTATATCGGAAACTCGTACAACTGCTCTATGGTTACCTCGCATATCAACATTCCACATAGAATCCGCAACAACAAAAGGAATTCCATCAGGAGCAAAAGGCTGATATTGGCTATCCCCAGTCAGTATTTCCACTTTTGAGGAACAAGACAATAAAAATAAAAACAACACTATATATTCTATATATTTCCTCATCATATCCATCGTCTATTTAATATCCTGGATTTTGGTCTTCTTTCAACAACGGATTTACATCTATAGCCGTAGTGGGTATTGGCATCAGCATCAAACGTTCATTCCACTTTTTATCAACCACAACTGCACCATTCGGAGCAGTCGACGGACCTTGCAGATACTTTTGGCAATATTCATTACCATAACGCCTGACATCATCATAACGATGACCTTCCACAGCTAGCTCAATGCGTCTTTCTTTTCGCAAAAAATCTATTGCTTCCTGTGTTCCTAAAGATTCTGGAACATCTGGCATACCACAACGGTCACGTAGTTGATTCAATGCAAAACGAACCTGATCATCATATCCTGTTGTCATTAAATGAGCTTCTGCAAACGTCAACAAAACTTCTGCATAACGAATGGTCGGATAATCATCTGCAGACCCATATACACTCGCGATATAAGGTTCCCAAGCAACCATTTTTCGATAACTGAAACCGGTCCAAGATTCATTTCCGTCCTTATTGATTACATCAGGATTCCACTTATAATAAAACTCTCCCACAGCTGTTTCATGCCATCCTTTAAACGGAAACATCAATGTCACATACAAACGACTATCACGATTCTTAAATTCTTTCATATAATCATAAGACATCAACTCTGGACTGGTAGCAAACGTTTTATAATCTTCTTCACTCAAATTTTTTGCATAATTCCAAATTTTCTCATAATTGGCCTTACGAGCATCTACTTGAATCTTTTCCGGAAGTGTTTTTCCATCTACTTTCCAATAAGCATCCACCAAATCTTGCATTGGTTCAAAAGAAGAATAACCATTTTGAATAGACATTGATAACGGAATAAAATAAGTATAACGATATTGATCATAAGCATTCGGATCACCCATATATTCATGAGTCAAAACATATTCAGGATTTGCAGGTGTCGCGTTTGCACCTTGCCAAAGAGCTTCGTAGCTGAACATGCCCTTTATAAATTTATCTTTATCAATTCCTAGTTCAGCGAAGTCTATATACAAGTCCATCTCCTCAGCCTCTTGCTCTTGAGCCGCATTCAGTGAAGTCAATTTAAACAATGAATATTTACCGCTGTCTATCACTGCTTTTGCTGATTTCTCTGCTTCTTCATAATTACCAAAATACAGTGCGGCCCGAGAACGCAATGCTAAAGCTGCATATCGCGTTACACGCCCTATTTCATTCATAAATCCACCGCTATAACTTTCTGGTAATATTTCAGCAACCTCCGCTAACTCTGTTAATATAAAATTACGAACTTCTTCCACAGAATTACGAGCAATTGTCGGAGCATCATAAGGTAATTCTTCTGTAACTATAGCCACCTTACCAAAATATTGCGTCAAGGTCAAATATGCAAAAGCTCTAAAAAAACGTGCTTCAGCCTTTGTCCTGACTTTTAGTTCTTCACTCATATCGCACTCGTCGACACGAGCAATATATGTATTTGCAGTTCGAATAGCATTAAAATCATAATTTCCATAAGGAGCCGCCGTATTAATGCCATTTTGTTGAACCATTTCCATATTCCCTTCCCACGGTTTATGACTATGCGCATTATCCGTACACATTTCATCCCAAATATCCACAGCAGGCATAGATTGATAACAACCATTCAATGCATACCACGCATCCTTCTCCGGTTTCCAGAAATTCTCTGCAGCAATTTCAGCCGGCGGTACAACATCCAAATCACAAGATGTCAACACACTCACTAATGAACAAAACAGAATCAAATTTTTTATATATAATTTCATAAACCAATTTCCTCCTATTAAAATGAAACATTCACTCCCAATGCCAAAGATTTGCTACCTAAGGCACGAACCGTACTACTTGTTGCTTCTGGATCAAAATCTTTCATCTTATGATCTGCACGAATCGTAAATAGATTTTCCCCAGTTAAATAGACTTTTAACGAAGACATACCCAAACGTGAGACTATATTCCTGGGTATATTATATCCGATAGTCATTGTTTTAAA
>OLNW01002420.1_pt1 | contig 16120 bp, 10 predicted proteins | sample 1672121 | NCBI WGS metagenome assembly OLNW01 (sample SAMEA3136648, study PRJEB25190) | human gut metagenome
CTTGCCAACGCCGATCTGGTCCAGATGCTGGAACGGATCGCTCTCGTAGATCTTGGTATCATAGTAAGCGGTCAGGAACTTAGCAGCATCGTCACGGCTGAAGCCGAAGGTCATCTGGGTCAGGTCGTTGGTACCGAAGCTGAAGAAGTCAGCTTCCTTAGCGATCTCACCTGCGGTCAGGGCGGCACGCGGGATCTCGATCATGGTGCCAACTTGGTACTTCATGTCAACGCCAGCGTCAGCGATCAGCTTGTCAGCAGTCTTGACGATGACGTCCTTGACGTACTTCAGCTCCTTCACTTCGCCAACCAGGGGCACCATGATGTGCGGGGTGATCATCTTGCCGGTCTCAGCAGAAACCTTGATGGCAGCCTTGATCACAGCATTGGTCTGCATCTCGGCAATTTCCGGATAGGTAACGGCCAGACGGCAGCCACGATGGCCCATCATGGGGTTGAACTCATGCAGGCTGACAACAACGTTGTTCAGCTCTTCGGTGGTCATGCCCATATCCTTTGCCAGGGCTTCGATATCCTCAGCCTTGGTGGGCAGGAACTCATGCAGAGGCGGATCCAGATAACGGATGGTCATCGGACGATCGCCCATGATGCGGTACATAGCGGTAAAGTCAGCTTCCTGGAACGGCTCAACCTTAGCCAAGGCAACCTTGCGCTCTTCAACGGTACGTGCGCAGATCATCTCACGAACAGCAGCAATACGATCCTCAGCGAAGAACATATGCTCGGTACGGCACAGGCCAATGCCTTCAGCGCCCATATCGACAGCGTTCTGTGCGTCGCGCGGGTTATCGGCGTTGGTCATAACCTTCATCTGGCGTGCTTCGTCAGCCCAGCTCATAAAGCGCTTGAAGTTAGCGTTCTCGGTGGAAGCGACGGTAGCGATCTGGCCTTCGTAGATGTTGCCGGTAGAGCCATCAATGCTCATCCAGTCACCCTCATGGAAGGTGTGGCCGTTAATGGTGATAACCTTTGCATCGTAATCGATAGCAACATCGTTATCATTGCCGCAGCCGGAAACACAGCAGGTACCCATGCCACGTGCAACAACAGCTGCGTGGCTGGTCATGCCGCCGCGGACGGTCAGGATGCCCTGAGAAACCTGCATGCCGACGATATCTTCGGGGCTGGTTTCCAGACGGACCAGAACGACCTTCTTCCAAGCTTCGTCCTTGACCTTCTCTTCAGCATCTTCAGCGCTGAAGACAACGCGACCGCAGGCAGATCCCGGAGAAGCGGCCAGGCCCTTGCCGATTGCTTCAGCAGCCTTCAGGGCAGCAGCGTCAAACTGCGGGTGCAGCAGGGTATCCAGCTGCTTGGGCTCAACGCGCAGTACAGCGGTGCGCTGATCGATAACGCCCTCATCAACGAGGTCGCAGGCGATCTGCAGAGCAGCCTGTGCGGTGCGCTTGCCGTTACGGGTCTGCAGCATAAAGAGCTTGCCATCTTCGATGGTGAACTCCATGTCCTGCATATCCTTGTAGTAGTTTTCCAGGCGGGTTGCGATCTCAACGAACTGATCGTAAACCTCAGGCATTTCCTCGTGCAACTTGCTGATCGGGGAAGGAGTACGGATGCCGGCAACGACATCTTCGCCCTGAGCATTGATCAGGTACTCGCCCATCAGCTTCTTTTCGCCGGTAGCGGGGTTACGGGTGAAAGCAACACCGGTGCCGGAACGCATGCCGGAGTTACCGAAAGCCATCTGCTGAACGTTGACAGCAGTGCCCCACTCGTAGGGGATTTCGTTCATCTTGCGGTAAACGTTGGCGCGCGGGTTATCCCAAGAACGGAAGACGGCCTTGACAGCGCCGATCAGCTGTTCTTTCGGATCCTGCGGGAACTCTTCACCCTGCTTCTCCAGGTAGATGGCCTTGAACTCCTTGACGAGTTCCTTCAGGTCCTCAGCGTCCAGCTCGATATCCTGCTTAACGCCCTTGCGCTCCTTCATAGCGTCGATACGCTCTTCAAAGAAGCTCTTGCCCAGCTCCATGACGACGTCAGAGTACATCTGGATGAAGCGGCGGTAGCAGTCATATGCAAAACGGGGGTTAGAAGTCTTCTTTGCCAGACCTTCAACAGCCTGGTCGTTCAGGCCCAGGTTCAGGATGGTATCCATCATGCCGGGCATAGACTGACGTGCACCGGAACGAACGGAAACCAGCAGCGGGTTCTCGATATCGCCGAACTTCTTGCCAGTCTGCTCTTCCAGGATTCCCATGTACTTGAAGATGTCAGCCTTGATCTCATCATTGATCTCACGGTTGTCAGCATAGTACTGGGTGCAGGCTTCGGTGGTGATGGTGAAGCCCTGAGGAACCGGCATGCCGGCATGGGTCATTTCTGCCAGACCAGCGCCCTTGCCGCCCAGAATATTCTTCATGGTCGTCTGGTCGCCGCCAAATGCGTCATGGCCCTCTTTGAACAAATACAAAAACTTCTTGCTCATAGGTTACCTCCAACAAAATTACGGTTTCTTCCCGGTGTGCCGCGCACACCCGCAAAATAAGAATCTTCTCTCTTGCAAAGTCCATTATAACAGACTCACCCCGGAATTTCCAGTACATTGTTAAATAAATGGCGAATATTTTCGCTGAAAATCTCACAAAGTTTTGGGGGCAGGCTCTTGCAATTTGACCAAAAATGCGGTAAATTATAATGGGTGAGAAGTTGGGAAACATTATTTTATTACATCCTGCAACACTTTTTTCAATTCATCCCGCCCCGGCAGGCTTCAGCCCTGTTCCGGGGCTTTTTTGTAGGGCCGTATACTCTTTTGGCCCAAAACAGAAAGGGGTATTTTTATGTCCGAAGCGAAAGCCAAATACCTTGCCGCCAAAGCGGCCTTTGAAGAAACTTTTGAAAAGCACCTGCAGAACGGTGTGGAGTTCATCAGCGACCAGGTTTTTATTGACCCCGAAGTTGAGATTGCACCCGGCGCAGTGATCCTGCCGGGCTGCATCCTGCGCGGCAAAACCGTCATCGGGGCAAACTGCGTCATCGGCCCCAATACCTTATTGGAAAACACCATTGTTGAGGCCGGTTCCACCGTGAACGCCAGCCAGTGTTATGACAGCCATCTGGGCCCCAACAACAAGATTGGCCCCTTTACCCATGTGCGTACCGGCACCGTGACGGATGAGGGCGTGCACCTGGGCGCTTATGTGGAAACCAAGAACGCCAACTTTGCCGAGGGCAACACTGTCAGCCACCTGACTTACATTGGCGATGCCGATGTGGGCAAGTACTGCAACTTTGGCTGCGGCACCGTAACCTGCAACTATGACGGCGAGGGCAAGTACCGCACCACCATCGGCGATTATGCGTTCATCGGCTGCAACACCAACCTGGTGGCGCCGGTCAAGGTGGGCAGCCGCGCCTTTACCGCTGCCGGTTCCACCATCGGCCACGATGTGCCGGACGGTGCCCTGGGCATTGAGCGCGCCAAGCAGGCCGAAGTTGCCGCCTGGGGCGCCAAGAAGCTGGAAAAATACGTTGCCAAAAAACAGAAGCTGGAAGCCGAAAAGAAAAACGATTGATGCCCTCTGACCTGCTGCAAGGAGGATTGCTGCCATGGCCATTTTGGAACGCACCCTGACCGGGGATTTTACCACCATCCTGACCGAGCTGGACGCTGTTGTAAAACAAAGTGTTTCGGCCACGCTGGAAGGTTCCAGTGATTTCAACTTCAGCACCGGCCGCTGTGCCGTGCGGGTATACGAACGCTACAGTGCCATTGGCAATGGCCGTGTTACCATGAGCCTGACCCTGCTGGAAGCTGACGGGCAAATCCGGCTTTCCGCCATCACATCCGGCGGCAGCCAGGCTGTGTTTTTCAAGGTCAACACCTTAGGTGCAGAATCCTTCCTGGATACCATCCGGGACACAGTGGAACGCTTTGCCCCTGACGCACACTAAAATCACAAAATTACTATAAGGATTTTTACTATGGGACTATTTGGAGGTGGTTCCGGGGCAGACTGGCTGATTGCCGGTCTGGGCAACCCAGAGCCGAAATATGACGGCACCCGCCACAACACCGGTTTTGCCGCGCTGGATGCGTTGGCCGAAGCCTGGGGGTGCGAGATCAACAAAAGCAAATGGCAGGGCCTTTACGGCATTGCCCAGGTGGACGGCCGCAAAGTGATGCTGCTAAAGCCGCTGACCTACATGAACCTGAGCGGCCAGAGCATCGCCCCCGCCGCGGCATTTTACAAGATCCCGCGCAACCACATTATTGTGTTGTGCGATGACATTGCACAGGAGCCGGGGCACATCCGCATCCGGCCCTCCGGTTCTGCTGGCGGGCACAACGGGCTAAAGAGCATTATCGCTTCCACCGGCGGCGAGGATTTTTACCGCATCCGCATTGGCGTTGGCGCCAAGCCGCGCCCGGATTATGATCTGGCTGACTGGGTGCTGGGCAAGTTCCCACCCGATGACGCCAAGCTTGTGACCGGCCGCCACACCGACGTGGAAGCCGCCTGCCGCCTGTTGATGGCCGGCAAGCTGGGCGAAGCGCAGAATAAATTCAACCACTGAGCGCGGATAGGCGTTCCGTAGGGGCGCACAGTGTGCGCCCCTTCCTGTTTTCTGTGTAAGATGCCCGCAAAGGAAGTGTTCTCACTTCAAATCTGCAATCCATCATTACACCGGATGTGGTTTAATGGAACACCTGCAGGGGTGTGCGCACTGTGGAAAACTTTGCCGATGGTGATAAACGCTGCAAATGGTTTGTAGGGGACGATGCTCGTCATCGTCCCGCATGACGGGTCTTGCCACATATTCCCCCCTGCATACGGCCAACGTCCGCGGGCGAACAATGTTCGTCCTCACATTCTCTACAAGATAAGAGCACAGCTTTTCCAATCATACAAATGCCAAAGCGGGCGGCCCATCTGGGCCGCCCGCCATTTGTCGTTCCATGCAACGCTTCTCTCAAAATTCACTTTGCCGTTTTGCTGCAAATATAGTACAATGGTTACGCAAAGCGCTGCTCATACCGGCGCACAAAAAGCGTATACAGCGCATAGCACACCATCAGGCAGACGGCATATACCCCGGCGAAACACAGCCACGCGGCTGCGCCGCCCATCGCGGTGTTGGGCAACAGCTCCAGCACCAGCGGGTGGGCCAGGTACAGCCAAAAGCTGCCCGCCCCCACAAATTCCACGGCCTGGGCGAACTTCTGATTTTCCGCCAGGCCAACGCCCTGCGGGTTCTGCACGGCCAATAGAACAAGCACCGTAAACACGCACTCGAACCCCGCCCGCTGGAAGTTGGTGAGCACTGCCAGCAGAATGCAGAATGCCCCGTATAAAAACTGCTTGTTCTCCCGCACTGCCGCAAACGCCGCCATGCCAAAGATAAAGCAGTACAGCGTCATGACCGGCGTTTTTGCGCTGAACTCGCTGATGTTGGCTTCTGCCGGGAAAGCCGCCAGACTGCTTTCAATTAAACCGCCGATCCTGCCCTTCACCGCAAGGCAGACCACCAGCAACGCCAGCGCACCCCAAAAGCGTTTGCACAGCCGGTACAGCCACGGGGCCAGCAGATAAAAGAACGCAAAGGCGCTCATCGTCCACAGCACGTTGCGGTTGTTCCACAGCATCCAGTTATCACTGGGCAGCCACATCTGCAAAAATACAAAGTACCGCAGGTAACCCGGCCCGCACGGCCCGCCGGGGCCAAACAGCTGGGCTGCACTGGCGCCCGCCGCCAGATAGCGTACCGCATCGAACAGCCAGCGCAGCACCAGCACCAGCCAGTACAGCGGCAGGATCCGCCGGATGCGGCGCTGGTAATACGGCAGCGGCTCCGGGTAGCGGCTCAGGCTGGCCGCGGCCAGGTACCCGCTGAGCACAAAAAACAGTTGCACCCCCTGCGCGCCAACCGCGGCGGCATCCCCCAGGCCAACTTTCTGCCCGGTATGCACGCCCAGCACCATCAGCGCCGCCAGAATACGCAGCTCATCCAGCGCTACATTTTTATGTTTTGTCATCTTTCTATATTCTGCTCCTTATTGCAGCATTATTTGATTTCTTTATTCTGCCGAACTTTTTCGATTCCTTCTTTTCAAAGAAGGGGCAAAAACTCTCGTATTACTCGTATCCTCAAAATTATACATCACCCGCCCTATCATGCGCAAGCGCAGGAGGCACCATGTTTGACGCATTGTTTACCACCACAACCGAATACAAAAAACTGAGCCACGCGCTTTCCGGCAAAGGTGCATGCGCCCTGTTTGGGCTGCCCGCATCCGGCCGCGCACAGGTGTATGCCGCACTGTGCCGCCAGTTGGATAAGCCGCTATGCATCGTGACCCCCGGCGAGGCCGAAGCCACCCGCTTTGCTGCTGACCTGAACACGCTGGGCATTCCCGCCGCCGTGTTCCCGGCGCGGGACTATGTGCTGCGCCCCATTGAGGGCACCGCCCGCGAATACGAGTACCGCCGCCTGGCTGTGCTGGGCGAGCTGGTAGGCGGGCGGCTGCGCGCCGTGGCTGTGCCCGCGGAAGCCCTGACCCAGTTCACCACCCCAAAAGAGGATTTCTGCGCCAACACCCGCACCCTCCATGCGGGGGATACTCTGCTGCGGGATGACCTGCTGGCCGCTTTGTTTGGTGCCGGCTACACCCGCCGGGCCCAGGTGGATGGCCCCGGCCAGTTCTCTGTGCGCGGCGATATTGTGGATATTTTTGCTCCCGACCAGAAAATGCCGGTTCGTATGGAATTTTGGGGTGATGAGATCGATACCCTGCACACCTTTGACCTGACCACCCAGCGCCGCGAGGATGCCATTGATAAGTTTTACCTGAGCCCCGCGCGGGAAGTTCTGTTCGGCAAGCCTGCCGATGCCGCCGAGCAGCTTCGGGCCTTTTTGGCCAAGCAGCGCGGCAAAAAGAAAACCGCCATGGCAGACTGTATGGCCGCTGATCTTGACCTGCTGGATGGCGGTGCCGTGCCGGTCAACATGGACAAATACCTGGCCGTGCGCTACCCCCATCCCGCCACCGTGCTGGATTATTTTGACGACCCGATCCTTGTGGCCGAAGAGCCTGCTTCCATCCGGGAAGCCGACCGCGCGACCGCCTACCGCCGGGGCGAGGAACTGAAATCCCTGATCCTGGACGGCGTCCTCTGCGCTGGGCTGGATAACCTGTACGCGGACCCAAGCTACCTGTGGTCCAAAACCGGACACTACCGCACCATCTGTGCTGAGAACTTTGCCCGCAGCATGCCGGATCAGCCGCTGAAAGATATCATCAACGCCCCGGCTCACACCCTGCCTGCCTGGAATGGCGAAGTCGCCGGGCTGCTGGAGGATTTGAAACCGCTGTGCGATGCCGGTTATACCGTTACCCTGCTGGCCGGCACCGACCGTGCCGCAGCCGGTCTGGCACGCGACCTGCGCGATAAAGGCATTCTGGTTACCACCGATGCTGCAGCAGCCCCCGCTGCCAGGCTGGTGCAGGTTCTGGCGGGGCACCTTTCCGCTGGGTGCGAATTTCCGTTTGCCAAGTATGCTTTGCTGACAGGCCGCGCCTTTGGCGAGACCAGCTCCCAGAAGAAAAAGCGCAAAAAAGCCAAGGATGCCCTGAACAGCCTGACCGAGATCACACCGGGCGATCTGGTGGTGCACCAGAACCACGGTATTGGCCGGTATGCGGGCATCCAGCGCATGGCGGTTCAGGGCGTTACCAAAGACTACCTGCGCATTGAGTACGATAAAAAAGATGTGCTGTATGTTCCCGTCACCCAGCTGGACCTGCTTTCCCGCTACACCGCGCCGGGGGATTCGGAGAATGTCAAGCTCAGCCGCCTGGGCGGGGCCGAGTGGACCAAGACCCGCAAGAAGGTGCGCGCCGCTACCGAGCAGATGGCCAAGGAACTGATTGAGCTGTACGCCCGCCGCAAAAGGGCGCACGGTCATGCCTTCCCGCCAGATGATACCTGGCAGGGAGATTTTGAGCAGCGCTTTGCCTATGATGAAACGCCGGACCAGCTTTCCAGCGCGGCGGAGATCAAACATGATATGGAGCAGCCCTGGCCGATGGACCGCCTACTGTGCGGCGATGTCGGCGTGGGCAAGACTGAGGTTGCCCTGCGCGCCGCGTTCAAATGCGTGATGGGCGGCAAGCAGTGCGCCATCCTGGCCCCCACCACCATTCTGGCATGGCAGCATTTCAACACGGCCATCGCCCGCATGGAGGCCTTTCCCATCCGCATCGGGCTGCTCAGCCGTTACCGCAGCGCCAAAGAGCAGAAAGAGACCATCCGCGGCCTGAAAGACGGCACAGTGGACATTGTGGTGGGCACCCACCGCCTGCTTTCGGACGATGTAAAGTTCAAAGACCTGGGCCTTGTCATCATTGACGAGGAGCAGCGCTTTGGCGTAAAACACAAGGAAAAGCTGAAAGAGAACTTTATCGGAGTGGACATGCTGACCCTTTCGGCCACGCCGATCCCCCGCACGCTGAACATGGCACTGTCCGGCATCCGGGACATGAGCACCATTGAACAGCCGCCCTTTGAGCGCCAGCCCATTGAGACCTATGTGCTGGAATATGACGATGCCATTATTGCCGAAGCCATCCGGCGTGAGCTGGCCCGCGGCGGGCAGGTGTATTACCTGTACAATCGAGTCGAAACCATTGAGCAGTGCGCCGCCAAGGTGCAAAAGCTGGTGCCGGGTGCGCGGGTCGGCATCGCCCACGGCAAAATGACGGAGGAGCAGATTTCCTCGGTTTGGCAGCAGCTGTTGGACAACGAGATCGACGTGCTGGTCTGCACCACCCTGATTGAAACCGGCGTGGATGTGCGCAACTGCAACACCCTGATTATTGAGAATGCGGACCGCATGGGGCTTTCACAGCTGTACCAGATTCGCGGCCGTGTGGGGCGCTCCAACCGCAAGGCGTATGCCTATTTCACCTTCCAGCGCGACAAAGTGTTGACGGAAATTGCCTCCAAGCGGCTTTCAGCCATCCGGGAGTTTACCTCTTTTGGTTCCGGGTTCCGCATTGCGATGCGCGATTTACAGATCCGCGGCGCGGGCAACCTGCTGGGCCACAGCCAGCACGGCCACATGGAAGCGGTTGGTTACGAGCTGTATGTAAAAATGCTGAACCAGGCCATTGCAGCCGCCCGCGGCGAGCCTGCTGCGCCGGACAAGAGTGATTGCCTTGTTGACATTACGGTGGATGCCTATCTGCCGGAAAGCTACATTCCCGATGCCGCCGGGCGGATCGAAGCCTACAAGAAGATTGCGGCCATCACCACCCGTGACGATGCCACGGATGTACTGGATGAGTTGATTGACCGTTACGGCGACCCGCCGCGCAGTGTGCAGGGGTTGGTGGACATCAGCCTGGTGCGCGTGACAGCCGCCCGCGCAGGCATTGTGGAGATCGTGCAGCGCAACGACAATCTGATTTTGTACACCGATGTTGTAACCCCGGCGCAGATGGGGGCCATGATGGATGCCATGCCGCACCGCGTGATCTACAACGCCGTAGGCCGCCCCTACATCAGCCTGCATGTCCTGCGCGGCGAGGACCCTCTCACCATCCTGCGCGATGCCGTTGCCCTGCTGCCGGGTGCGTGAGTGTTTTACGGGAGTTTTTGTTCCTTCTTTGAAAAGAAAGAACCGAAGAAACTTTAATCGTTATATAACAAAATAAATAAAAAATCAGGCAGCGGCCCTATTTTGTGGGCTGCTGCCTGTTGTCATGTGTTGCTTTCTATGTATTTTTGCTCTGTAGGGAACGGTCTTGACCGTTCCGAAACCCATGGACAATATTCCAACAAAAGGGAAATAAGAAAAACACCCGGAACGGTCAAGACCGTTCCCTACAAATCGTTTTAAATCGCGTTACAAACCTGTAAACTCTCGGTAGGGCGGCGTCCCCGACGCCCCGGACGGGCATAAATTTTATTGTACGGATCGTGCGGCAAGGAAGCGAACAACATATCTCTTCAAGCACTTCCGGTCTGGGGCCAATCACACCCCCACCACGCTCCAATGCTTATCCACATGGTTCAGCACTTCGCAGCCGGTTTCGGTCACGATGACAAGGTCCTCCACGCGCACGCCAAACTTGCCCGGCAGGTATACGCCCGGCTCAATGGAGAAGATCATGCCCGGCTTTACGGTATCGGTGTTGGCGGCGCTCACATCACCCTTTTCGTGATCGGTCTGACCGATAAAGTGGCCCAGGCGGTGGTTGAAGTACTCGCCATAGCCCGCTTTGGTGATCAGGTCACGGGCGGCGGCGTCAATATCGCACAGGCGCACGCCGGGGTGGATCATCGCCTCGGCGGCTTCGTTGGCCTGGCGCACCAGGTCATGGATGGCGGCATACTCCGGCTTCGGCTCCCCGCAGAAGAATGTGCGGGTCATATCGGAGCAGTAACGGTTCTTGCAGCAGCCCATATCGATCAGCACACACTCGCCTTTTTCCAGCACAGTATCGTCCGGCTCGTGGTGGGGGTCAGCGGCGTTTGCACCAAAGGATACGATGGTGGTAAATGCCACACTCTCGCAGCCGGCTTTCTTGTACTCGTTGTCAATGTACTCGGCAACCTGCTTTTCGGTCATGCCGGGCTTGACGTAGTCGCGCGCTTTCAGGATGGTTTCATCGTTGATGCGGGATGCTTCCTTCATCAGCATCTGTTCTTCGGCATCCTTCACGGCGCGGCAGGCATCCACGCAGTCGGAAGCCAGCACTACCGGCATACCGGGGCACAGCTCCATCAAAGGAATCAGGAACTTGGCAGGCCATTCCTTGTCGATGCCCAGAGTCTTGGTCTTGTCCACCACTTCGGCGATCTGCTCCACCGGCTTGTCCGAGTCCGTGTGCCACACTTCGCGGCAGGGGGCCTGCGGCACAAAGAACAGCTTGTTCAAAAAGATGACCGGCTCGCCCTGCACCGGCAGGTACAGCGCCATCAGGCGCTCATACGGCTCCACACTGGCACCAGTCAGGTACCAGATGCTTTTGGAGTCGCTGATGATCATTTGGGTCAGGCCGTGCGCCTGCATTTCGGCGCGCACGCGCGCTACACGCTGTTCGTTCATATTATAATCCTCACCTTTCAGGTAAATTTAAGGCAACACCGCACAATTCCCGCCTTACGGCTTAAGCACCGCTCCGGCGGCTGCGGCACGGCATCTGCGTTGCCAAAATGCTCGATAAGACATCCAGTATTATCTGCGCTTTTGGCTTAGCATCTGCCGCACCTCGCTCGCCGTATCGGCACTTAGAATTATGCGGTATTGCCTTAACTAACTGCCCCAATCATAGCACGCTGCACCAAAATGTGCAAGTGTATTTGTGCAGTTCCACCGTACCAAAAAGCGCCGCTTTCCGGGCGGGAAAACGGCGCTGGTATCCGGGCTTGTTACAGGGCTTCGATCGCTGCGTTCAGGCGGCGCAGGGTCTCCTCCTTGCCCATCATGGCGGCCAGGTCGGTGCCGCCGCCGGGGGTGCGGGCCTTGCCGGACAGGGCAATGCCCAGCGGGAACAGCAGCCAGCCGTTCTTCTTTTCCATTGCCTCGGCTTTCTGCTTGCAGGCTTCAAAAATGGCGTCGCGGCTCCAGTCGGTCTGGGCTTCCAGCACGGGCAGCAGGGCGCTGAGCGCTTCCTTGGCGGATTCCGGCGTGGTTTTCTGCTTTTTGTTGCGGTACATTTCAGCATCAATGGGCAGAACTGCATCAAAGAAGTCCAGCTGCGGCGGGATATCCTCCAGCACCTCACAGCGGGGCTGCAGGTTCGCGCACAGCAGGTCGCGGTCGATCTGTACATGCACCGCCTGGTCAATGAATGGGTCCGCCAGCTTGCGGAACTCTTCTGCCGGCAGGGCGCGGATGTAAGCGGCGTTGATGGCACGCAGCTTGAGCGGGTCAAAGATAGCAGGAGACTTGGAGATGCGGGCAGGGTCCCAGATCTTGATCATCTCGTCAAGGCTGAAGATTTCCTGTTCGCCTTCCGGTGCCCAGCCCAGCAGCAGCAGATAGTTCAGCACAGCGGCGGGCAGATAACCCTTTGCCACCAGGTCCTGATAGCTGGCATCGCCGTTGCGCTTGGAAAGCTTGTGCTGTGCGTCTTTCATGACCGGCGGGCAGTGGATGTAGGTGGGGACCTCCCAGCCGAACGCCTGGTACAGCAGGTTGTACTTCGGCGTGCTGGAAAGATACTCGCTGCCGCGGATGACATGGGTAATGCCCATCAGGTGGTCATCTACCACGTTGGCAAAGTTATAGGTCGGCATGCCGTCAGTCTTGATCAGAATCTGGTCATCCAGTTCGGAATTATTGACCTCAATGTGACCGTACACCACATCGTCAAAGCCGGTCACACCCTCGGCAGGGATCTTCTGGCGGATGACATAGGGCACACCGGCAGCCAGCTTGGCGTTGATCTCCTCCTGCGGCAGGTCACGGCAGTGGCCGTCGTAATGGCTCATTTCGCCGTTGGCTTTCTGCTGCTCATGCAGGTCGTTCAGGCGTTCCTCGGTGCAGAAGCAGTAGTAGGCTTTGCCCGCTTTGACCAGCTGCTCGGCATACTGTTTGAACATGCCCATGCGCTGGCTCTGGACATAAGGGCCGACGGGGCCGCCGATATCCGGGCCTTCGTCCCAAGTCAAGCCGGTGGCGCGCAGCGTGTTGTAAATAATATCGGTTGCGCCCTCCACCAGGCGGCCCTGATCGGTATCCTCAATGCGCAGGATAAAAGTGCCGCCGTTGTGGCGGGCCTGAAGATAAGTATACAGTGCGGTGCGCAGGTTGCCCACATGCATATAGCCCGTGGGGGACGGTGCAAACCGGGTGCGTACAGGATTAGCCATGGTAAAATTACCCCTACTTTCGTGATGATGTAACAGCATATGCAAACATATATAAGATAAGTTTACCCATGTTGCTCTTTCTTGTCAACGCCGTTTTTGCAAATTCATTGGTCAGCTCCTTTTGCACAGTTCCATCTTGCAAATTGTTTGCCCGCGTGATACAATACATGCTATAAACCAATGATGCGAAAGTAAAACCGCCGGCGCACGCACAGAGAGCCTGGACAGCTGAGAACAGGCCGGAACGCGGGGCGGCACAATGGTTCGCAGAGGGCACGGGGAACGGCGCGAACGCCCAGTATCCGTTGACGGCAGCCACCGTTATCCGGCGGGGATGTTATTTGCATCCCGGTAAGCGGCCGCAGTTTGCGGCAAGCAAGGTGGCACCACAGGAAAAACTTTCCTGCCCTTGCACAGAGGCGCACCCGCTTCTCTGTGCGGGGGCAGTTTTTCTTTATTGAAAGATGGAAAGGAAGTATTCACCATGGCAGAACAAATTGAAAAGCGCAAGCGCATTCTTTCGGGCATCCAGCCCACCGGCACCCCCACGTTGGGCAATTATATCGGTGCGGTGCGCAACTGGGCCCTGTTGCAGTCGGATTATGACTGCCTGTATATGGTTGCTGACCTGCACGCTTTGACCGTGCGCCAGACCCCCGCCAACCTGCGCCGTCAAACCCGCGAGATGGCCGCCCTGCTGCTGGCTGTGGGCATTGACCCGGAACAGCATGTGCTGTTTGTGCAGAGCCATGTTCCCGCCCACTGCGAGCTTTCCTGGGTTTTGGCCTGCAACACCCAGTTTGGCGAACTTTCCCGCATGACCCAGTTCAAGGATAAAAGCGCCAAGCACCCGGATAACGTCAACGGCGGTCTGTTCACCTACCCTGTTCTGATGGCGGCCGACATCCTGGTTTATAACGCGGATCTGGTGCCCGTTGGCCAAGACCAGACCCAGCACCTGGAAATTGCCCGCACGATTGCCAACCGTTTCAACGGCATTTACGGTGATACCTTTACCCTGCCCGCCGGTTACGTTCCCAAGGCAGGCGCCAAGATCATGAGCCTGGCCGAACCCACCAAAAAGATGAGCAAGTCCGACACCAACGCAAACGCCTTTGTGCTGATGACCGACGATAAGGACACCATTGTGCGCAAATTCAAGCGCGCCGTAACCGATTCTGACGGCGTTGTGCGGTTTGACGCCGAGAACAAGCCCGGTGTTTCCAATCTGATGACCATTTATTCCACCTTTACCGGCAAGGACCTGGCCGCTATTGAGGCTGAGTTTGCCGGCAAGGGTTACGGTGATTTCAAGCTGGCCGTTGCCGAAGTGACCGCCGACGCCCTGGCCCCCGTGCAGGCCGAGTATGGCCGCATTCTGGCTGACAAAGCCTATGTGGACAGCGTGCTGAAATCCGGTGCCGAGCGTGCCGCCCGCCTTGCCAACCGTACCGTCAGCAAGGTATACCGCAAGGTCGGTTTGATGCAGTTGGACAAATAATTTTTGCTTTGTCATAAAAAACACAGCGGATGTTCCCGATGACGTGGGAGCATCCGCTGTTTTGGTTTTTGCGGTAAAACAAAAAGTAATGCGTGTTATGCGGGACGATGCAAGCATCGTCCCCTACAAATCAGGTTTCGTTTGCTGCGGATTTGTGATGCGCAGTGCGGCAAAGTTTCTCTGCGGCGGGGTGAGGGCACCCCGCCCTACAGGTTGTTTTTTATGTCCGTAACACATCACAAATACTCTGTAGGGAACGGTCTTGACCGTTCCGGAGCCTCCTGCTTATATCCCATAATCGAATTTACCACAGGGCCCGTCCGGGGCATCGGGGGACGCTGCCCCCTACAAATAAAATATTACGCCATCACATTTTTGGGAACACTCGTGTTATTTTTTATCTACGCCTATCACACTCATTCCCCATTGAACACGTATTTGTCTAGCCGTTCAAAGGCTTCCTGCACGCGGGACAGGGGCAGTGCAAGGTTCATGCGGATGGCGCAGGGGCCGTGGAACATACGGCCATCCTGCCAGGCAACGCCCACATTCCAGCCGGCTTTTTCCACCTCGGCAATGGTTTTCCCGTGGGCTTTGCACCAATCCGTGCAATCCAGGAAGAGCATGTAGGTGCCCTCCGGCTTGCTGACCGAAACGCCTTCAAAATGCTGGGTGATATAATCACAGGCAAAATTGACATTGCCGCTGATGGTCTCCCGCAGTTCCTCCACCCATTCGTACCCTTCCGGCTTATAAGCGCCGATTAGGGCGTGCATAGAAAGCACATTCATATCATTATAGTGCGGCTTGCTGCTTTTGGCACGCACGCGGTCCCGCAGGTAGGGGTTATAAATAATATGGTAACTACCCACCAGGCCCGCCAGGTTAAAGGTTTTGCTGGGGGCATACAGGGCAACGGTGCGGCTGCGGGCATCCTCGCTGACGGACTGGGTGGGGATGTGCTTGTGGCCGTTCAGAATGATATCCGACCAGATTTCGTCCGAAATGACAAGACAGTCATTGGCGCGGTAGACCTCCATCGCCTTTTCCAACTCCCAGCGCTCCCACACGCGGCCGCAGGGGTTGTGCGGGCTGCAGAAGATCGCCACATGGATGTGGTTCGCCTTGATCTTGGCATCCATATCCTCAAAGTCCATCCGCCACACACCGTTTTCATCCTTGACCAGTGGGCTGTGCACAATTTTATAGCCGTTGTTTTCCACACTGGCGGTAAAGCCGATGTAGGTGGGGCTGTGCAACAGCACGGCATCGCCGGGGGCAGCAAAGCTGGTCAAAGCAGAGATCACGCCGCCCAGCACACCGTTTTCGTACCCGATGCACTCTTTGGTCAGGCCGGTTACACCGTTGCGGGTCTGGTGCCAGCGGATGATGGAATCATAATATTCATCAGTCGCACTAAAATAGCCAAAGGCCGGGTGCTGGGCGCGCTCGATAATGGCCTGCTGGATGGTGGGTACCGTGGGAAAATTCATATCCGCCACCCACATGGGGATCACATCAAAGCCAGGTTTGGGCGCTTCGGGCGCAAAGCCGTTCATCTGGCCGACGGAATCTACCGCAATGGCGTCCTTGCCATGGCGGTTCATGATGGAAGTAAAATCATATTTCATTGCAAAATGCTCCTTTGCTGTTTTCATCTCTTTCTCTGCTACCAGCATACCCTAAAATGCCGCCCCGCACAAGGGCAATACCGCATAATTCTAAGTGCCGATACGGCGAGCGAGGTGCGGCAG
>OLNW01002430.1_pt1 | contig 16079 bp, 17 predicted proteins | sample 1672121 | NCBI WGS metagenome assembly OLNW01 (sample SAMEA3136648, study PRJEB25190) | human gut metagenome
CGATTTTTCTTACTGGATCGGAACAGTGTTCAGTTTGATTTTACAATCGGCGTTACTTTTTTCTTTAATCTTTATTACATTACCTACTTTTTAGTGTTTCTTTTGTACTAGTTTTTGCTGCTTAATTCTCAACTTTTAAGTTTTTATTTTTCACGAATCTCCAAGTAGAAAATACCAAGAAAAGGCCGCTGGTCACTCAGACCAGCAGCCTTTTTGTCTGCAAAAAACTATTCTTCACTATTTTGCCTGGTCTTGACCATTGGCTGGAACATGTTGATACCGGCCAAAACCGTGGTCAGGCAACTGACCAGGATCAAGAGGTAGCCGGAAATGCCAATGGCCACGGCATAGCTCTTCAAGCTGGAAACAGCCTGGCTTAAGTAGCCAGCCGCGCTAGTTGTCTGGGCCAATTGGAAAAAGAGGTAGATCAAGACCAGGCTTTCGACCAGGGACAAGGCAAAGGCCCGGACCCGGGAGACCCGGGTATTCTGGCTGACGGCCAGCATGATGAAGACTGGCAAGAGCAGGAAGATGGCCAGGAAGAGGTAGAGAATCAAGGCGGGAACGATCTTACCCACCGCGATCTGCCAGTTGGCGACTTCAAAGAAGACGCTGGCCACGGTCAGCTTACTGCTGGAGGTCACGAAGCCTGTCCCCAGGAAAAGCAGGACCAGGGTGATCAAGCTGGTCAAGAGGATGGAGAGCTGGATGATGCCGAAGTTCCGGGGCTTCTTGGTCTTCTTTTTCACCTTTTCCACCTTGGCTTCAAATTTCGGGTGGGCCTGGGTGAAGTCTTCATTCTTCTCTTCAATTTCGCTTTCCTTATCATCAAAGGCATTGAAGACTTTAGAAGCCCAGTTCCGGATATATTCAGTCAAGTTCCGGTCAGCCGTGTATTCACCCTGGGAGTCCCGGTAGCCGGTCCAGATGAGGAGAGCCATGGAGACAGCAAAAGCCGTCCAGCCCAGGGGCCGGGAGAAGCTCATGATGATCAAAAGGCCCACGCCGACCAAGAAGGCGATCGTGGTGTTGTCTCTCATCCACTGGAGCATTTTTTCCGCGGTTGGGTTGCCGGTAAAGGCATTCCGTTCCTGCTTTTGCTGGTAGGCGGACCGGCTGAGCTTGTCAACTGGCTCTTTTTCTAAAGACCGGTCAGCTTCTTCCCGCTTAGCTTCTCTTATTTCAACATTTTCTTCTACTGCTTCTTCCGTAAAGTAGTCGCGGCGGTATTTTTCCACATTGAATCCACAGTTCGGGCAGGCCTTTTCCTGGCCAGTCAGAGCCTGGCCACAGTTGGGACACTTTTTCATAGTAATCGTCCTTTGCTAGTGTTTCTTTTTCCACATTATAGCATTTTCCTTCCGGAGGCAAAAAAGAACCAGCCAAAGATGACGGGTTCTTAATGCATTATTTAGCTTTCATTTAAGACTTCTTGCCGAAGCTGAGGCTCTTCTTGCGGCCTGCCCACTTAGGCCATGGGAAGCCTTCGTAGGTCAGCTTGGTTGAAGCAGACAGGTTGATCGGCATCAGGAAGACCAGGATGGCCAGACCGATGATGACCCCGATGGCCACTTCGATCAGGGTTGGCACGCCTGATGGGATCAAGGCCGCGAAAGTACCACCCAGGATGACGGCAGCTGAGATGACAACCGTACCGATAACCGTACATGCCTCCAGGATTCTTGCGCTAGGCAAGGCATGCGGATCGCTGTCGCGGTAGCGCATCATGACGAAGATGCTGTAGTCGACCCCGAGGGCGATCAACATGATGAAGGTGAAGAACGGCACGTTCCAAGCCAGGGTGCTCCGGCCCATCACGCCGCTGACAACCCAGCGGGTGATTGACAGAGAACTGATGTAGGCCAAGAGCAGAGTCCCCAGGATGTAGATCGGCTGAAGCAGACTCCGGGTGACGAAGATCAAGGCAATGCCGATACCGATCAGCATGATTGCCATAGTTCTGGTAAAGTCACCGCTGGCCGTGTTCTTGGTGTCTTCGATGGTTGAGCTTTGCCCGCCCATTTCGACTTCAGCCTTGCCCAGGTCGGTCCCCTTGAGGGACTTGCGGGCCATAGCGCTCAAAGCTTGTGAGTGCTCTGCGGCACTTTCAGAACTTGGGTTGCTGTCCAGGATGATGATGATCATAGCACTCTTCTTGTCCGGGCTGAGGAAGACCTTGAGGGACTTCTGCAGATCGGCGTTGTGCTTCAAGACGTAGCTTGGCACGTAGAAGGTGTCAGAGGCCTTGGACTTGCGCAGGCCGTTCAAGTATGAACCGGCGGAAACCAGACCGTTGTTGACGGCAGTCAAGCCGCTGGTGATGGCTGGCGTATTTTCAGCGAGCTTGCTTGCGCCGCTGGAAAGCTGGCTGGTACCGGACTGCAGCTTGTCAGCCCCTTGTGACAGGGCCAAAGCACCTGCCATCCCCTTGCTCAATCCACTGTAGAGTGAATTTGAACCTGTGTAAAGCTTGTGAGCGCCGGTTGCAAGCGCGTCAACTGCTGCCTGCAATTGTTGCACTTCCGTGCTCAAGTCGGCCGTAGAAACTGCAGAAGTACTGCTGCCCAGACTGCCGGTGGCACTTTGAATGCCTGAAGCGGCACTATTCATGTTGGTTGCGGCAGTACGGGCAGTAGTCAAGCCGCTGCCTACAGTACCCAAACCACTGTTAAGGGTTTCTAATTCCTTTTGCAGTTCTGCCTTCAAAGTTGGGTCTGAAACCTTGCTGATTGAGCTTGCCAGACTGCCAGCTGCGGCACTTGCAGTTCCAAAGCCAGTACGAGCAGTGGTCAAACCGGTCTTGGCATTGGTTAAACCAGTTTGCAGAGAGCCAACTTGTCCTTGCAGGCTTTGCAGACCGCTGTTCAAGTCGGTCAAGCCAGATGACAATTGGTCAAGCTGGTCAGCGTTCAAGGAGCTGGCATTTTCTGACAGCTGGCTCTTCAGCTGGTCAAGGCCGGCAACCAAGGTGTTCATGTTGGCCGTCAGATCCTTGGCGCCATTGGTCAAGGTCTGAGTCCCCGTGTACAGGTCTTTGGCCTCATCACTCAAAGTGCCGGTGCCTTCGTCGAGCTGGTCAGCCCCGTTAGCCAGTTTCTTGGCCCCGCTGGTCACCTGCTCGCTGCCCTTAGTCAATTTGCCGACACCCTTTTCCAACTTGGCGATCCCGTCGGTAACTGACTTCAGCTGCTTCTTAACGTAGAGCAGCTTGATCTTTTCGTTGTATGGCTCAGTCGCGGACATAACCTTGTCCACGCCTTCAGAATTGCGCAATTTCCGCGTCAATTCGTCGATCAGCTTCAAGTCCTTCTCATTGTCGAGCGTGTGGTCACTCTTGATGTAAAGGTATGAAGGCATGGCCATCCCTTCAGAGAAGTGCTTTTGCACCAGGTTCAGCCCCTGCTTGGAAGGCACTGAATCTGAAATTTCCGCCGTGTCGTCGTAGTTCAAAACGTTAGAGTAAGTAACGAAGAATGGTGCAACGACAACCGCTACAGCTGCCAAGAAGACAACTGGCCGCTTCAAAGTAGCGCTGGAAATCCCGTGCCACATCTTGCTTGGTTTTTCCCCGGCGAATTCCTTGCTTGGCCAGAACATCTTCTTGCCCAAAGTGGCCATGAAGAAGGGGTTCAAAGTCAAGAGGACGATCAAGAGGACCAGAACGCCGACAGCAACGCCGGAAGCAGACCGGTAAACGGAGAAGTTGGCTAAGCCCAAAGCGGAGAAACCGATCAGAATTGAGGAGCCGGAGTAAAGAATAGTCCGGCCGGCCTTCTTGATCGAGTCCTTCGTGGCTTCAGCCACCCCCAGGCCATTGCCCAGGTACTCCTTAAAGTGGTTATATAGCAGAATGTTGTAGTCTGTCCCGATCCCGAACAAAACAATCACCATGAAGACCTGGGTGAAGTTGGAGAACGGGAAGTTCACCTGGTTGACCAGGTTGGCCACGATTGAGAAGGAAACCAGGAAGGAAACCCCAACCGTCAAAAGTGACACAAGCGGGACAACCGGTGACCGGAAGACGATGATCAACACGATGAAGATGAAGACCACCGTGATCAATTCCGTCTTCTTGATCCCTTCTTGGATCGAGCTGGTAAAGTCATTGTTGAGGACGTCTGCCCCAGTGACGTAGGTTCTTACCCCACTGGTCTTGACGACCTTGTTGATCTCGTCGTAAACCTGGGAGATGCTCCCATGGCTCTTGGCGATGTTCATCTGCATGACCCAAGTCGTTCCGTCTTTAGACTTGAGCAGCTTCTTGGTCGCGATGTTGTTTTGCGGCGCCAGGTAGTCCTTGATGCCGTATTTTTTCTGGTTGCTGGTCAAGCGGTCGATTGAGGCTTCGATGTTGCCCTGGTCGGTCTCGGTCAGCTTACCGGATTTCTTGTTGAAAACAACCGCGACTTCGTAAGTATTCTTTTTCTTATTGCCCCATTCGTTCTTGATTAGTTTGGCTGCTTCGCTTTCCACGTTGCTTGGCAGGGAGATTTCGCTGTGCGCTCTAGTCAGTGAGTCAACGTTTGGCAGGGCAACCAAAGAAATCACCAGAATGAGCACCCAGGCGATCAAAGCGCCGAGGTGGTTCTTCAGTAACTTCTTCAACGTCCTTTTTCCTTTCTTTGTCTTTTACAATCAGTCTACTAAGCTAGGCATTTGACTGCTGGACGCTGGGCGAAACCAGCCGCCAGACCATTTCGTGATAGTTCTCCTCTGCTTCTCGCGGACTTTCCACCTTTTCCTGGCCATCTGTAAACCGGTCCAGGAAGACGTAGCCCAGGACAGCGCCAACCAAGGCGTGCTGGGAAACCACGTGTTCAGTGTCCACTTGCAGCTGGTCCCCCAAGTCCAGGATCTTAACCACCTCTTTAACCACTTCTGAATCATCAGAAAATTCATCCATGTGGTAAAGGAGGGTCGCCAGGGCCTGGTCTTCCAAAAGGCGGTCGCGGACCACGTCAGCAAACTTAAACAATGCTTCGTGGCCTGACAAACCGACCAGCTGCTTGAGCAGGTCCTGGTAGAGCAGGCGGATCCGGCTGGCCGCGACCAGCGACAGAAGTTGCGAGCGGTTCTTCACGTAATGATAGAGTGACTGGCTGCGAACGCCCAGATCCTTGGCAAGATTTGGCATGGTCGTCTCGCTTAAGCCCCGGCTTTCAATCATTTCCGTGGCTTTGGCCAGGACCTTGTCCAAGTCCAAAGTTCTTTTTTGAGTCATAATTACTACCATTTTTGAGTCATAATTACTACCATTTTCCTTTCAACTGTAGCAATTATATAACTACTAACTGAAGGTTTCAATCTACACTCTGTAAATTAATTCAACTTTCTATTGAAAGCGGTTCCTAAAGGCGCTATCATATATTCAGATAGGGGATGAAAACTAAAAATGAAAATCTGGTGGTTCGCAAACTTTTACTGGTTCAGTTTACTGATTTATCTAAATGTTTTCATGTTCAATTTTCATTACGCTGACGGCAGCAGCATCAATCCTTTCGTAGTAACCTTCCTGCTGCTGGCTATCTGCATTATGGTCGGGGAATTCCAATTCGCCTGGTATATGTGGCTGGCCACGAAAACTTATAAACCACGTAAACGCAAGAAAACACAAAACGACTCTACTGTCTGGCTGTAGAGTCGTTTTTCATTTCTTCTGTTAAGTTTGCTCCGTCTTTACTTTTCCATGACTTGCTTGACGGCTTGCCCCAAGGAAACAAAGTCATCAGTCTTGCTAGACCAGGCGCTGACCACGTAATTGTGGCCGTTATTGCTGATCAAGGCGACCTCTAAATTGCCATCAGCATACTGGTAGATGGTCCCCTTGGCCTTGCTGGCCAGCTTGGTCTTCCCTGTCATAGCAGTCAGAACCTGCTGGTTGTAGCTGCCGACCAGCTTGCCCTGGTAGATGGAAACCATGATCTTGGCCAGGTCACTGGCTGTCGTCTTGCCGACCACGGATTTAGAGAAGGTCCCCGTTAGCTTAGTCTGGCTGGCCCCCAGCTGCTTAAGGATCTTGTTGACCTGCTTAGTCCTGATCGTCCGCAAAAGCGCGTTAGCCGCGGTCTTGTTGCCCTTCAGCATCTGCTCGCGCAAGTAGCTTGGCCCATAGCTGATCCCGACCGCGATCGCCCTACTTGTCCCGGCCTTGTCAGCCTTGGTAACCTTGATAGTCGTGCTGGCCCCGATCTTGCCGGACTTTTCTTGGGCGTAAAGGGCGAGCAAAAGATAGAGGTAAAAAATCTTCTGGGAATCCTGGCCGCTCTTGGTATTGGTCACTTCCGCGAAATGGCTGCTCTTATTCAAGTCATAAGCCGCCACCTGGTAGCTGACGTCCTGGCCCATAGCCTTCTTAATTGCCTTGACCAGCTGCTTGTCACTGCCCTTGCTGCTCTTGACCTGGTTGTCATATTCAATGGAATTGACATTCGGTTCCTTGTCAGTGGAAGAAACGGTCTTTTTGACCTTGCCGGACTTCTTTACCTGCACCACCGTGACTTTCCGCATTTCAGCATCCTTGTTGGTGCTGGTGTACACGACAAAAGCCAGCAGGGAGGCGATCAAAGCCCCGACTACAATATTGTTCTTCATTAAAGCTCCTTGTTTCTAGCTCTTAATTCCTTTAGAAAAGATGGTGCTTACGCATGAAGAAGATCAGCCAGACCATCAAAAGGACGGTGATCAAAATAATGACTATCCAGTCATAGCTGGCCCCGAGAACCGGCAGCTTCACGTTCATCCCGTAAAAACCAGTCAAAATGGTCGGGATGGTCAAAACGATGGACCAGACCGTCAGGAACTTCATGGTGTCATTCAGGTTGTTGTTCATCATGTTGTTGGAAGTCGATGACAAAGTCTTGGTAACCTGTCGGGAAATCTGCACCATTTCTGAAGACTGGCTGGATTCAATCAAAACGTCGTCCAGCCTTTCCTTGGCCGCTTTGGAAAAAGTCAGCCGGGAGTGCTGCAGGCTGCGCAGCATCATCTGGTCAGTCTGAATTGAACTGGACAGGTAGACCAGACTCTTTTCAATATTGGACAACTCCACCAGGTCCTTATTGTCGATGTCATCGCTCAGCTTGACGTCTAGGTCGTTTCGTTCAGCATCCAGCTGGGTGATGGCCAGATGGAAGTACTGGGAAGCATACATCAAAAAAGTCGCCAGCAGTTCCGTCACATCTTGGGCGTGTGAGAGCCAGCGCAAAACCTGGGGATCATTGAACTCGTCAAAAACATAGCTAGTCTCAATCGTATGGAAAGAAAAGAGGTTCTTGTCCTGTAGCAAAAAAGTGATTGGCCGGGAAGTGAAGTGCTTGATGGTCGTCGTTGGCCAGACTGGCACGTCATAGACCAGCAGGTGGGTGTCGGTATATTGGTCGTAGTCGTAGTGGGGCCGTTCATGCCGGTCGGAAACGTAGGAAATGATTTCCGGGGTAAAATAAAACTCTGTCTGTAGGCGCCGACTGTCAGCTTCGTTCAAGCCATTGACGTCATACCAGTTAAAGTCTGTTTCAATTGGAAAAATTTGTTGCTTAATCATGGCTGTTCCCACCTTCATTTTACTCATTATTCATTTTACTCATTATTCATGTTACCATTTTTTAAAAATGAAGTTGTTTAAAGTAGGTAAAATAATGATGCAAATCACAGAAAAATATCTTCCATTTGGAAATTGGCAAACCTACTGCCGGATCGTGGGCGAGGCTACTGACCGCGCCCCGCTCCTCCTTCTCCACGGCGGGCCCGGCAGCAGTCACAACTATTTTGAAGTCCTCGACCAAGTCGCTGAAAAAAGCGGCCGCCAGGTCATCATGTATGACCAATTAGGCTGCGGCAACTCCAGCATCCCCGACGACCAGGCGGAAACGGCCTACACGGCCCAAACCTGGGTCAAAGAGCTGGAAAATGTCAGAGAGCAGCTGGGCCTTGACCAGATCCACCTTTTGGGGCAAAGCTGGGGCGGGATGCTGGCTTTGATCTACCTGTGCGACTACCAGCCTGAAGGGGTCAAGAGCCTGATCCTCTCCTCCACTTTAGCCTCCGCCAAGCTTTGGAGCCAGGAACTGCACCGCTTGATCAAGTACCTGCCCAAGGGCGAGCAGGCCGCTATCAAGGAAGCTGAAACAACTGGCAACTACGACTCCCTGGCCTACCAGGCGGCCAATGCCCACTTCATGGACCAGCACGCCATCAAGCTTACGCCGGACCTGCCGGAGCCAGTTTTGCGCAAAAAAAAGGGCGGCAGCCTGGCCTACTTGACCGGCTGGGGCCCTAATGAATATACGCCGATTGGCAACCTGCACGGCTATGAGTACACTGACCGCTTAAAGGACCTGCACTTGCCGGCCTTGATTACCAGCGGCACTGACGACTTATGCACTCCCCTAGTGGCTAAAAGCATGTACGACAACTTGCCAAATGCCCGCTGGGAGCTCTTTGCCGGCTGCGGCCACATGCCTTTTGTCCAGGAAAATGCCAAGTACCAAGAGCTATTGTCTGACTGGTTAATCAGCCAGGACTAGACCAGAGCCTTCTTTAACAAAAAATCTGTCTGACGGTCATCGCCAAGAACGAAGACATGCTCGCTGAACCGGGTCAAACCACGGCTGGCATAGAAGTTCTTGGCGTTTTCGTTGTGCTCCCAAACGCCCAGCCAGAGGACAGACTTGCCCCATTCCCGACCCTTTTCTTCCGCGAACTCAAAGAGCTGCTTGCCCAGGCCCCGGTGCTGGAAACTTTTCTGCAGGTAGATCCGCTCGATTTCCAGGCCGTTTGGGTCGACCTCTTCGTTTTGGGCGTCGTCAACGTCCAGCTTCAAGTAGCCGGCAACTTCCCCGTCCGCTTTTAAGAAGTAAAAGAAGCTGCCCGGAGTTGCCATTTCTCCCCCAAGCTTGTCTTCATTGTAGTTTTCGTCCAAAAACTTGGCCATATCTTCCGGGCTGTTGTCTTTGCCAAAAGTATCCGCGAAAGTCTCCTGGCTGATGGCAATCAACTCTGGCAAATCTTTCTCACTCCTTCTTCTCTTTTTCTGCTTTACAGTTTCTTAGTTAAGGCCGGTCAAGACCCAGGTTCTGAGCAGCATCCCTGCTCTTTCCCAGTCTTCTTCCCGGTAGTCGTGGCCAGCGCCCCGCATTTGCAAAAGTTCACCTTGCTTCAGCTGCTTGGCCATCATTTCCAGGCTGGCCAAAGGCGCCTGGTCGTCATCGCTGCCGGCAACAATGTAGCTGCGGCCCTGGTAGCCCTTGATCTTGTCCCAGTCCTTGATGACTGGTGACATTAAAAAGATCCCCCGGACGGACCGGCCGATTTCACTAGCCGCAACAGCTGCAGCGTTGCCCGCTTCCCCGTAGCCGGCAAAGACGATGTATTCGCTGGCCACCCGGTCATCGTTTCTAAGTTCGTCAAAGGCCAGGTGGTAGCCGCTGATGGCGCTGGCTGCATCTTCTGCTTCAAAGGTGAAGGTCAGGATGCCAGCGTCGTTTAAGTAGCGGCTGAGCCAATAGGCCTGGTCCTTATCGTCGGTCTTAGCCAAAATTACCAAAGGGGTAATCCCTTCGATCGGGTTGACGGCTTCGCCCCAAATTCCCTTTAACTTGCCCTTGGCGCTGATTAAGGTCATCTCTTTTTCCATAAAAAACTCCTTACGATTTCTTACTTTACATTAAAAAACTTACAATATTCCTATTGTACTATTTTTTGCCGGAAATTAGGGCCGGTACTTGTAAATCGAGTTGTTGAGGTTGTCCTTGACCAGCTGGTCAAAAATTCCCTTGCCCTTGGCCGTAATCGCCGCGGCAATTTGATCATTGGCTTCCGTCAAAGACCCGGCGGTTGCTGGCTTCGCTTTCCGTTGAACTCATGGCCACGTTGTAGCTGTTGATCCCCTGCTCGTCAAAGCGGCCGTAGTCTTCTACGGCGTCGCGGACGGCGGGGAAGCCGCAGCCTTCTCCCTTTAAGGGAATTTCAACGCCAGTTCCTTTGGAGACAAAGAGCTCATCATAATTTTTAGCTGGACAATAGACAAAGCGCTTTTCGTTAAAGCCCTGGTCGTAGTCTTCATCTCTGGCCACGATCGTGGACCCGTCAAGGCTGGCCTTCTTGGCCCACCAGCATAGTTGTACAGTTGTCGCGCTTTTTTCTTCCTTCTTTCTATTCGCTGACCTGCATGCCGCGGTCGATCTTTGCCCGGCCGGTTTCGTAGTCAAACTGGTAGCCCGGCTGCACATTGTAGATATAAACGTTGAAATCCAGGCTGCCGTCGGTGGAAACTGCCTGGAGGTTGATCCCCCGGGCCATGAGTTCCCGGCCTCTGAAAATTGGCGTTGCCTGGTAGATGACCTTCTTCCCGCTTCTTAAAGCTGACCGGACCTTGCTTTCAAAAATCGTCTGGATCTTCTGGTTAGAAAAGGCTGACTGGGTAAAGAGGTTCTTGGGGTTGTTCTGGTCACCGGACTGGTTCTTGGGGTTGTAGTTGCCGTCCTGGTCGATGCCGGCGGAAACTGAGTAGGCAATCAGGTGGCCCCGGTTGTAGATCTGGGTCCCGTTTTGCCGGTTGGAGTGCCAGCCGGTTGGCTGGACGTACTGCCTGACTCTTAAAGAGTCGTTAGCCACGTTCCGCTTCTCCAAAAAGGCGGTGTTGGAGCTGGAAGTCCGGTTCTGGCTATCCAGGTTGGAGTAAATGACCCGGTTGACCTTCCAGGCGCTTTTCACCAAGGTGGAGTGGTTATTGTTAACATAGCGCCAGCCCTTGCCTCCGGATTTAAAAGTTTCCTGGGCTAATTTCTGGTAGTCGCTCTTGGCTAATCCCCCGTAGACGGTTTTAGCCGTTTGGGCCGAGCTGACCGCACTTGATGAAGTACTGGTATTTGAACTGGAACTAGTTAAATTTCCCTGGCCGCCCTTGGTGTAGACGCCCCAAATGATTGCCGCCGCGGCGATAGCGACCGACAGCAGGCTGGTATTTTGGCGCTTCTTGCGCCTGCGTTTTTTTGCCATTTCTTTTCCTCGCTTTTTAAACTAAAACTATTTTAGAGGATTTTTCCCGGAAACCAAAAGATTTAACCTATAATTGAGAGAAAAAGCAAGCAATACTTATCTAATAGAAAGGCAAAGGAAAAAATTATGGAAGAATTCAAGCTAAATGACGGAAACCAAATTCCAAGGATCGGCTTTGGCACATACAAGATCAAGGGCTACCAAGGGGCCCTGGCCATCAGCCAGGCGATTGAAAGCGGCTACCGGCTCTTGGACTCAGCCGCCCGCTATGAAAACGAAGGAGCCCTGGGCAAGGCAATCAGAAGCAGCTCTGTTGCCAGAAGCCAGCTCTTTGTGACCTCAAAACTGCCGGGAGCCCACCACGAATACAAGGCCGCGATCAACGAACTGGAAGAAGGGCTTTTAAGAAGCGGCTTGGACTATTTTGACCTCTACCTGATCCACTGGCCAAATCCTTTGGAAGACCACTATGTAGAAGCTTGGCAGGCCTTGATCGACGCGCAAAGATTTGGCTTGGTCCGGTCGATTGGGGTATCGAATTTTGAGCCAGGGCATATCGACCGCTTGATTAAGGAAACCGGGGTTACGCCAGCCGTCAACCAGGTGGAGCTGCATCCCTACTGGTCCAGCCGCGCCGTCCGGGCTTATGACGATGAGCATGGGATCGTTACGGAAGCCTGGAGTCCGCTCATGCGGGCCGGGGAAGTTTTCCAGGAAGATTTGATTCAAAAGCTGGCCGCCAAGTATGGCAAGAGCCCGGCTCAAGTAATTTTGCGCTGGGAAGTCCAACTGGGGGTAGTGCCAATTCCAAAGGCTTCCTCCAGCCAGCACCAGTTGAGCAACCTGGACATTTTTGACTTCAGCTTAACTGAAGAAGAAGTGACCGCCTTGACGGACTTGGACAAGGCAGATGGCCGCCGGCCCGACCGCGACCCTAACCAGCACCAGGAATTTTAAGCAGTGGAAATAAGCAAGAAATAAGCTAATTTTCAAAAAAGCCAAGTCCAATATGTCACATAGCCTCCCCCTACAGGAAGCGGTATCCTATGTACAGAATATAGCTTTTTAAACTTGGAGGCACCATGATGACAAAAACAGAAAAAACTTTTTCAACGATAATCAAGACCGTCAACTGCTTGATGTTCCTGGCCGAAGCAGTTTTAATCTGCTTCACGGGCGCGGAACTGGTCGGTTTTCAAACAAAAGCCAAAGATCTGACCATTGGCTGGTCACTAATCATTGCTTCCGTTGCCCTCGTATTGGCGGCCATCCTAATCTGGACAAGCAAGTTTTCCGTCCTCTTCTGGATCACCGAAGTTGCCTTGCTTGCCAGCTTCATCATTTTAACCATTTTCCGGATCATGGATGTTGGTACAGCCTTTGACATACTTGGTTCAGCCGCGATTCTCGCCCTCATCCGCTATGGCAAATTTACCAAGCCCTACATCGGGCCAATCGTGGTCGTGGCCATCGACCTGGCTTACCTCTTGCTTTTAATCTTCTATTACGACTTCTTCAATTTCTCCTACTAAGGAAAAAGTAAAAGGCAAAATTTCCGGCAATAACAAAACTGAGCTCACATTAATATGAGCTCAGTTTTTTCTATATTCAGCTAATTTTTTCCCGCTACTTTTGCATCCCCTGCAATAAGGCAAAGAGAGCACCGTAGAGGTTGGTATCATTCTTGGCCGCCACGATTTCCGGCGGAATTACCTGCTGGCCCAAAATCGGGTTGTCCTGCAAGATTTCCCCGAACTGTCGGCGGATCTCCTCGATCAAGATTTCCTGGGCACTGATCCCGCCGCCGATCACAACCTTTTCCCCGTTGATCACGGTCTGCAGGTTCAAAATCATCACGGCTACATCCAAGCAGTACTGGCGGAAGATCTTGCCTGCCTCTTCATTGCCCAGCTTCCTGGTTCGTGATCATCCAGCTGAGTTCCCCAGCCTGGAATCTGCTCCCGTGAAGAAGCTTGCCGCCAACGACGATCCCGCCGCCAACGCCAGTGCCCAGAGTCATCACCGCTCCGGTATCAACTCCCTTGAGTTCGCCCAGCCACTGCTCGCACAAGGTTGCCGCCTTTGCATCATTTTCCGCGCTAACCGCTACCCCGTATCTGGACCCCAGCGTCTCTTCCAGGTTTAAGCCGTCCAAAAAGGTCAAAGCCCCGCCATAGTGGATGTTCATTTTCTCCGTGTCGATCTTCCCTGGCGCGCGGACCGCGATCCCGGCAAACTTGCCCTTGTGCTACTGGTCGCCGACTTCATACAGGACGGCGACAAAGTCGTCCAGATTGTCCGCGCTTGGCCGCTTCCCCTTTTCCAGCAGCTGCCTTGTCCAGCCATCAGGGTCGTTCTTTTCCAAGCCGTCAACAGTGTAGCGGCTATGGCCAGTTGCTTCAAAATCTTCCTTCAAGTATTCTTCAGGGTTCATGTCCTGCAGCCATTTTGGTTCTGCCGTAATTCAGTCTCCTTCAGTCTTGCAACAAACTATTTTCTTTGTTTTCTTGTTTTCTTACTTACACTCTTCATTGCATCCTGTAAGCACTTACTTCGCAAGAGCGATATATCATATTTCTTATATGTACAAAAATAGGTATTTTTCTTTTACTAAATCAAAAAGCTTTTTAACATATATTTTGCTGTATAAAAGTAATAAAAAAGCCAGCTTAGGCTGGCTTAACTTTGTCTAAAACAATAATCTGGTCGAACATGGCCTTTTCCACGTCCGAAATCTTGTGGGCGACTTCGATCACCGCTACCTTCGGATTGCCCTGCAAAGTCTCATGGATCTCCAAAGACAGGCGGGGATCCAGGGCACTGGTGGCTTCGTCAGCCAGAAGGATCGGCCGGCCAGACAAGAGGGCCCGGGCAATTTCCACCCGCTGGATCTGCCCGCCGGAGAGGTTGTTGCCGTTCTCCCCGACCGGGTAGTCCAGGCCGTTTTCCTGGATCAGGTCATCCAGGCCCGCTTCATGGCAGGCCATGAGCAGCTGTTCTTCATCCACCTGCCGGCCCAGAGTCACGTTAAAGCGGAGAGTGTCGTCAAACATGAAAGGCTTCTGGTTGACGTAGGAGTAGAAGTTGTGGGCCTTGTACCAGTCCCCCGTCACTTCTTCACCGTTGATTAAAATTTCACCATGGCTTGGCGTGTAGATGCCCAGCATGAGGCGCAAGAGGGTGGTCTTCCCCCAGCCGGACGGCGCCATCAAGAGGATCTTTTCCCCCGGCTTGATCTTGATGTTCACGTGTTCAAAAATCTGCCGCTTGCTGTGCTTGGTCACGTAGGCCACGTCCCGGATTTCCATGCCGTCAAAGTGGTCGACCGGGTAATCGTCGTCTTTTTGCACGTAATTGAGGGCCCGCTGGGTTCTCTGCCACATCGGCACGGTTGACTTGACCTGGTTGAATTCGTTAAACAAGGTGACCACCGGGCTGATGAAGTTGATGGCCAAGTCGACCATCATAACCAGTGTCCCAACCGCCAGCCGCCCCTGCATCATCATGATCCCGCCGATCGTGCAGGGAATGATGAAGCAGAAAAGTTCCGCTGCTGAGTAGATCAATTCCAGGGCCCAGGCCTGGGTCAAGGTCATGTTCCGAAGGGCCGTTTCCATATCCCCGGCAGCACCCACCGCCCGCTTGACGATATTAGTGCGGACGTTGTATAGGCGGGCTGACTGGGCCCCGTTCAAGCTGTCAGACACGTACTGGGTGTAGACGGCGTTCTTCTGGGTCCAGATCTTGGACTTCTTGGTGATGATCTTGCTGGTAATCATCTGCACGCCGGCCGGAGCCAGAGTCGCCACGATAAAGACCAGGGTCATTTCCCAGGAGTTATATAAAGCAAAGGCCAAAGAGCCCACGAAGGTCAAACTTTGGTAGATGATGTCCAGCTGGGCCGTGACCCGGTTGGTTTCGATCTGCTTTAAGTCGTTGGTCATGAAACTCAGCCCGTCCTTGGTGTCCAGGCTGTTTTGGTCGATCAGGTAGCGGAGATTGGCCTCTTTCAAGGTCATGTTCACGCTTCTGATGATGTTCATTTTGGTCGTTTCATAGAAGAAATTGCTGGCCATGAACAAAAGCTGGCCCCCGGCCGTCAAGGCCGCGAAGCCGACCAGGCGTCCGTAATCAGCCTTGCCGGAAGAGGCAATGTTCAGCATGACCTTGAGCATGTAGGCCACGAACAAAACATTGCAGGCCTTGATGGCGGCCAGGAAGCTGAACAGGGCTACCTGGCTTTTCCGTGCGTATTTGAGACTCATTGGATAATCCCTCTCTTTCATAAACATTATAGCAATCTTTCCTATTTTTGCCGCCAGCATTGATATAATTAAGATAATCCTAAGAAAGTAAAATCTTGCTAAAGTCTGATTCTTGGCAAAGCGTGACAATTTTTTAAAAACGCCGATTGTAAAATTAAACTGAACACTGTTCCGATCCAGTAAGAAAAATCGTTTTCACTGGATTAGAGCACAAAAAATCCATTTCAACCATCTGGTAGAATATGAATTACCACAAACATTTCTAGAGAGGTTAAAATGGATCATTCATATTCTAACACTAAACCACACCAAAAGGGCAAGCACCTTAAGCTGAACGACCGGACTACAATCCAGGAGCTGCACTCTAAGGGCTACTCTAATCGTGCTATAGCTAGAGAACTTAACTGCTCACCAAGCACGGTCGGATATGAGCTCAAAAGAGGCACAGTATCCGTGTATACCGGCAATGTGAAGCGGTATAAAGCTGTCGAAGGGCAAAGCACTTACGAACTACATAGAAGCGAATGCGGCCGCAAGAGCTTGTTTCTTCGCAGACATAAGTTCATCGACTATGTTTCCCACTGCTTCCATAATCATGGCTGGTCTCTTGATGCTTGCGTGGGTTATGCTTTGGCCAAGGGAATCTTCCAGAAGGATCAGGTCGTATCAACCAAAACTCTGTATAACTACGTTGACTTGGGCCTAATGGATATCAAGAACGGTGATCTTCCAGAGAAGGTCAAGCGCAATACTAAGACTCGTCGTGCCCGTGTAAACAAGCGTATCCTGGGACGAAGCATCGATGAACGTAGTCCTAGA
>OLNW01002432.1_pt1 | contig 16059 bp, 9 predicted proteins | sample 1672121 | NCBI WGS metagenome assembly OLNW01 (sample SAMEA3136648, study PRJEB25190) | human gut metagenome
GGATTCGCATGCAGCAGGGGCTCTCAATGTTTTCATGTCCTGCTCATATCGTCTCGAGGCCCTGAAATCCGTTTGGGTTTCAGGGCCTTTTCTTGCGTTTAATGCCTGCGATATGGCGTTTTCTAGCTGATAACCATCGCGCCGGCAATTTCGATTGCGTGCGTCTCTTTGAGGATCTCCTCGTTGCCGGCGACGGCCGCGGACCCGTCTCGCCTGATGAAGAGGGCGGCGGCGTCGGTCTGCTCACGGATAAACGCCGCAGCACGATCGCACCCCATGATAATAAGTGCCGTGGACAGGCCGTCTCCCTCTGTCGACGTGCGCGAAAGAACCGTTGCGCTCGCGAGGTCGCTTTCACAGGGGCGTCCCGTTTTCGGGTCAAGGATGTGGTGGTGGACCGTCCCGGTCGCCTTATTGAGAAAGCAGCGCTCGTAGATTCCGCTCGTCACTACGGACAGATTGGAACAGGTGAGAACGCATGCAGGCTTCTCGGGCCTTCTCCCCAAATCGCGAAGCGCGCGCTTGTCGATCCCGTGCGGCGATCGTGCGATGGCCTCGTTCTCGATTCGCTCTCTCTCCTGGTCGCGATGGAAATCGGGCGATCGCACCCCGATGTTCCACGGCCTGCCGTGAGGGGAGCGCCCCATGGCTACAACGTTCCCGCCAAGGCTTATGAACGCGTCGCGCACACCTTGGTCAACCAGTAAATCGCGCACGCGATCGGCGATGTAGCCCTTCGCGATGCCCCCGAGCGTTATCTCGGCCTCGGGGTCGGTGACGATGACGGTGTCCTCGGTTGCATCGACTCGCTGCCATCCCACATGGCGAAGCGCTCGGGCGATATCGCCCTCCGAAGGGGCGTGCGCCGCGTGGAAGTTCCAAAGGCGGGCGAGCGGCGCGAGCGTGATGTCGAAAAGGCCGCTCGACTTCGAGCAGTATCGAAGCGCCTCGCGAACGAGTGCTGCCGTTTCGGGATCGACCTTCGTGCGCCTGCCCTCTGCGTGGTTCACGGCCCAGATATCGCTTCCGGGCAACGTGTGGCTGAGGAGCCGTTCGTATCGCGCACAGAGAGAAACAACCTGGTCGAGATCGTGTTCGGTTGCGCGCGCTTTCACGAAGCACTCGGTGTCGAATGCGTGGAACCATCGTTCGCGCCACTGAGTTTCCTCGGGGTGGGGCACGTCTGTCGAAGAAGGTTGGAGCGCCCGCATCGAGGAAGGGGAGGGTGCGTCCGCCGAGAAAGGGCGGGGCACGCGGTGGCTTTCGTTCGAGTCGGTATTCGAGCTGCTTGCGTAATCGTTCACAGGTGTTCCTTGCAATGAGGCGTGAAATGTATCAAAAAAAGTTATACATGGCTTACCTATATAAGTCAACTATGGTAAACTCACGCGTCGACACGGGGAAAAGTGATTGTCCCGAAATGAGCCCACAGAAAGGCTGGAAAACATATGGAGAAACAAAAGGCGCAGACGATTAAACCGTGGGAAGCCGCGGCGCGAGCCGGTGTCGCGACGGTGCTCGCGGCGGGTATGGCAGGCACGCCCGTGGTGGCGCTCGCCGACGGGGAAGCGCAAGACGATGGCGGAATTCAGCCGCTGAGCACAAACGACGGATATTACTACATCGACGACAGCTCTTACGGGCTGTCGTATTATCTCGGTCAGGCCGCGTCGAACGGGTATACAAAAGTCCACGTCGGAACCAGCTTTTCGGATTCGGGGACGGTTACCATCCCCTCGTCGCTCACCGAGGTCGCCGGCTATTCCGAGGGCTTTTTCAGCCAGGGACCGAAGGTGGTCAGCATCGGGTATGTGGGCGCGCTCTCCTTCGTCATCCCCTCAGGTAGCGACGTTTCGATCGACCGCGTGAACTTCTATGCGAAATCCGATGACGGCGGCGCGACGGTTACCGTCGATGCGGGCGCGAAGGTGAAGTTCTCCAACTGCGTGTTCTCCAAAACACCCGTGGTGAACGGCGAGGCGATCTTCGAGGACTGTACGTTCGCAACCGGCAAGATCGAGAACAACGGTACGGCAACCTACGTCGGGTCGACCCAAGAGCCCGAAAACGTTAGCAAGCCCGTCGACACGTACCAGTCGCTTTCGTTCGTTTTCGCAGGCGATAAGGCATTTGCCCCTGCAGTCGAGGGAAGCTCGGTCGACCAGAAGCTCGCGTTTAGCGTGGCGGGAACGAAGGCGGCGGACGCAAAGTTCTCGGCTGCCGTCGTCGATGCCGAGGGCAAAGACGTGGCGGGCCTTTCCGCGACGGTCGAAGGCGGCCAAGTGTCGCTTTCGGGCACGGCCCCTGCGGCGGGCGCCTATCAGGTGAAGCTCACCGCCGAGGCGACGAAGGACGACGGCTCGACCGATTCCGTCGCCGAAATGCTCTCCTTCGAGGTCCAGCAGCAGATCCAGGTTCGCCTTTCCGGCAAGCTGCAGTGCTTCGTCGTCGATGGCACGAGCATGATGGGCCTCGACCACGACGGCATCGCCCTCGCGTCGGCTGGCGGCGGTGCGAGTGGCGGCAGCAGCTCGTCCGAGAACAACCGGCTCGATGTCGAGGTGAAGGAAGGCGAAGGCGAGTGGACGGCCTGGAACGACTGGGCGAAGAACGATGGCGAGCGCCAGGACAAGGTCAGCGTCTCCATTTCCCCTGAAGGCAGCGGCATGGCGGCGAAGGTAACGATGGGCTCGGTCTTCATCACGGGTACCCCCGCAAAATCAGGCACCTATCAGGTCGTTGCCACGGTGACATCCGGTGCTCGCACGGAGCAGAGCAACGCGGTCGAGATGCGCATCTACGACAACGACAAGACGCTCGCCGAGCGCATCGCCGACCTTCCCGAGGGCACGACATCGTGGGACATGGAGCCCTATACCATCGCCGAGACGGGTAACGCGACCGTCCCCACCACGTTGACCGATATCTACGGTTCGCACGAGTCCGGCACGTACGGCACCATCGGCAAGGGCGAGAACGGGAACTTCGGTACCGAAATGCTCATCATCCCTGCCGGCGCCGATGTCACGCTGCACAACATGAAGGTGCTTTCCAGCGTGAAGATCGTCGTCGAGAAGGGTGCGAAGCTCACTCTTGACGATTCCGTGGCGTACGGAACGGTCGAAGTGAACGGCGGCACGGTTTCCGCGAAGAACTCCTCGTCGTTTGTGGGCCAGATCGTGCTCAACGATGGGTCGACGCTCAAAGACGCCACGGTTGTCTCGCACGCTAACTTCCTCTCCGATGGAAACTACCAGGTCAAGGCTCCCGAGGCGCCTGTCATGGTAAATGGGAACGTCACGTTCGAGGGCGCGAACACGATCACCGGTTGCGGTATCACATCGGGCAGCGATGCCCAGTCCGCCCTCGTGGTTGGCAAGGGTGCGACGGTGACTATCCCGGCGGGCTCTTCGCTTGTCGCCAAGGGCGGCTCGGTCGACACGACCGGCGGCAACGGCGGAGCGGGCGTGAAGCTCGACGGAGGCTCCATCGTCGGCGAGGGCTCGTTGACTGCCACGGGCGGATCGGTCGGCCTGGGGCTCGGCAACGGCGGCGCGGGCATCGGCGGCCAGGGCAAGGTTGGCGTTGCGACCGTCGTGGCCACGGGCGGCAACATCCCCGCAGCGGGCGAGGGCTCGATAGGCGATTCCTCCAAGTACAAGGCGGGCGATGGCGTGGCCGCCGACGTTGCGGTGTCCCAGAAGTCGGACATCACCGTCGCGGGCGGCCAGGGTGCGACTCCCGGCAGCTCGGAGGTCGCGAAAACCTACGACCCCGATGCGGAGGGTTCCGATCCTGCCCCCTCTATCGAGAAGCGCTTCAGGGATGTTGACCCGAATGCGTGGTACGCGCCCGGCGTGAAGAAGGTCGTGGATGCCGGCCTCATGCGCGGATACAGCGAGGTGTCGCTGTTCGGCGTCGGCGCGTCGCTTACGCGCTCTGAGCTCGCGATGGTGCTCTGGCGCTATTCCGACCCGGCAGCCGAGGGCTCCTATGACGCAAGCGCTGCCAAAAACGAGACCTCGCTTCCCGACGTTCGCGACGGCGTGTGGTACACGGGTGCGGTGAACTGGGCGGTTGCGAACGGCGTCATGAACGGCTATGCCGACAAGACGGGCGCGCGCACGGCGTTTGGGCCGGATGACGCGGTGACGATGGAGCAGCTTCTCCAGATTCTCGCCAACCTGAAGGGCTCGTCCAATGCTGATGAGGCGGCGCTTTCGTCCCTCGTCGATGCCGAGAGCATTTCTCCTTGGGCGAGATCCGCTGCGGCATGGGCGATTCAGCAGGGCGTGGTCAGCGGGTATGAGCTGCCCGACGGCACGCATCAGCTCGTACCGGGCGAACGCATCGCGCGCGAACGCGTTGCCATGGTGCTCTCGAATGCGCTCGAGAAGGGCATTCTGTAGGAACCTACGGTAAGAAGAGCGTGCGTGGCTGGAGGGCTGCTAAACCGGTTCCCAGACGCGCACGCAGCAGTACTGCTGCGATTCGCCCTGAAGCGTGGTGTTGTCGATGTTCGAGTACGTGACGACGCGCTTGACCGAGCCGGTCGACGCCAGGTAGTCGCCGAAGCTCGGCGCGCCCGACTTCACCTCCAGCAGGAAATACTGCTTGCTCTCGGGGCTGAACCCGCACACGTTGTACGAGTCCTTCGCGATGATCCACCCACCGCACCATGCGGGCGGGGCGGTGGGGGTCACGCCATGACGGAACCACGGGACCAGGCTGTACGAGGCGTTGCCCTGCGCGTCGGTGTCGGGCTGCACGGTGCTTGCGGGAATGTATGTTCCCAGGTTGGCGATGCCTTCGCCGAAATTGTAAATCGCTTCGAACGAGAACATGAACCCCGTGTCGCCGTAACCCGCCTCGAGTGGCTTCATCGAAGAGGGAAGCACGAGGGAGTCGACCACGCTTGCGGATTGCGCGTCGATGCGCGTGAGCTGATAGCGCGACGAGGATGCCGCGGCGCGCGGGGTGATGACGACGGAGTCGCCCGTCGCATAGGGCGGTGTGCACATGCGGCCTTTCGAGGTGTAGGCCTCCTCGGCGTCGCTCGAGCCGAAACGTGCTCTCATCAGGCGTGACGCTTCCTTGCTCGCCGATCCGTCCTTCTTGGGGAGAATCTGCCAGAAGGCGTATCCGCTCGATGCGGCGAGCGTCGGGGTCTCCCAATCGGCGCCGCCCTCTTCGGCCAGTGCCGCCGTCCCGAGTTCCCCGTTCGAAAGCGCGGCGCTGTAGATGCGCCAGGTGCCGTCGAGGATGTTCGCCTCGGTCCACACGACGCCGGTCGCGCACGCGCGCACATCGTAGATCTCGAAACCTTCTTCTTGGCCTTTCGCCTGGGAAATCGCCGCGGTCTGGTTGCCCGACGAAAGGGAGAGCAACACCACCTTCGTAAGCGGCTTCGAGCCGTCGGTAGGAACGAGGCACGCCGCAAGGGAATCGTCGCTTGCCCAGACAAGCGTTCCGTAGGGAAGCTCGTAGGTTCCTGAAAGTCCAAGCACGGTGCTCGAATCCTCGATTTCGGTGAAGTCGCCCGGCGTCGCGGCAGAACACGACGTGACGGCGTCCTTGGAGACGGCCAGCGTGTTGAAGGTGGGCTCGTTCGCCTTCGAGGCGGCGTTCACTCCCATGCCGATACCCCCGCCGACAACGGCAAGGGCTCCGATGCCGATTGCGCCGTAAAGGAAGTGCCGTCGGGTGAGAAGGACCTGCCCACCGCCTGGGGCGGGCACTTTGATGCCCTGCTCCGAGCGCCCTTCGGCGACGCGGACCGTCGGTGCGTGCGTTGCATGCGCCGCACGCGGGCGATAGCTCGCAGAAGTGCCCCGCCGCGCGCTTTGGCGAGGGCTTCTTTGCGCGTGCGCGCTGTTTTTTCCTGGAGTGGGTCTTTTCGTTGGCATGGTGGTAATTGTGTCATTTCGCCTACGCCTCGCGCGAGAATACGCCCAATTGCTACAATAAACCCAAAGACGAATCTGACGGTCCGCCGTAGGCTTTAAACCTTGCGCGCTCCGCCGGCCTCGCGCATGGTCCATGCGCGCAGGAAAATCCCATGTTAGGAGACGTCAATGAACAACGAAACCCGACGCATTCTTCTTGTAGAAGACGAAAAGGCGATTCGCGATGCGGTCGCTGCTTATCTCGAGCGCGAAAACTACTGGGTAACCGCCGTGGGCGACGGCCAGGAGGCGCTTGAGGAATTCCAGAAGCATCATTTCGACCTGGTCGTTCTCGACCTTATGCTCCCACGCGTTCCCGGCGAGCGCGTCTGCCGCGCCATCCGCGACAACTCCGATGTGCCCATCATCATGCTTACCGCGAAGGGCGAGGTGGAAGACCGCATCATCGGGCTTGAGCTGGGCGCCGACGATTACCTGGTGAAACCCTTCAGCCCCCGCGAGCTTGTCGCGCGCGTACGCGCCCTGCTCCGCCGCGTGCATGCCGACTCCGAGCCGCAGCGCGAAGTGCTCGAGTTCGGCGACCTCACGATCGACGTTTCCGGCCACAAGGTTCTCGTGAAGGGCGAGGAAGTCGACCTCACGGCCTCCGAGTTCAAGCTGCTCACTACGCTTTCCCGCTATCCGGGCCGCGTGTACTCTCGTATGGAGCTGGTGGAAAAGGTGCTCGGCTACGACTTCGAGGGCTACGAGCGCACCATCGACTCGCACGTGAAGAACCTGCGCGCGAAGATCGGCGACAATCCGCGCAACCCGAAGTGGTTGCACACCGTCCACGGCGTGGGGTATCGCTTCGAGGACCCCACGAAATCCGGCAAATAGCCTGCGGGTGACCCGTGAGCGAAACGAACCGAGTACATAACGGCTCGGCGTCCGAAGGGACGTCGAGCCCCTCTGCGAATGCGGGCGGCGGGGCTGCCCGCATTCGCGTCATGCCCGACTCTTCCGAGGAGCGGGCTTCAACGGGCGAGTCCCATCAGGGAAAGCTTGCGCGAAAGGAGCGCCGCCGCAAGTTCGGCTGGACGAGCCTTTCCTACACTGCGCGCGTCACCTTGGCGTTCGCGCTCATCGCCGCGATGACCGGCCTTGTCGCCATCGGCGTCATCTCGTTTGTGTGGGAACAGCATTTCCAAACCTACACCGCGTCCAACATGGAGACCCTTGCGGAGACGACCGCCAGCCGCATCGAGGAGCGCATGGAGGCCGACAGCACGCTCACCATCAAGAGCTCTGCGGCACTTATGCCCGTCGAGGCCGCGCTCGAGGTCACGCCGGGCATCGCTATCAAGGTCGTCGACGAGAACGACGTCGCCGTTTTCGATTCCTCGAACCGTATCAACGGCATCCCGAACGCCACGAGCTCCCTCGAACCGAAGGACGCCTCGAAGGTCGCGCTCGCCAAGATCGTGGTCGACGACAAGGTTGTCGGCTCCGTACGCATCTGGGTCTACGGGTCGGATACGCTTATGCGCGGCCCTGACCAGGAGTTCCGCGAGAATTCCTACCAAGCTATGCTCTTCGCGTCGCTCGTGGCCATCGTGCTCGCATCGTGCATCGGCTTTTTGTTCGCGCGCAATCTGGTGGCTCCCATCAACCGCATGACGAAGACGGCCCGCGCCATCAAGGAAGGCGACCTCTCGGCGCGCACTGATCTTCACGGCGAGGACGAGATCGCCCGCCTGGGCGAGACCTTCGACGAGATGGCGGAGTCGGTCGAGAAGGACCGCGAGCTGGAGCGCCGTCTCACAACCGACGTCGCCCACGAGCTGCGCACGCCGCTTATGGCCATCCAATCCACCGTCGAGGCGATGGTCGACGGCGTGTTCGAGGCCGATGCCGAGCGCCTCGAGACTGTGAATTCCGAGGTGCAGCGCTTGAGTCGCCTGGTTGACGCGCTCTTGAAGCTCTCCCGCCTGGAAAACCGCGCCACCCCCATGAAAGAGGAAGTGGTCGACGTGGGCGAGCTTATCCAGAGCATCGTCTCCACGCACGAGGCGTTCGTTGCCGACTCGGGGCTCACGTTCGAGTACCGCGCCGAGAAAGGCGTGCTCGTCGTGGGGGATCCCGACATGATTCGCCAGGCCACGGCCAACCTCATCTCGAACGCGGTGCGCTACACCCCCGAAGGCGGGCATGTGTCGGTTACCGTGTCGAAGGGCGACATCATGGCCTCGATCGCTGTACGAGACACCGGCATCGGGCTTTCCCCCGAGGAGGCGAAGATGGTCTTCTCGCGCTTCTGGAGGGCGGACGCCGGGCGCAACCGCGCGAGCGGCGGCTTAGGCATCGGGCTTGCGGTCGTGAAGGAAATCGTCGATCGCCATGGCGGCTGGGTGCAGGTCGAGGGCGAGAAGGGCAAAGGCGCCTGCTTCACGCTCCATTTCCCCCTCTACGACGAGCAGCGCACGCGCACCAACGACAAGCGCGAGCAACAAAGGCAGCGCCAGCAGCAAAAGCAGCAGCACCGCCAGCAGTTGCTCTCGGGCGCCCGCCAGCAACGCTCGGCCGAAGGAAAATCCGCTTCCAATCGCAAAAAGTAAGGCAGTGCGCGATAATGGGTCGCGACTCATTATCGCTTGTCGGCGCGCGGGGCACTTGCTCGCGCGCCACATATTCGCAACGAGGTTTTGAAAGGACCTGAAATCATGAGCGTGATCGACATCGAACCCGATGCGCAAGGCAAAGTTCGCGACCTCTACGATCTGGGCGACCGTCTTCTGGTCGTCGCTTCCGATCGCATCTCCGCGTTCGACTACATTCTCGAGGACGAAATTCCCCATAAAGGCCAGGTGCTCACGCAGCTTTCGTGCTTCTGGTTCAAACTGCTCGACGGCGTGATCGAGAACCATCTCATCTCCGCCGACGTTGCCGACCTGCCGGAGCGCTTCAAGCCCTATGCTGATGCGCTGGAAGGGCGGTTCATGCTGGTCAAGAAGGCCGACATGTATCCCATCGAGTGCATTGTGCGCGGGTGTCTCGCGGGCAGCGGTCTTAAGGAGTACCAGGCGCAGGGCACGGTCTGCGGCATCGAGCTGCCAGGCGGCCTCGTGAACTCCTCCAAGCTCGAGACACCCATCTTCACGCCTTCCACCAAGGCCGAAATCGGCGACCATGACGAGAACATCAGCTTCGAGCGCTGCGCCGAGATCATCGGCGACGAGGCGGCGGCCGAGCTGCGCGATGCGGCCATCAAGGTGTACACCGCCGCGCGCGACCACGCAGCCGACCACGGCATCATCATCGCCGACACCAAGTTCGAGTTCGGACGCGTCGACGGCCGCCTCATCTTGGCCGATGAAGTTCTCACTCCCGACTCTTCGCGCTTCTGGCCCGGCGATGAGTACGAGCCCGGCAAAAGCCAGTCGAGCTTCGACAAGCAGTACGTCCGCGATTGGCTTACCGCCCATTGGGACAAGGAGTCCGGCACCAAGCCGCCCCGCCTTCCCGAGGACGTCATCAAGCGCACGAGCGAGAAGTACATCGAGGCCTACGAGAAGATCACGGGCGAGAAGTTCCCGTTCGCATAGGGAGCTTCGGTCCGTGCCGGCAGGCGGGCATTCCCGGCCGAGCGCGCTGCCTTAAAGGGCCTTCCCGCTTTTGAAGTAAGTGTCCACGAGAAAGAACCATTGCATGTCACAACGTAACTACATGAACGACCGCTACCAGGACGAGGGCCCTAAGGGTACGACGCGCAAGAGCGCGGCCTCGGCGAAGCCGAAGTCGAAAGCTGCCGCCTCGGTGCATATCCAGTCCTCGACGAAGACCCCTCAGGAGAGAAAGGCGGAGCAGAAGGCTCGCCGCAAGGCCGAGCGCGCCAAGCAAAACGAGCTCGACCGCAAGTACTACAATCCGCCCACAGCGGAATACAAGCGCTTGCGCCGCCTTTGGTGGGTCGTCCTGATCGCCGCGGTGCTTATGGTCGCGCTGTCGTGGTTCGCCCGCTCGTGGGATCCCGCGTGGATCAGCTACGTTACGCTCGGCTCGTCCTACGTGCTCATCATCCTTGCGTTCTACCTCGACTTCTCGAAGATCCGCAAGTGCCGCCGCAAGTACCAGATGGAAATGGAATCCCAGAACACCAAGGAAAGCCGCCGCGCCGAGAAGGCAAAGCGCGCAGCCGAGCGCGAGGCGGAAAAACAGAAGGAAGACGCTGCTGCGGAGGTTGCCGAGGAGCAGATCAAGCCTAAGCGCGGCCTGTTCAGCCGCAAGAAGGTCGACGCCGTCGATGCCGCGAAGCCGGCCGATGCCGCTTCTGCTGCAAAGCCTGCCGACAAGTAATCGCCTGCCACCCTGGAAAGGATCATCATGGTTTCGCGCGTATACGTGGAGAAGAAGCCCGGCTTCGATGTCGAAGCGCAACAGCTGCTCGCCGAGCTGCACACCGCCGTTCCCGAGGGACTTGCGAAGACGGTTCGCCTGCGCCTAATCAACTGCTACGACGTCGAGGGCATCGACGAGGAACTTTTCGAGCGTTGCATCCCCACGGTGTTCTCCGAGCCGCAGGTCGACGATGCCTCGCGTGAGTTTCCCGTTACGGGCGTCGAGTTCTCGGGCAAGACTGCCAAGCAGCTCGCCGCGGAGGGGGCGGACATTTCCGGAATCGCCGCAGCTCCCGCCAACGTGCACGTGTTCGCCGTCGAAGCGCTGCCCGGCCAATTCGACCAGCGCGCCGACTCCGCGTCGCAGTGCATCCAGTTCATCAGCCAGGGCGAGCGCCCCGACGTCGCCTTCACGCAGGTCTACGTCATCGAGGGCGAGTGCACCGACGACGCGCTCGCTGCGGTGAAGCACTACGTCATCAACCCGGTCGAGACGCGCGAGGCGTGCCTCGTTGCGCGCGAAACGCTCCAGATCGCCCATCCGACGCCCAAGCCCGTCGAGGTCATCGAGGGTTTCCTCGATCTGGACGAGGCGGGTCTTTCCCAGTTCATCGAGGAGCGCGGTCTGGCGATGGACCTTGCCGACATCGCGTTTTGCCAGCAGTATTTCGCGGGTGAGAAGCGCTGCCCGACCATCACCGAGATCAAGATGATCGATACCTACTGGTCGGACCACTGCCGCCATACCACGTTCGGCACCGAGCTCACCAACGTCGTGATCGACGACGAGCAGGTGCGCGAGACCTACGAGCGCTACCTTAAGCTGCGCCATGAACTCGGCCGCGACGAGAAGCCCATCTGCCTTATGGACATGGGCACCATCGGTGCGAAGTGGCTAAAATCCCAAGGCATCCTGACCGGCCTCGACGAGTCTGAGGAAATCAACGCCTGCACGGTGAAGTGCACGGTCGACGTCGACGGGAAGGACGAGGACTGGCTCTACCTCTTCAAGAACGAGACGCACAACCATCCCACCGAGATCGAGCCGTTCGGCGGCGCGGCAACGTGTTTGGGCGGCGCTATCCGCGACCCGCTTTCGGGCCGCAGCTACGTGTACCAGGCGATGCGCGTAACCGGTGCGGGTGACCCCACGGTCCCCGTGTCGGAAACGCTTGAAGGTAAGCTTCCGCAGCGCAAGCTCGTGACGACGGCTGCCGCCGGCTACTCGTCCTACGGCAACCAAATCGGCCTGGCCACAGGCTCCGTCCACGAGCTGTATCATCCAGGCTACGTCGCCAAGCGCATGGAGATCGGTGCCGTCGTCGCGGCGACCCCGGCCGATCACGTGCGTCGCGAGAAGCCCGAGCCGGGCGACGTCATCGTCCTTTTGGGCGGGCGCACCGGCCGCGATGGCATCGGCGGCGCGACCGGGTCGTCGAAGGCTCACAACCTGGAAAGCCTCGAGCATTGCGGTGCCGAGGTGCAGAAGGGCAACGCCCCTGTCGAGCGTAAGCTTCAAAGGCTGTTCCGCCGCGGCGAGGCCTGCCGTCTCATCAAGCGCTGCAACGACTTCGGTGCGGGCGGCGTGTCGGTTGCCTTGGGCGAGATCGCTGACGGCCTGCGTATCAACCTCAATAAGGTCCCGAAGAAATACGACGGACTTGACGGCACCGAGCTCGCTATCTCGGAGAGCCAGGAGCGCATGGCTTGCGCCATAGCCGCCGCCGATGTGGAGGAGTTTCTCGGATATGTCAAGGAGGAGAACCTCGAAGCCACGGTGATCGCCGAGGTAGTTGCCGAGCCGCGCGTGCGCATCTTCTGGAACGACGAGGCCATCGTCGACGTGAGCCGCGAGTTTTTGGCATCGAACGGTGCCCCGAAGCATCAGGACGTTCATATCGAGGCAGGCAGCTCCTATGAGCGCACTTGGGCGGGCGACACGTTCGCCGAGCGCATGGAGTCGCTCGTGAGCGACTTGAACGTCTGCTCCAACAAGGGTCTCTCCGAGCGCTTCGATTCCACGATCGGCGCGGCTACCGTGCTCATGCCGTTCGGTGGAAAATACCAGCTCACGCCCGCGCTTGCCATGGTGGCGAAGCTGCCGGTCGACGGCGAGACCACGACGTGCTCCGGCATGGCGTGGGGCTTCAACCCCTATCTCACCGAGAAGAATCAGTTCGTCGGCTCCTATATCGCCGTCGTCGAGAGCGTTTCGCGCCTGGTGGCCACGGGCTTCAAGCGCGAGGACATGTACCTTACGTTCCAGGAATACTTCGAGCGCCTGCGCAATGAGCCTGCTCGCTGGGGCAAGCCCGCGGCTGCCGTTCTCGGTGCGCTTCAGGCGCAGCTCGATCTGGGGCTGGGCTCGATCGGTGGAAAAGACTCCATGTCGGGCTCGTTCGAGGACCTCGATGTTCCCCCGACGCTCGTGTCCTTCGCCACTGCGGTCGGCAAGGTCGATCGCGTGACGAGCCCTGAGTTCAAGGGCGCTGGCCACAGGGTCGCGCTCATCGCTCCGCGCTGCTACGACGCCGATGATGTGGCGCCCGCTGCCGAGGACGAGCTTGCGGCGATTGCCGCGGTTGAGGGCCTTATCGGCGAAGGAGCAGCCCTTGCCGTGTCGACGCCCGGTTACGGTTGCGCGGCGGAGTCGCTGTTCAAGATGTGCGTCGGCAACGGGATCGGTGTGGCGCTCGAAGACGCTGACGTCGATGCGCTCTTCACCCCCGCATACGGCAGCTTCATCATCGAGCTGGCCGACGACGCGGTGCTTCCCGAGGCGACCGAGTGCCTCGACGTCGCCCTTCTCGGCACGACGACCGAGGACTACGTGCTCTCGGTTGCGGGCGAGGCGGTTGATTTGGCTCGCCTGCAGGATGTGTGGGAAGGCGCGATCGAGTCGGTGTTCCCGTATCGCAGCACCGCTGCCCAATCGGAATCCAGCGCCACCGACGTTGCGCCCATCACCTGCGACGACAAGTTGCCGCTCACGTATAGCGGTTCGATCGCGAAGCCGCGCGTCATCATCCCCGTGTTCCCGGGGACGAACTGCGAGTACGACACGGCGCACGCGTTCGAGCGTGCCGGCGCCCTGCCGACCACGCTCATCGTGAACAACCTTACGCCCGATGCGGTCGCCGAGAGCATCGCCGCCCTCGCTGCCGCCATCCGCGAAAGCCAGATCGTCATGATTCCAGGCGGCTTCTCCGGCGGCGATGAGCCTGACGGCTCGGCGAAGTTCATCACGGCGTTCTTCCGTGCTCCCGAGGTGACCGAGGCGGTGCGCGATCTTCTTCAGAACCGCGACGGCCTCATGCTCGGCATCTGCAATGGCTTCCAGGCGCTCGTCAAGCTCGGCCTTGTGCCTTATGGCGACATCGTTCCCATGACCGATGAATGCCCGACGCTTACCTTCAACACGATCGGCCGCCATCAAAGCCGCCTCGTCCGCACGCGTGTGGCGTCGTCGCTTTCCCCGTGGCTTTCCGAGTGCAAGGTGGGGGATACTCACACCGTTGCTATCAGCCATGGTGAGGGTCGCTTTGTGGCAAGCCCCGAGCTGATCGAGAAGCTTATCGCGAACGGCCAGGTGGCGACGCAGTACGTCGATGCGGAGGGCAAGCCGTCGATGGACCTTTCGGTCAATCCCAACGGCAGCGTGCTGTCCATCGAGGGCATCACGAGTCCCGATGGTCGTGTGCTCGGCAAGATGGGCCACACCGAGCGTTCGGGCGCTGGGCTCTATCGCAACATCCCGGACTTCACGTATCAGCCGCTCATCGAAGGCGGTGTGGAATACTTCAAGTAAGTGGCGGGCGGCGACCGATTCCAGCATGGTCGCCACTCCCCGATGGAATATGTTGAAGCGCGGGCAATCGGAGCCCGCGCTTCATTTACGTTACAATGCAAATCGCAATCAAGCTAAACGAAGGAAAAGGTGGGCGCAATGGCAATGCAGGCTGCTGAAGGCACGAGGGACTTTCTACCTGACGAGGCGGCGTTTTGGCTGCATTTTAAGGAGACGGCGTTCTCCGTTTTCACCCGTTACGGGTATGTGCCCATCGAAACCCCGATATTCGAGCAGACCGATCTGTTCGTCCGCGGCATCGGCGAAGCGACCGACGTTGTGTCCAAGGAGATGTTCACCGCCGTGTCGGGCGAGAACCTGAAACGCCTCATCGACGGCGGTACCATCAAGAGCAAAAGCCGCCTGTCGCTTCGTCCCGAGGGCACGGCCGGCGTCGTGCGCGCGGTGGCCCAACATGACCTCGTTCCCCAGGGCGGCGCGCCCGCGAAATTGATGTACGCGGGCCCCATGTTCCGCGCGGAGCGTCCGCAAAAGGGACGTCAGCGCCAGTTTAACCAGGTGGGCGTGGAGTGCCTGGGCGCCGAGGAGCCGACGATCGACGCTGAGGCCATCATCATGCTCATGCGCTTCTACGAGACAATCGGCATCCCGCGCGAATCGATGCGCCTGCTCATCAACTCGATGGGGTGCGAAAAGTGTCGTCCCGCCTATCGAGAGCTCGTCCGCTCCTATATGAACGAGCATGCCGATGAGCTGTGCGAGACGTGCATGACGCGCGCCGAGATCAACCCGCTGCGCGCGTTCGACTGCAAGAACGAGGGCTGCGCTCACGTAATGGAGAGCGCTCCGAAGATTTCGGACCATCTCTGCCCGGACTGCCGTGAACATTACGAAGCGGTGAAGGCCTATCTTGATGCCGCCGGCGTCGCCTACGAGGAGGACTATAAGCTGGTGCGCGGCTTGGACTATTACACGCGCACCGTGTTCGAGGTCCAGGTGGACAACGGCATGGGAAGTCAGAACGCGATCGGCGGTGGCGGTCGCTACGACAAGCTCGTCGAGGAAGTGGGCGGACGCCCGACGCCGGGCCTTGGGTTCGCGCTTGGATATGAACGCTGCGCGCTTGCGCTGCAGGCAGCGGGTGTGCAGTTCCCGCGTGCCCAGCATTGCGACCTGTTTGTCGCCTGCGTCGACGATTCGGTGCACGCTGAGGCATTCTCGCTCGTGCAGGCATTTCGTGATGCGGGGCAGTCTGCCGACATGGATCATCAGAAGCGCAGCCTGAAAAGTCAGTTCAAGCTTGCCGACAAACTGAACGCATCGATGGTCGCCATCCTCGGCCCCGACGAGCTCTCCGAGGGCAAGGTGAAGGTGCGCAATATGACGTCGCACGCGGAGCGTCTGGTCGACCTTGCTGCGGTGAAGGCAATCCTTGCGAAGTTCTCCAGCGAGGGCGCCGTCCTCACGCCGGAGCAGATGGGCGAAGCGCTCACTGAGGTTGAGTAGAGCTAAGAAGGAAGAGAACTGTGGGGCGAATGCCGTAGGCGATCGTCTCATCCATTCAAGAGGCCGGGTGCTCGAGAAGCGCGCAGCCTCTTTCTATAGCAAGGGTGCCACTATAGAGCGGGAAATATCTCTGCGTGGCGTAAAGCTACTATATATAGTGACGCGTCGACCCCTTCGGCGGATTTCGCTTCGAATGATTCTGCCCGACAGTTGCTCGGAGTGCCTAGGGACCGGGCTCGCTTAGTTAGTCGGGCTCGGGAACATTTGGTGGGTTCCCGCCCTCGCACATCGAGATGCCCCACACCGCCTCCCAGCGCCCTTCCTGGGCTTATGGAGGGAATGTGTGCGGGGCTCGAAGGGCAATAGAAGCGCGTCGCCCCAGGTCGTACGGCGAAAACGGCCCTTAAGGCGCCCCTTCCCGGGAAAAAGGCCCGATTCCCCCTTGACCGCGGGAGGGGGTGCG
>OLNW01002443.1_pt1 | contig 15998 bp, 14 predicted proteins | sample 1672121 | NCBI WGS metagenome assembly OLNW01 (sample SAMEA3136648, study PRJEB25190) | human gut metagenome
TCTACCAGCTTGGACTGGATTATAAGTTTGAGGATAATAGGATTCTTCATGAAGAGTTAAGGGATAGACAATGATATTTGGGTCTTCTTGCATTTTAGCTAATCCCTCCTGAGTTTTCCTTTTCTCGGCATTTAGTTCAGTCATACTATTCACACGACTAGAAGACTTTAATTCTCCAGAAGAATACGAACGAGGGTCTTCCCAAACTTCAGTCCATACCTCAGTGTATTTATTTTTGAATACGAAATTTAAACCCTGGTATACTTGTTTCATTGCAGAAGTAAGGTCCATTCCTCCCGCTACTAGTGCATCAATAGAAGATTTTATATTAGTTAGTTCTCCTTTAGTATAAGCTTCCTCTAGCATTTGAGAAGTAGCATCCCTTAATTCTGTATCGGACATAGACTCTAATCCACCACCTGCATCTAAATAACCAGTACCCTTAGCATCATATTCTTTCTTAGCAGATTCAGTCTTTAGTCTTTGAGCTTGTTTTTTAGAAGCCAATTCTTCATCTAAGGATTTCAATCTGTCTTCTTTCCATTTCTCTACTTTACTATCAACATTAGGTTTTAAAACTTCAGGTGATCTATGGAATAATCCAGGACTTTGTACGTCTACTGTAGATAGGGCATCTAACTGTAGTGGGTCATGTAGAATCTCATTCTGTTGATCATCTATATAACTTACCTGGATTTGCATTTGCTTATCTTCTGGTTTTATGGTATTACCCAACTGCATCATCTTCTGCTTAGTAGACCTCTGAGTAGTAAAGGATACTCTTAATACCTCTCCGTTTTCAGCTTGGAATATATAGGTATGATGAGGAGGTTGTTGAAACTTACGATTATGTATGTAAATTACTCCATCTCTACTATCCACATACCAAGGCCCATTACCATAGGCAGCCATCTTAGCTTCTAGTTGAACTAGAACATTGTTACCTATTGTACCTAAGTTAGAATTAAGTACTTCAGCTAAATCGTCTGGCATACCTACTTGACCTATGCCACTAAACTGATTGGCATATAGAATGGTACCCTGTACTTCAGGAGTAACTTCTGTGGGTACCTGTATAGCTTGATAAGCTTGATTACTTATTATATTTGCCATTACTCAAACCTTTCTATTATTACTCCAACATTTAATCCGCATCCTGAATCCAAGAATTTAACCATACTATCATCGGTATCCTCGGTGGGTTTATGAGGTGGCATAAACCTAAGGTGATTTGTACCATCGATACATTTGATAGTTATATGGGTACCTGTAGAATCAAATATACAATCGAAATCTCTTACTTTGATATTTATAGCTGGGCTTGATACAAATGTACCATCACTAAAAATATATCCCCACTGTAAAAAGATATCTCTATTTTCTTGTAAAGCTTCTACATCTACGGTATCTGGATTACCAGTATCAATAGTTATTGTAGCTAAGTTTTCTTTTTCTTCATCATATACATATGACCAGCTACTTATATACGCTCCTAAAGGTATACCAGTAAGAGGGTTCATAACTGGTATACCTTGATTATCAAAAATGGCTAGGTAAGGAGTACCTGTGCCTTTATATAATATGGGATCATTTGATTTAACTTCCATAAGCCGGTATCATTAATACCATTCCACCTTTTAATTCAGTGAACGGATTTATTATGTTATTATACTCAGCAATAATATACCATTTACCAGAATCTCCATAATACCTATAAGCGATATTCTGTAAAGTTTCACCCTCTTTCAGGGTATGCTGAAAGTCATTGGGAGAAGAGGGTATAAGTAATGGGTAGGATTCTAAAGAATAATCTCCATCTCCATAATTCAGAGTAAATCCATTATCGTATGGACTTGCTCCAACTAAATAAGAAGTTATATCCATGGTTACTTGATTTTATCGGTTGTAAAAATACCCACAGTCTTTTCTGCAGCTTTACTTTTAACAATATCCTCATAAGATAAACTATATGAGCTTACTCGTTTGAATATTAATTCTTGAGTAGCAGTAGCAGGATACAGATTTAGGTCTTCTCTTATATCTACTGAACCTTTCATACGTTGTCTAGAAGCATTTCTAAAATTAGAAAGAGAATATGTAGCAGAAGTAAGTATATAATAATGACCTTCAAAAGTATCAGAATTTCCCCACTGAATCTGTAAGATTGGGGGAGCTGCTTGATAAGCATTAGATTTACTCCAGGATTCTAATAACCTACATTTAGTTAATACTTCAGCAGGATTATCCGGATCATCACAGTACCAAGATACATTGAATTGTACAATATCTTCTGAACCAGTATAATGATACATAGGAGTATTTCTACCCATAGACTTAATGGTAGCCCAAGTTGTTTCTCCTCTAAAGTCAAAGCTCAGAGGTCTATTCTGTAAAACAATATATTGGTATGGGCTAACATTAGTATTATATATGATTACCTGATTCAGTTTTCTTACATCTTGGCTTACTCCATAAAGTTTATTGTTTTCTACTACAGTCCTACCTTGAGCAGGATCATCTCGGTCAATCTTAATATTCCCATGCTGAAGTTGTAATCTCCTAATACTTTGAAGAGAGCTGTTAATTACTGGGTTCTTGGAAGATCTTTCCCTTTCCCCCAAAGCTCCATTAGGATTAAACAATTTACCTCTAGGAGCAGTATCCTTAGGTAAACCCGAAGTTAATCGGTTAAGGTGTATCTTAGCTCTCCATAGTTTATTTATGGGACCAGTAAGTACTCCAGCAGTATCTTGGGTAAGATTATTATATTTCTTAACAACCTTACCTGCTAGTTTTCCTAATATTCTTGCCATAATTTAAGGTATTAATCCAATTTGAGTAGCATAATTAACTCCTAAAGTTTCACCTGGAGCTACAGAACCAACAGGAGCTCCATCAATAGTAATGTTAACAGTACCATTTGGTTTATCATTCAGTAAAGCTGCCCTGATAGCTCTTGCCATTTTCTCGGTTAAATATTCATCACTAGTTAGAGTTTCCTTTGATAAATTAGAATCGGTATTCTTATTTAAGGAATCTATTAACCTAGGTAAATAATCTGCTACAAGAGGTAATGCTATACCAATAGCCATTCCCCAAGGACCTCCCCAGAATCCAGCCAATCTACCGAATAGACCTTTCATACCTAACCTAGCTACTGCTGGTCCGGCAGGGGGAGTAGGTGGTTTAGTAGTACCTCCTCCAAGACCTCCTAATGTTGGCCCAGGTATTCCAAACTTCCTAATGGGTTTACCGTTAGGCCCATACCAACCTCCTCTAGGCCCAGCAGTCCAACCGAAAGCCATTGCCTTTTGAAGGTAATATTGTTCCCTCATAATCTGAGTGATATGTATTAATCGAGTTTCCAATACTGCAGCTGCAGAGGCAGACTTACTAACTCCACTTGCCGTAGCCTGAGATTGGGTATTAGTTTGTTGCATATAAGTAGAAAGCATTCTACCAGTAGCAGCTAGATACCTATAACCATTTACTACTAAAGCTGTAATTGAACCCCAAGCAATAGCTTTAACTACTATCTGACCTCCTAAAGTACCAGCTATTCCCTGTACCCATTGGGATATCTTAGTGAATACAGTTAATATTGGGTTAAAGACATCAGCTAAAGTTGAACCTATATTCACTACTAAGTTTTCAAAGTTAGACTTAAAAGCCTCGATAATACCTTGTGGAGTCTTTAATCTTTCCTCAGTAACCTGTTCTACTATGCCAGAGTTCTTATCGTATTGCTCTAAGATCTTAGTCATCTTATCAGAACCTGACATCATATTTCGAATCTGATTAGAGATATCACGAGTACCTCGAACTCCGAATATATTGTAGAAAGCTTTAGTTCTTTCCAGAAGTGGTTTGTTCATAAGAGCTTCACCAAACTTACGATATACCTTATCTAATCGAATAAGATTACCTTCGGCATCAAAGAAATCTTGTGGACTTAAACCTAAACTAGTTAATGCACTAAATCCTTTCTTTTTCTGGTTAGCTAAAGAAAGTTGCAAATAACGGATCATATTTGCTAATGCAGTACCAGCTGATGAACCCTGAATACCCATATCTCCCAATACACCAATAGCTGCAGCAGTCTGTCTTAAGTCATATCCTGCATTAGCCATATCTGCTCCAGCATAGGTAATAGCTTGAGCCAAATCAGTAAGAGACATATTGGCATTAGTTACGGCAGTATATAAATCATCTGTAACCTTAGTAGCTTGTTGAGAAGGTATAACATACATTGACATGATATTAGTCATCAAGTCAGCTACACCTCCTTTACCTCCAAAAGGTTGACCAAGGATAGATGCTAACTTAGCAGCAGGTCCAGTCATATCCTTTATCTGTTCTACTGTATTACCTGCCATTGCTAAGTACCTTTGACCAGAAGCAATATCGGCAACAGTTAACGGAGTAACTGCATTGACTGCTTGAGCCAATTGCATCATCTCGGTTTGTTGCTCAGCGGTAGCTCCTGCAATCTTTGAGGCCATAAATATAGTATCTTGGACCTTGGCCGAATACTGATAAGCTTCTGCCATGCCTCCAAGGAATTTCATACTGTTTTGTACAGCATTACCTGTACTCATCTGAATAGCCCTGTTCCAGTTATTCATATCATTCATCATATTGTTGAATGATTGTGAAATTTTACCGGTTTCAGAGCTAAATTTATCTCGGAGTACCATGGATACTCCGACTTCTACTAAACTTCTTGTATCTCCTATCATGTTGACATTTTCTTCTTCATTTGTTTATAATAATTCTCAGCTATGAGTAGGAATTTCTTTCTTTTACGAACGGGTAGACACAAAAAGGTGAGATAGTCTAAGACTATCTCAGCCCGAGTAATGTATATGTAATCTTCCTCTAAATTATATCTCCCGTCAAGTAGAAAAAATCAGGAGCAGCCATAATTGGGTAATCAATGATGTTCCCAGTTTCGGGGTTTTCGATTTGAGTATACCCATGGAAGATTGGGTCTACTGTATTTACCAACCGATGGATTTCTGCCATATCCCTTGAGGAGAATAGAGAGAAGTTTTCTACTTTCTCAAATTTATCATCTACCTTTAACTTGAGATTACGGAGAAGGAGAGTGGAGTGTCGAGTAAGTTTACTTGGTGAAAGCTGAACCATCTGGGATTCTTTTTCTCCATCCATCAATTCAAATTGGATTACCTTACCTGAATTCAATTCCTCGGTATATTGCATAAGAGTAAATCCGTCTTCTCCTTTTCTTCCCAGGTAGTAAGGAATGGCATTGGGTTTTTCTTCCATCTCTTGTTCTATAGGAAGTACTGCATAATCGAAAAGAAATTCTCTCAAGTCCTGAGAGTAAGTTACAGAATCCTTGTTATCCCATTTATAAGTAAATTCTACTTCCTCTCCCAAAGAGAAGATTCGAGAATTAAATAGGATACAGTATCTATCCAGCAAAGGTAACTTAAGAGCATCCTCTATGGTTAATCTACCTGACTTAGTAGCATTTGTTTTAACTACTATTGCTGAAATATACTTGGTAAGATTCATAAGATTCTTTGAATCTACCGGGTTGGTGATAATTTCTTCATCTTCACCATTCTGCTCCCTGATTTCGAAAAGTCTACCAGAAGGAGCAGTGAATACTAAGGTTCTTAGTGTCATATCCATTTTATCTAATTTTTAAAAGTTCATAATTTCATAGTAGCTGTAAGTATCAACAAGAAAGGGGTGAAACTCCTTATCTAGGAATCCCACCCCTCCACCTAAAACTCTAGTAAGAAAATGACTAAGAGAGTTAATACTTATCGCAAGTACCAACAGAAAATTCGATATTTTCTATGGTGTTTTCTGAAGCCATACGATCTAAGTCAAGGCCAGTTACTTTACAAGGCCAAACTTCTTCAAGCAGCCAAGTATTTAGGACGGATACTCCATCTTCTGCAAGTTCATTTACAACGGCAGTTTCCCAATATTCACTAGGAACTAATCCGCCTCCAGCTATCATATCTTGGCAAGAGTATAGCCAATCTTGAAGCCAGGTATCAGAACCAGCAGTAGTTAAGAGTTTTTCTACTACCAGATTACCTACGGTAACTCTACCAGCAGTTTTTACATCTCTGTTTACATCTCCATGAGCAACCTGGTCAATCTCTATATCCGGAAGTTGGCAAGTCTGGAATAGGTATGTATTGATGGGGTGTTTTGGGAAAGAGATGCTCCATAGGAATTTCTTTCTAGGATTCTTTACTTTTGCTCCCATATTTTATGATTTTAATGTTATTCGTTTTCTGAAATGTTAACTGAATTAGAAGCTGCATCGATTACAATGTTAATTGTAATTTCTTGCATAGGAACAATATCCTTATACTTCAGGATTACTTTATACTTACCCTGACGGACATCAGCTTCATTATTTACAGAGAGTTCTGAATAAGAACCAGCATCCTGGTCGCCCATCCATGTGTACTCTGACATAGCATTTTCATCTACCAGATTATCCAGGATTGGTTTTACCTCAAGATAAATATTCTTCCAAGTACCCCAGATATTGGGTTCTTCCAAATATTTATTCAAGATAGGACGAAGAGTCTTCTTCAAGTACAAATTCAATCTTACGATTGAAAGGAATCTTTCTGAATCCTGTTTTACTTGAGAAGAGAAGCAATGCCATAACATGGTTTGTTTACCAGAAGATGGAGTATCTTTGATTACAATCATGTTGGCATACATCTGAGCCAATTCGTCCAGTTCATTATAACGAGAATCACTACCATAGTTAGGACTTACTGGGCCCTGACCATCGTAAATTATTCCTCGGTTCATACCAGCAAATGACTTCCAAGGTCCATAGTTAGAAGCAGAAGTATCACCCAAACCGAAGATGGTACCCATTACATCGGAATTACTAAGTAATCCGAATTCGTTGTAGTACTTGATACCACCTGCAAAGTAGGCTACATATTTAGAGTTACCGATACTACCCAAACAGCTATTAATCCAGGTTATAATACTCTGCTTATTTCTAGGCTGAGTTCCCTGAGTATAATGAGTGGTGTATTTTGGTACTTCGATGTAATAGGTATATTCTTGCAATTCAGCACACATATCTTTAGCAGCCTTATGTACTTTTAAAACATCTTGATCTGTTTTCAGATGTTGATGAATATGAGAACAAGCTAACTGATAAACATCTGTATAATCCTTTACCAAATCCAAAGAAGCAATCCATTCATCTGCAGTAGGGTTAGCACCAGCAGTACCCAGTGTACCATTGAACATAGTCTCAGTACTAGTGGCTTCTTTACCTCCAACTTGGATAGTTAGTGGATTCTCAGTTTGGTCAATTGAAGTCTGAAGCCAAGCTACCAGGTTTTCGAAAGACTTAATCTTATCGGTAGTGGTTACCATCTTAGGTTCCAGGTATGCAGAATTACTAGCAAAGTTGCTTAAAGCCAGGTAATCTACAGAAGTTTTATTCTGAGCATCCTTAGTTTTATAAGTAATTACCGGACCTGATTCCAGGATAGAACCATTGGCATCATAGATGTTATAAAAGATGGTATTCACTGATTTAGAAAAACCTACTTTAAAGGTTTCTCCAGAACCAATAGGATCACCATACCCTTTAGTTACCAAACCAAAGCTTACATTAGTACCTCCAGAAGTAAATTTCATTACTTCAGAAGCTTGAACTTCTCCAGGTATAGCAGAAGCTAATTCAATCTCATCTTCTTCTAATACTCTAGAGTCTTCTGCTTTAGTAATGGTACCCTTTTTAGCACCTGCTCCCAATACACGAATAATTCTTAGCTTAGAACCTCCTACTAAAGCTTTCTCTATGTTAGATACAGAACCATCAGGTACAATCTCTTTACCAAATATTCTTTGGAATTGAGAGAAAGAAGTGATTAATTCTGAAGGATCATCATAGGGACCTTTTTCAGTTCTAGCCAAGAAACATGATACTCCTAAAAGAGGAGTAGTCTGTTGAACATTGTTGTTCTCGAACTTAAAAACAACTCTGGGTGATTTTGACATATCCTTGTGTTTTATAGGTTAATATATTTAATTAATACCAGTAAGTATCGTTACCTTACTGGTATTATTAGAAAATTAATCCTCTTTATTCTTAAATAAACCTCCGATAGCCTTAATCACATCATAGAAACCACATCCTGATAAACCAGCAGCTAATCCATAAATTAATACCTGGTAGAAAGGATAGTTTTCCAATAATGGTGTAAGTTGTAATCCCCAAGCTATAAGACATACAAGAATACCCACTAAGGCAGATATACCAATCTTAGCAAGTTTGTTGTCTTTGATAGCTGGGATTACCTTTAGTACCTGAGTAACCAAGGATGATACCAAAGTTACTATACCAGTAAATGTACCAAGATTAATTACGAACTCTGAACCAGTTGAAGGTTCTACTTCTGTAGCAAACAATGACACTGGTAAAATGAGTGCCATCAGCATAAACACTAACTTTTTCATTTTAGTAAATTTTTGAGTTAAACATGTATATTGAGATTGAGCATCTCCTCGTCCTTTTGGTATTCGGGTCCTAGTAAAAGACTTATATCTTTTATAGGTATTAGATCCCCCATTTCTACCAGTTTTTCTGGTATAATACCATCCTTACATACATATTGATAGACCTTTTCCAATAACCCATGTGATTCATCGGGATGATCATAGAAATTACCAATCTCTATAAATAAGTTCCCAGTAGGAGCTATCCTACCTTTATCCCATTCTTCTAAATCATTGAAGTAAGGTCTTATATAGCCTCGAGTAGGTAATGCTTCATGAAGAATAGAATGTAGTAATCTCATATCATTCTGAGTAGTTGCTACCAAATGAATATCAATAGTGATATCTTTGGTTTCGTAAGGGAACTCAGACATCTGATAATTGCCTGCATCTAATTTATCTCCAATGATATATTTCTCTACTCCGATATCTCCAGGATAATAAGCCGTGCTTTCTATAGTTATCCTAGGACATGTTTTAGGACCTCTTACCTGGTTATTACCTATACCGAATAAGTAAATGAACTTATCTATTGCTTCCTTATCTTCTTGGAATCTCTTTTCATTCTCTTGTGATAAAGGTAGATAATCTTCGGGGTTAAGTCCCATCTTCTTTTCTAAGAGAACATTCAATAAGCATATATAGAAGGTTCTCTCTACTATCTCTTGTGAATTTACCATAATTACCTCCTATCTTACTTTCATAACATAAGCCAATACGTAGTATGGTGGTCTATTCTCATGAGGTTGATTACCACCAGTTGGACCAGTTTGAGCCCCTGAATCATAAAATGGGTGTGGTCGGTTGTTTGCATCATCTCCCCATTTGTTAGTTTCTATACGAATCTTATTGTATGAATGGGTATGGCTTGGCATTTCTTCCACGGTTAGCCTATGTTCTTTTTCTCCTCCAGTATTACCAATACTACTGTAATCTGGGTCACTAGAATCTACTCCAACTACGAACCTACCACTTAAATCAGGAACACTTATATAACCTGCCCTAGTAGAAGAAGTATTATATTTCTCACCAATGGCCTTATATAATTCGGGATATTCAGATATACTTACCTGACCTCCATTACAGAGTACATAGTTCTCTGGAACTCCGGGGCCTGACCATAGTTTGATTATACCTATATCTCCCGAAGTTTCTTTTTTACCTTGTTTACAAGTTACACTTATAGTTTTACCAGACTCTCCTTGAGTAAATATTACTTGACCTACTCGTTCATTATACATATTATCATTTAAGCTCATGATAATAGTAGTACCAGAGCCAGATATATCCCCAGAGTTTTCCCTAGTATAATCTACAGTAACTGGATCACCAACTTTCTTTCCATTGATTACCATTTGTTTAGTAGATATAATAGTAACCTCTTTACTTTCTCCTGTAGGCTCAAAATATAATTCAGTGGGTGAAACTCTAAAATCATATTCGTAATTGCCTTCTCCTTTCTTGTGAATAAGCTTTACTTCTTTAGTTGACCCATCTACAGCTTCCACTGTTAAAATCTGAACTATATCTTTGTCCGTAGAATTCTTTTCTTCTGGTGTTACTGTTATAACAGTTCTACCAGAACCTTGATTCTTGCTTATAGTGAATCCCATTATTTTCTATATCTCCTTATTTCTTTACGAAGTTCTCTTACTATGGTTTCCTTCAGAACCTTCTTACCACCTACTTGTTCGAATGCGGGTTTCCATAATGGTCTTGGAGGTAAATTACCACCTCTAGAACCATATTCCAACATGATAGCTACTTGGTTCAAAGTTCTTTTACTAGTCCTATCACCCTTTCTGGTTTTCTTAAGATTAGTAGGTATACCTACGTAAGTTCTATTCTTCTGTTTTACTATTTGTACTGATCTCAAATACTGACCCGTATAATTCAAAAGGGTATGCTCTCCGTATCGTTTAATAGTATTAGCCGAGTGAGGATCCCAATGAGTTCCTCTTGGAGGAGTACCCGTTCTTAGGCATTTTTTCACAAGTCTGAGAAGTTGATTGCCGAATTTCTCAGTAGCTCTATCATAGGCATTCTTCATGATAGATGGGGTTTCGGCAATCAACTTCTCAGCTCTAGCCTGTTCTTTTGGGTCAGTATATATCTGTAAGTCTCCCAAGGGAGTACTTATAGTTATGTTTACTGACTTACTTGCCATCTGGATTTTCCTTCGGTTTATTCAAGCCAAGTGAATCCATCATAAGGTTTATGGCTTGCTGTTGTGATTGTAATACTGATACTACATCTTTCCTGAATGAAGCGAATTCTTCATTGAATTGACTACCATTAGTGGGCTCCTTGTTTTCAAACATAGCAAGGATATTATCGCATTCCTTTATTATGTTCTCGTATTTACCTACATTATTAATAATACCAAGAGCCTGTGACCTTTGCAATGATACTTCGTTTACAATATTACTTCCAATTAGAGTGTAGTACACATTGTTATAAATACCCTCATTCCCATCCGAAGGTAAATATACTGTTACTGTACCAATGGAATCTTGAAGAACAATTTCTATAAAATTAGAAAAGCCATCATCATTTTCATTAGCTCTGGGTTTACTTTCTCCTACCTTTACTACTTTAGCTCGGTCAAAGATTGGGTACATTGATCTTCTGTCTCTTTCTAGAGTAAAGACTAAATCTCCTCTTTGTAATGATTTAAATTTCATTTCTTCCATACTGCATTATTTTTATTGATTAGACTTAATCCCATTTGAACCATACTGGGATTCTGTTTCATAAATTCTACTAGGTTCAAGAAATTATAGTATCCATAGATATCTATCAGTCTTTGTGCTTCATCGGCTACTCTCTTTGCTACCTCTAAATTAGGAGCCGGTAGTTGCATTTGGAGAGTAAAGGTTTGTAGTTTATTATCTTCTTCCATATTTCTTACTAGATTAAAACGAAAAAAGGGAAATACCCGCTACAGGTACCTCCCTTTTCCCTAATCAACTTTAATAGAAATTATGCAGTTTTATTACCTAAAGCCTGTACTACCGAGTTGATAATGTTTTGATCTCTCTGAGCATCAACTACTCGATTATTACAACATTCATCATTGTAACGATTACGATCCGCAACCACTATAGTACCTTCTCCAGATTTCACTTCCATAACAATTTAGTTTTTAAGGTTAATAATTAATTGTTTATTCATTGATAAATTAACTAGTGTTGTGTTTAGGATTAAATTATCTAAGATGGCCAAGAAATATCCCAATGATGGGCATTATTCCACTCTTCAATCCTAAAGTTACCAACTGATAACCATAAACCTCTTACAGAATTATAGGCCAATATATAAACATCATCTCCAACCCCTCTATCCTTAGTAGTACTTTGAATAGAATTCACAGTTATTTTACCTTCTACTGAGTCTACTATAATACCCTCACGTATTAAGCTCATATCATACATAAAGTCAGAAGTATGAGGCATATCAGCCGTATCAAATAATCCCCACGTATCTTGATCATTACCATTTGGAATATTTAAACTTAATTCCAATCTGAATTTATCTACTTTAGCTGCTTGAAGAATTCTGAAAATTACTGTTTTTCCAGATGCCTTCTGTCTATAAGTATCTGCTCCAGTTCTGTAGGTAGTACCATTTTCAGTTATAAATGCCATAAACCTGAAGGGGGATTGAGTACCTTGTGTCAGTACCAAGCCGATTGATTTCTCTAGTATCTCCGAATAGACTACCTCCATATCGTCTGCAGATAAGGGACTACCATTATGAGTAGAGATAATATTCAATACATGTTTATTTACCAATCCCTCTGAGGGAGCTGGGAATGTGAAATCGGTGTAATACCCATTACCCTCTGAGTCAGTAATATAAAACTCATAGACATCTCCTGCTTCTTGAACTATTGTTAGAGTACAAGTTTTACCAGATTCCCCTTGAGTAAAGGTAATAACTCCAGTTCTAGATGAACTACTGTTATTAGTGGCTACCTTATATGTAGCCCCAGCACCTGAACCAGATATAGTAATCCAATCCACATTAGAAGATAAAGCCCAATTAAGGAATTGATTACCATTCTTCCTAGAATATACTCTTACAGGTCTATTGAAGGATGAATCTGAACTTGGCCAACCAGAATAAGTAAGAGAAGTACTCAAAGAATCCCCCGAGTTTTCTCTAATACCAAACTCATAAGTTGAAGCACCCTGTTGTACAGTTTGTATTAACTCTCTATCTAAGCCATTAGGTTGATTAGCTCTGATTGTAAGAGTTCTGCTTGCAGGCTTTGAATGCTCAGGTATGGTAATAGTTACTTTAAAGTAATAACCACTCACATTAGTAATAGTTTCGGTTACTCCGGATGGCAAAATAAGAGTAGGTTTAATAGCTTCGGTAGAACTTAAAGAACCGTTAACATATCTAGACCTATAACTTTTTATATAAAAAGAAATATTACCTCCTTTACCTTCAACAGTACCAATGGATAAAGTACTAGTTTTATACCTACTATTCTGTTGGGTACTGTGTTCAAATACCATACCACTACTGGGATAAGTTACCTCAGCCGAATTCTGTGTAATGGTTAAATATACAGGAGTTGCCGTATCGTAAGTAAACTTAATCTTAAAAGTTCTAGGTGATGAGTTAGGGTTTGGTGCTACACTAATACTACATCCACTAGAACTTTTACCAGAGATGGTAATATCAGATGAAGTTCCCTCAACTACTTCAGCTGAAGTATAAGTAGTTCTAATGTTTTCTACATAAGTTCCATTTATATATTTATCATAATTGGCATTTACTGTCAACCTAAATCCTGAACCAGTTCCAGGTACATTTTTAGTAGTTGGGTCTATAGATAGGTGATCTACATAAGTTACTTGACCTCCTTCCTGAGAAATTGAGATAGTCTGGTCTGTAGCAGTTGGGAAATCGAAAGTAACCGTAAAATTTCTAGCAGAACCACTATTACTTGGGATAGAAATACTATTACCACTAATAGAAGCCGGGCTAGAAACTCTTACGGTAGCAGTTTCTGATTCTGTATAACTACTACCTTGACCATTCCAAGTATAAGTTCTACTTGCACTCTTAGCAGTTACATTAGATTGACCTCCACTGTAACTGAAAGAAGTTTTATCTACTCTACAGTTATAATTCCATGAAGAATAAACTTTTCTACCTGCTGCCTGGGTAAATGTTGCCTGTAGGGTTTTACCCGAATACTTCTGAGTCCAAGTTACAGTGATTGATTTACTATTAGTAGATGTATTGTTGGGTACTATTCTACCTTTATTACCGTCGTAATCTGTAGTATACCAAGAACCTTCCGAAGTTTTAGTGACATCATTCGCCAAACTTTGAGAGATAGTAGTATTAACACCGTTTACTTGCTTAACTCGATTAGAAGCATATGAACCAAAGGGGTATGTACCTCCAGTAGCTGGAGCATTAAAAGAAGGATTACCATTCGGATCCCACTGGAATGTATAAATCCATTGCTCGGCATTGATATCCTCTAACTTGACACATTCATTGTTACCGTAGCTAGCAGCATTACTAATTACAATAACCTTGTCAACATTGGAGTCCTTACCATTATTGAGTGCTAACAACTCAGCCTTGGTAGGGCACTCATTAGAGGTCTTACCAAGGCCGGTCTTATTCAGAATAGCACTCCAAGTTGCTATTTCTGCCATATTACTTATTGTTTAATTGTTTCTTAAAGTCTTCGAATTCTTTTCTCAATAACTTAACTCCTTCGAGAGCCATGACACTGAGCATTTCATATTCTACCACTTTTACTTTTACATATTCCTGACCATCTTCTCCGACGAAAGTTTCGAATCTAGATTGGTTAGGTACTTGAGAAGCAGGTATAGTATTCTCTGATACCAACAGCGGTTCAATTTCCTCTAAGCTCTGAGCAATAGTTCCCACTTGGTATTTACCATTCATCTTGAAGTGAACTGTAGGTATATTGCAGATTTGGTCCAGAGTATGGTTCAAATTCTCTACTTGAGATTTTAATCTACCATCAGATTCCTTCCAGAAACCAGAAGCTGCAGTAGTTTTAGCAAATACTACTTGGTCTGTAGTAGCCAATCCTAATTGAGCTCTAGTTACATTGTGTGGATTATCCTTTCTATTTGCATGGGTACTTAAGTCGGTCTGAGCTTTTGTACCTGCGGCCTTAGCATCTGCAATAGCAGCAGCCTGAGCAGTAGATACTGGCATATCTGCTGGAGCTAAGTTCTGTACATTACCTAAACCTACTTGAGCTTTGGTTACATTGTGTGGATTACTCTTATTGCCAATATGAGCATCTAAGCTTTCCTTGATTACTTTGTCAGAATCCTGGATTAATTTCTCTAATGCAGTTTTAGCAGCATCAGTATAAGCCTTAGCTTTATTCAAAGCATTGGTAATATCTCCATTCAAGCCAGAGTTAAGTTTATTGAACATCTCCCGAGTCAATACTCCAGCTCGATTAGCATTAGCAGCTAAAATTTCTAATGTCTGTGTAGTAGCTTCACCATATACTCCATCAGCTTTAGTAGATTTACTAATCTGTACCCAAACTTTATCCGTATTCTGAACTACTCCTTTACCAGAAATTATAATAGTACCCGGGATAGAATCAAACAGTTTCTTATCTGCTGCAGTTTGTACACCTGCTAAGTCTTTGGTAGCAGCTGGGATAGGTTGATTATAAGTATTTATAGTTGCAGCATCAACAAAATTTGAACAATCGAAATTTAATCTAACTTCGGTAGCATTTCTAGTCCAAGCTCCGTCATCCTTAATATGAGAATAAAACTTTAGATTATCACTCAGAGATTTTCTCCAATTAGCTAAAGCTTTACCCTTACCTCCATCATAAGCAGTACCAGTAACTTCTCCAAGTATCAGTGAAGAAGTATTACTATCTACAAACTGAGTACCTGACCAACGGAATTGATAAGAGGGTTCATCCTGGGTAATATTCAAATATATCTTACCTGATTCTCCAGTAATAGGATTAGCATGATCTGGGTCAGAATATAATTTAATATTGCTCAGCTTTCCAGTTTCACTGACATCATAAGTAGCATAAACTTCGATAACATCATCAACATAAGAAGGCAATTGACTAGAGGGTACTAATCCATTACCATCCAAAGATGCAAATCCATTAGCCTTACCCTTAGTTGCTACGAAATCATCATGCTTCTTTTCTAAGTTATTGATATTAGTTTGTAACTTATTCTCAAGAGCAGTATCTGCAGCAGCTCTGGCTTCTTCTTCTTCCTGAATCTTTTGCATCTGAATCTGGTCGTATTCAGCACGAGCATCTGCCTCTTCCTTGATAGCCTGAGTAAATTTGGTGTCTAATGCCTGGTCAGCTGCTTTTCTATCCTCGATTTCTTGAGTAAGAGAAGCTTCGGAAGAATTCTTCAAGGCTTCAATTGCATCTTTTCTATCTTGGATTTCCTTAGTAA
>OLNW01002453.1_pt1 | contig 15941 bp, 12 predicted proteins | sample 1672121 | NCBI WGS metagenome assembly OLNW01 (sample SAMEA3136648, study PRJEB25190) | human gut metagenome
CGTGGTTTTTGTAACCCCAGTAGAATTCATACTTTTTCTCGTTTGTTTGGTTAGAGGCAGTATGTACACCAAGTTTACAATCTGTATCTGCTTTTGGCTGATTATCAGGCTTAAATTTGTTGGATAGAAAAGATTTAGGATTGTTCTGTGAAGTGTTTGCAGCAATCGGGGTTGAATCCAAACCAATAAAAGAGGTATCAACGATACCTTGTTTTGAAAGATAAAGCACTTGGGATTTCATAATAGATGAAAGTGTATCGTTACCAATCTGTTTTAGAAAACGATCGAATGTCCAGTAAGATGGTAGCGAGGCAGAAATATCAAAACCGCAGTAATGAGCGATGAGAAGGTTGTTATTAAGATAATCAACAAGATCCGTAATCATTGAAAAGCCCTCGCATTTCATAACGATAAATGCACAAATCATAGCGTGGCTGGAAAAACCTTTTCGTCCTTGATTTGGGTATTCTGGGACAAAAGATAAATCAAGATTCAAAAAAAGTGAATCGTAAAACTTTGCAACTGGTTGTGAAGTGAAAAGACGGATATCTTTCAAAATTTCTTGACGATAGATAACAATCAGCTCCTTTCGGTGAATTGATTTTGACAACTTAATTATACCATTGGGAGTTGATTGTTTCTATAAATTTGTAGTGATAAAAGAGGTTGCCATGCCTCGCAAACCTACATAAATACTGAATGTGTAGAGTTTTGCTCATGGCTAGAGATTTAATATAAAGGAGTTTATGAAAATGTCAGAAAATAACGCATCCGGCAATGTTGCCATAAACGCACAGACAGCACGCACCAAAAAAATCGTACTGATCGGACTGATGACAGCCATTACCTGTATCCTTGGACCTCTGTCCATCCCGCTTCCATTCAGCCCGGTACCGATTTCCCTTACAAATTTTGCTATCTTTCTTGCCGTATTTATCCTGGGAATGAAAGATGCAACAATCAGCTTTATCATCTATCTCCTGCTCGGAGCAGTTGGTGTTCCGGTTTTCTCTGCTTTCAGTGGCGGACTTGGAAAACTTGTAGGACCTACAGGTGGCTATCTGTTCGGCTTCATCTTCCTTGCTCTGATTATGGGATTTTTCATGGAGCATTTTGATAGAAAAATCGTTCCGACCATCATTGGTATGATCATCGGTATGGCAGTCTGCTACATCTTCGGAACTGTATGGCTTGCCAAACTCATGAGCCTCTCCTTCAACGAAGCTCTTGCACTCGGAGTTCTCCCATATCTCGCCGGAGATGTTGCAAAAATCATCATTGCAGTCATCATAGGTCCAAGACTCTACGCTGCAACATTAAGGGTAAGATAAACTTGATTAACGTATTGCAGAAGTGAGTAGTATGATGATGGCGACTGTTCTGTAGGGTTAGAAAGTCTAGCAAGAACTACATATTATGTTAAAACAGCATTTGGAAGCCGTCCGAAGCGGAGCGAGTTTTCCAAATGCTGTTTTGTTTTTAATAATATGTAGTTCTTGCTAGACTTTCTTCCCTGCAGAACCCGGAGTCAGCATCATACTGCTCACTTCTGCAAGCCCCCTTAATCCAATCCTCTCATCGTCAACTGAATCCTTTTTTTCTTCAGATCCACGCTCATTACTTTCACATCGACAATATCTCCAACACTGACTACCTCCAGCGGATGCTTGATAAACTTATCTGTAATCTGAGAGATATGCACCAGACCGTCCTGATGAACCCCGATATCTACAAACACACCAAAATCAATGACATTTCTGACGGTTCCTTTCAGGATCATTCCTTCTTTCAGATCCTTCATCTCAAGTACATCTGTACGGAGAATCGGCTTCGGCATCTCATCTCGTGGATCACGCGCCGGCTTTTCAAGCTCTTTTACAATGTCTCTTAATGTAATCTCACCAATGCCAAGTTCTTCTGCCAGTTTCTTATAGTCTTTGATCGTCAGGGAAAGACCTGTCAGATTATGTCCTGTAATATCCTCTGCTTTGTATCCCTGTTTCTCCAGCAGTTTCTCTGCTGCTTCATAAGATTCCGGGTGAACTCCTGTGGCATCCAGCGGATTCGTACCTCCCTGAATTCTCATAAATCCGGCACACTGCTCAAACGCTTTCGGTCCTAATTTCGGAACTTTCAGAAGTGCTCTTCTGTCTGCAAATCTACCATTTTCTTCACGGTAAGCCACAATATTTTTTGCAATCGTACTGCTGATTCCTGAAATGTAAGAAAGCAGCGGCGCAGACGCTGTATTCAGATCTACTCCGACTTTATTTACACAATCTTCAACCACTCCACTTAAAGATTCTCCGAGCTTCTTCTGGTTCATATCATGCTGATACTGTCCCACTCCGATGGATTTTGGATCGATCTTAACCAGCTCTGCCAGCGGATCCTGAAGTCTTCTCGCAATCGAAGCAGCACTTCTCTGACCCACATCGAATTTCGGGAATTCTTCACTGGCCAGCTTGCTTGCAGAATAAACCGATGCACCGGCTTCATTCACGATCACATACTGTACTTTCTCCGGTATCTCCTTCAAAAGCTCTACAATGAACTGCTCAGACTCTCTGGATGCAGTTCCGTTTCCAAGCGAAATCAGAGAAATATTGTACTTCGGAATAATCTTTTTAAGCAGATCTTTACTTGCCTGAATCTTCTTTGGTGTCGTTGGTGCAGTCGGATAGATTACAGTGGTTCCAATCACTTTTCCAGTCTGATCTACCACCGCAAGTTTACATCCTGTACGGAACGCCGGATCCCAGCCAAGCACTACTTTTCCTGCGATTGGCGGCTGCATCAGAAGCTGGTGCAGATTCTTTCCAAAGACTTCAATAGCTCCGTCCTCTGCTTTTTCAGTCAGTTCATTCCGGATCTCGCGCTCAATAGCCGGTCCGATCAGACGATTATAACTGTCTGCAACTGTATCCTTTAAAACAGGTGTTGTATATGGATTTTCATTACGGATTACTTTCCGCTCCAGATATCTTAAAATATCCTCTTCCGGTGCTTCAATCTTCACAGTCAGAAATTTTTCTTTTTCTCCACGGTTCAGTGCCAGAATTCTGTGTCCTGCAAGTTTTGCTGCCGGCTCTTCAAAATCATAGTACATCTCATAGACTGATTCTGCTTCCGGATCCTTCGCTGCTGAAATCAGTTTTCCCTTTTTCATCGTTGTATTACGGATCCAGCTTCTGTAATCTGCATTGTCCGAAATGCTTTCTGCGATAATATCCATCGCTCCCACAATTGCATCGGCGGCAGATTTTACTTCTTTTTCCTCTGACACATATTCTTCTGCAATCTTTTCCAATGGCTCTGTTGTCTTCTGGAGTGTGATCACTGCTGCCAGCGGCTCCAGCCCTTTTTCCTTGGCAATTGTCGCACGTGTTCTACGTTTCGGTCTGTAAGGTCTGTACAGATCTTCCACAGAAACCAGTGTCTCCGCTGCAAGAATCTGTGTCTTTAATTCTCCGGTCAGTTTTCCCTGCTCTTCAATACTTGAGATAACCTGCCCTTTCTTTTCTTCCAGATTTCTCAGATAAACCAGTCTCTCATACAGTTTTCTAAGCTGTTCATCGTTCAGGGAACCCGTTACTTCTTTTCTATATCTTGAAATAAATGGAATCGTATTGCCTTCATCGATCAATTTCACTGCCGCATCAATCTGCCAGCGTTTCACATCTAATTCTTCTGTCAGTCTCTGATTAATATCCATAATTTCGCTTATATCCTCTCATTTGCTATTTGCAATGGCGTATCTCCTGCAGGAATGATTTTTCAGACACACTCTAGTCTTTCGTCTTCTCATACGCATCTCTCACCCGGTCTGTCAGTTCCTGTCCACCATTCGCATACCATTCTACCACAAAAGTGTCGAAATAATCTACCGGTTTCTCTCCTGCAATAATCTGCAGGAACGTCTGCGACTGTAGTTCCTGCAAGGCCTGCGGGACCTCACCGTTTTCCTCTCCCATCGAGACTACCTGACGCGGTTCTCTTATCGAATCAGCCAAAAGTCCCGCTGCTTCAATTCGGGAGGCATATGCCGCCCAGGCATTCGCTGTGGTAAGATTTCCATTCAGATAAGAACAACACGTATCATAATAAGATTTTTCAAGCCCTGTCAGCTCCGATACACTCAGCTTTTTGTCCAGCGCAGCCTGAATATTCTGACTGGCACGATAAAGCGCATCTATATAATCCACATTAATATTCAGCGGACGCGCCGTAGGATCTACATTCAGTGCAAAATACTCATTGATCTCCGTTGCATTCTCGTCTGTATATCTGGCGTAATCAAAGATGGTGCTTACATATTTTCCAACGATCTCCGGATGTTCATATCCTTTCCGGACAACCACATACATCCAGTCATCATAAGATTCAAAGGTCCTGACTTTTCTGCCCTCATTCTCCGTAACCAGATATGGCTTCCAGTCCGCATTTTTATCTGCTGCATAAGAAAAACTTAACGGATTGTTTGGTGCCCACCAGCGGCCAAAGATTGCCCCACAGTGTCCTAACCTGACAAGCTCATCTATATTTTCTGTTTTTCTCAGAAGAAATCTCGAATCCAGAATCCCTTCTTCATATAACTCATGCAGATAACCAAGTGCCTGTTTCGTTTCATCCGTCAGTGAACCATAGACAACCTCATTCTCTTCATTCAGAATCCATTTCTGCGGAACTGCACCAAATTTGGAAAAGACAGCATCCACACCATAAGTATCTCCGGTTCCCGCAAAGATTCCTGTACTGCAGGCCAACCCGATCGTCTGCCCGTCACCGGCCATATCATATTCCACAAATGCACGGATCACTTTCATCGCTTCTTCCATTGTCTCAGGCTCTTCCATCCCAAGTTCCCGGATCCAGTCATCCCGCAGCCAAAGCAGCATTTCACCATCATCAATCGCTGTATTAGGAAATGCATACAATTTTCCATCTACACTTGCAGAATCCAGCAGTGCATTTCCATAACTGCCGTACATCTCCTTGATCGTATCTGTTGTACACTCTTCATAAACTGTTGTGAGATCTTCTATCATTCCACTTTTTACCAGATTTATCAGGTTCTCTCTTCCATTTACAACCAGAAGATCCGGAATCTCCTTATCGGCAATAGCCATAGCCACTGCTTCATCGTAAGCTCCATTATCCTCCAGTTCAATGAGATCCTGATTCTGAATATTCAACTGTTTTTTCAGATATCTGGTATACCCATTATTTTCATATGTATTTCTTACCGGGAGGAAAGAATTGTCTGCTCCTGACATTTTCCCAAGCGTGTAGGTCACAGTTTCCGGATATTTTCCCATCGGAGTATGCTCTGCCTCTTCCCATTGTTCTGACTGTGTTGCCGAGCTCTGCTTTCGACTGTTTTTACTTTTTCCCGTTTTTTCATCCTGCTTTGAATGATCTGAATCCTCATTCTCTGCTTCCTGTTCTCCACTTACAGCATCCTGTTCCTCATCCATTTTCTGTTTGTCTGCAGAATTTCCTGTCAGATGCCCTGTTCCAGACCAGATATTCCATCCGACTGCACTTCCGACCAGGAGCAAAAGCAGCACTCTCACTATTATTTTCCTTTTATTTTTCATTTTTCATCTCAGCCTTTTTCGGAATTCTGATATATACACGGGTTCCTTCTCCCGGAACACTCTCTGCTTTCATCTCACCTTTTTCTCCATAAAGCACATGGATTCTCTCATAGACATTGCGTACTCCATATCCTGAAGATTTATAAGTAAGAATCTGCTCTGCTTTTTCCTGTTCCATTCCCACTCCGTTGTCACGCACTTCGAAGAAAATCGATTCCTTCTCGTCACGCACTGTGATCCAGAGAATCTTTTCCTCTTTTTCAGATACATCCAGACCATGGTCAATCGCATTCTCCACTAGTGGCTGAAGAATCAGTTTCGGCGTACTATAATCTTCCAGCCCTTCTGCTATCTCTTCTACCACCTGAAATTCATAGTCATGCATGATCAGCTGTATCTTCAGATAAGACCGGATATTATCAATTTCCTTTGACACGGTTGTCATCGTTTCACCACGGTTCAGGCTTGTCCTGTAATAAGTAGACAATGCAAGTGTCACACGGCTGATCTCATCCTCTCCTGCTTCCAGTGCTTTCCAGTTGATAATTGAAAGTGAATTATACAGGAAATGCGGATTGATCTGTGCCTGTAATGCTTTCATCTCACTGTTCTGAAGCTTGATCTTTCCTTCGTAAACTTCTGTGATCAGATGGTTCATCTGATCCATCATCCGCCGGAAAGAGCGGATCAGAACACCAATCTCATCATTGGAATCACTGCTGACCGTTACTTTCCGGAAGCCGAGATGGATCTGGTTCATATTTTCCGTCAGACGTTCCAGCCCTGAAACCATCTTCTTAGAAAAGAAATATCCAAATAAAATCAAGAGTCCAACACTGATCACCACAAGCGGAATATTGCACAGAACAAGTCTTGTCGCCGATTCTGTAATGATCTTCGTTGGACGGTACATACAGAATTTCCATCCAGTACTCTCCATCGTGCTGACGGAACAGGCATAATTCTTCTGAAGATAAGTCAGAGATTCCGGTTTTTCCGGACGATATTTCTCATCCATTGACTCTAAAGCAAACACTACATTTCCCTCATCATCCAGGATAATTCCACCTGTATTTTCTGTAAGCTGGCTTGAAAATGCTTCCAGCACCTTGGCATAATCCAGCTTCATAGCCAGAATTGCGCTGATATCTTCACTGTCATAAAACTTTCTGCTTGCAACAATCGCAGGATTCCCACTTCTGATTACACTCCACTGCATAATGGAACTGTCATCCAGTCTGCTATACCACTGCTGACTCTGTGCATCCGAAAGAGGTCTTAATTCTGCTCCGTGAGCCACCTCGATCGTTTCTGAATACAGCGTGATCCCCTCGATCTCCCGATGATAGATTGCCGGCATCTGAAGCAGCGGATCTGCCACATTCACATATTTCAAATACGTCTCGTAATCAGAAGATTTATCTGGTTCCAAAATCCCTCGCAGATCCTGAGAATAGGAAAGATAATTGACCAGATTTTCATAGATTTTTGCCTGATTTTCAATGGTTTCCACAGACTGGTTCAACGTCTTTTCCATGTTACTGATCTCATTCTTCTTCAACTGATGCATCATTCCATACTGCATATAGACCGTGATGATCAGAACCGGAACCAATCCTGCCACAAGAATCAGGAGTGTCAGTTTATAACGATATTTCAGATTTTTGTATCCTGTAACCAGATTTCTATACCACTGTCTCAATCGGTTCATCTGTCACTTTTCCTTTCCTGCAGGACTCCGGTGTATCTCCGAAAAATTCACGGAAACTCCGGCAAAAATAAGAACTGTTGGAAAATCCGATCTCTTTTGCGATTCCTGTAATCTTCATATTGGTCGTCTCCAGAAGTTCCTTCGCCTTATTCATCCTTACCTCACGGATAAAACGGTTCAATGTCATGCCGGTTTCTTCCTTAAATACGGTACTGAGATATCCCGGTGAGAGGAATACCATCGCCGCAAGACTCTCCACTCCCAGCGTCTTTTCTGAATAATGATGATAAATGTAACTTTTTACCTTTGTGATTTCCTCGCGGAATCCATCTTCCTGCTCTTTCGTGCACCGTTCAAATTCCTCCAGAGAGTTTGAAACAATATCAATGACATCCTGAATATTTCTGCATCGATATAATCGATCCACTTTTTTAGAAAATACTTTTTCATCCAGTCCCGTAGTCTGTTCTGAAAGTTCTTTCAGAATCCCTGAAAACACAAACTTGACATACATATCTGAAAACTGACGGTCGCATCTGTATTTCTGTTCCAGTTTACAGAAATCCTGTCTCAGATGCGCCAGATCTTTATACTGGATATCCTTCGTAATCTGCTCCATCAGTTCCGAATCTTCCGCCGGATTTTCATTCGTTTCTTCCACTGCCTCACCATTCATAAAGATATGCTGCCCCGGCTGGTAAAACTGTTCTTCCAGAAGCCGTTCCAGCTCATGAAATTCTTCCGGAATCTGTGTATAATTTTCCAATGGTCTGCTGACCGCAAAATAACATTCACTGTTATACTGCTGAGAGAAAAAGCGGTGCATCTTTTCTGCAAGCATCTTATAATCGCTATATTGTTCATAGAAAAAGAAGACTGATTCATTCGAATTCAGGTTCAGATAATACACTTCTCTCTGAATCTGTTCCCTGAGATTTTCCAGAAAATGTTCCTCTTCTGTTTCAAAAAATCCGCTCACTGCACTGACCAGCATCAGTCTGGCACAGCGTTTCAGATTCTCATTTGCATTCCCCGATACTTCCAGCATTTTCTGAATATCTGCTGTTTTTCCACTGTACAGATAATTCATCAGGAAATATTTTTTCAGATAATCTCCCTGCAATATTTGCTTTTCTTCCTTCTGTGCTTTCTGCTCCAAATGCCCCAGTACCCTGGTGTATGTCTTGTGAAATTCTTTCGGATCCACTGGCTTTAATACATAATCCACCACGCCATACCGAAGTGCTTCTCTGGCATATGAGAAATCATTATATCCGCTGAAAATCACAATCTCCAGATCCGGATATAATTCTCTTGCCGCACTGGTCAGTTCCAGTCCGTTCATATAAGGCATCTTCACATCTGAAAAAAGCAGATCCACCTGATTGGATGCAAGTATCCCCAATGCATCCTTTCCATTGGAAGCTTCCAGAATCCGAAATTCTTCTTTTTCTCTTTTCAGAAGAAACTGAATTCCCTTGCGCTCCAGTTTTTCATCATCAACGATCAATATTGTCAGCATTTTTCTCCCATTCCTTTTAACGTCCGAAAACAGCAGAACGCCACTTATCTATGATAAGCTGCGCCTGCTGTTGTTACCTGCCTTTTGCTGTTTACTGGTTCTTATATTCGAAATCTTCTTTTTCCCGTTTTCTACATATCAACCAACTAAACACCTAAAAAACAGAGTTACAATTTTCTTTTATTTTAGTGCATCTGTACTGTGATGTAAAGTAAATGTCTTAAGCTCTGTTACTGTTCACAGCATAGCGGTAAACAGTAACGTATCTCGCCATTTAGAATCGAAACTCTAACCTTTTACAGCACCTGCAACCACGCCTTCTATGATGTATCTCTGACAGAACAGATAGAAGATGATGATCGGCACGATCGCGAGGACAAGAGTTCCCATCATGGCGCCCATGTCCACCGCTCCGTAGCCTCCTTTTAAATACTGTACCGCCATCGGAACTGTTTTATATTTTCTCTGATCCAGCACAAGAGAAGGCAAAAGGTAATCATTCCAGATCCACATCGCCTGAAGGATTGTGACGGTAACGCATGTAGGCTTTGCGATTGGAAGAACTACTTTAAAAAATGTCTGGATCGGCGTACAGCCATCGATCATTGCCGCTTCCTCAATCTCCAGAGGAATGGATTTCATAAATCCGGTAAACATGAAGACGGAAAGACCGGCTCCAAATCCCAGATAGATTACGATCAGTCCCCATGGATTTCCCATTTTTAACATATTCGCAATCTTGGAAAGTGTGTACATTTCCATCTGGAACGGCACTACCATGGCAAACAGACAGAGTACATAAAGAAGTTTGGTGAATTTTGTCTTTACTCTGCAAATATACCATGCGCACATTGAACAGCAGAGAATAATCACTGCTACAGAAAATACTGTGATAAATAAACTCCATCCAAATGCTTCAATCAGATTTGTCTGTTTGATACCACGTACATAGTTTTCGATTCCCACAAACATCTTATCTGTCGGGATCTTGAATGGATATTTACTGATATATACCTTTTTCTTAAAGGAGTTGATAAATACAAGCACGATTGGATACAGATACAATACACTGAGCACTGCAAAAATCGCTGTCAGGATTGCTCCGTGCTTTACAGGACGTTTTTTCTCCATTACTGCTGTACCTCCTTTGATGTAGTAAGTTTATTCTGAGCCATTGCAATCACTCCGACAAGGATGAAGAAAAGAACTGCTTTCGCCTGTCCTACACCTTCCCATCCAGTTCTTCCGTAGAATGTGTTATAAATATTCAATGCAAGCATCTCAGACATCTTGTCCGGACCACCGTTGGTCAGCGCCAGGTTCTGGTCAAATAACTTGAATCCATTCGTCAGTGTCAGGAACGTACAGATCGTGATCGATGGCATTACCATTGGAATTGTCACATATCTTAAAAGCTGTACTTTGTTCGCTCCGTCAATCTTGGCCGCCTCGATCAGTTCTCCCGGAATGTTCTGAATTCCGGAAATATAAATGATCATCATATAACCAATCTGCTGCCAGCACATCAGGATCACCAGTCCCCAGAATCCATAAACTTCTGAATAAGTCAGTGTCTTCTGAAAATAAGCAAGGATACCATTCAGAAGCAGCTGCCATACATATCCAAGTACGATTCCACCAATCAGGTTTGGCATAAAGAACACAGTACGGAACAGATTGGTTCCTTTAAATCCTTTGGTCAGAAGCATTGCTACTGTAAATGCAAGTATATTGATCACAAGTACTGTAACAATCGTAAATGCTGCTGTATACCAGAGAGAATGAAAAAATTCACCGTCTCCGAAGATCTTCATATAATTTTTTAATCCAATAAATTTTGCATCCGTTACCGTCGTGAATTTACAAAATGAAAGATAAATTCCCAGCGCAAATGGTGCCAGAAATCCAATTGTAAATGCAATGAGGGTCGGAAGTACAAAAATCGGGAAATATCTTTTTATTGCTTTTTCCATCTTTTACTTCTCCTATACATCTGAACTACAGCTTTTTATTACAATTGACAGACTCTCTGTCAACAGTAATACATCCCGCCATTTAAAACCGCCTGTGGCGATGACGAGATGCATTTAGATTAAACTGTATATCCGTTCCTACTTCTCAGACGCTCTGTAGCCAGCAGGTCATTCCTTACTATTTAAAATTGCCTTTGACGATGAGTTTCTTATTCGTTGGCTGCCTGATACTCTGTTGCCCATCCGTCTACGAATGCTGTCTTCACATCATCCCAGGAACCTGTTCCCTGAGCGTATTTCAGAAGTGCTCCGCCTACGCCATTCTTCCAGTTCTCAGAAGGCATTGTTGTAAAGTTCCAGCTTACTGCTGTTTTTCCTGCTTCCTGATACTCTACATTTGCTTTTACAAGCGGGTTATCCGGAAGATAATCAGAGAATGTTGTAAATGGTGTTACAAATCCCATTTCCTGAGACAGCATCTCACGTCCTTCATCGCTCTCAACAACCCATTTCATGAAATCGAGTGTTGCCTGAATGTCTTCTTCGGATGCTTTCTTATTTACACACCAGTAGTTCTCAGATCCTGTACAAAGTCCCTGATCTTCTTCTCCGTCTACTCCAATGTAGATTGGAAGCATTCCCATATCTTCATCTGCTACTTCATTGTCTTTGATATCGTTGTATGCCCATGTACCATTCTGATAGAAGACTGCCTCTCCAAGTGCAAACTCAGAAGTTGCATCCTCTCCGGTCTTTGAAGAGATCATGGATGGTTCACATGTAGAATTATTCAGATACAGATCCCAGATCTGTTTGTAATTGTCAAGGTATGTTCCTTTGATCGCATCTGTAGATGTAATTCCATCTGCTTTGTATTCATAGTAAATTGGAAGGTTTGCAAGGTGTGTTTTGAATCTCCAATCTGAAGAAGAATCCATACCTGCGGATGTAAATGCACCTTCTACTCCAAGATCATCTTTGTGTGCCTGAATCTCTTCTGCAACTGTCTTCAGTGCTTCAAAGTTGTTCAGATCATCGATGGATTTTACAGATGCATCCGGTAATTCAAAATACTTGTTCAGTAACGCTTTGTTGTAGATCAGTCCATAAGTCTCGATTACATATGCAATTCCGTCTACTGCATCTCCATCTTTTAATACATAATCATCAGATGAAACATCTTTATAGACATCACTGCCTGAAAGATCATAGCAGTAATCTTTCCATGTAGCCAGTCCTACCGGTCCGTTTACCTGGAACAGTGTCGGAGCCTCATCTTTTGCCATCTCAGATTTCAGCTGTGACTCATAAGTACCGGATGCTGCTGTCTGAACATCTACCTGCACACCTGTCTGATCTGTGTATTCCTGTGCCAGTTCTACCCACTGGTCTGCCTGTTCTGGTTTGAAATTCAGGTAATATACCTTTCCTGTTGCAGCTTTTGTGTCTCCGCTGTTGTCACTGCCGGAATCTCCTGAGCCTGAGCTTCCACAACCTGCCATCATACTGCCTGCCATCGCTGCTACAAGGATCATTGCAAGAATTTTTTTCTTTTTCATAAATCAGTTCCTCCTTTTTCCGATTCACTTTTTCTTGTTTTTCTTGTTGATGTTATTATAGGAAAATCTGTGGGTTTGAGATATAATAAAAATCTCGGAAACATTGTACTTTTCTATGATTATGATTATAAAGGTACTATTCACTCCCATGTCAATCACTCTGCTGATTGACATGGAGGATGCACGTTTTGGTTTGAATGTATCTCACCCATCGCCGTAGACAATTCTAAATGGCGAGATACGCTACTGCTTACAGGTTAGCTGTGAACAGTAACATTATAAAAAAGTACACTGTCTGAAATAGCTTTACACTTTAATTTACAGAAACGGAGATCATTATGGAACGAACCATAGAATATAAAATCGACTCAGACGCAGACGGGCTGCGCATAGAACAGTATTTAAGACACAAAGGATATTCTTATCAGAATCTGACTCAGTTAAAAAAGATGCCGGAAAGTATTCTGATCAACGGGGTCTGGTCTTATATGCGTTCTTCTCTTGCCAAAGGAGATCTGCTGACTGTACATATTCAGGAAAATGAATCTTCTGAACATATTCCACCGGTAAAACTTCCTTTAAATATTATTTATGAAGATGAGGATCTGATCGTAGTCAATAAACCGGCCGGAATGCCCATTCATCCTTCTCTGAATAATTACGAGAATTCTCTGGCAAATGCGCTGATGTACTACTATCAGGAACAGGGAAAGCCTTTTATTTTCCGCTGCACAAACCGACTGGACCGGGATACCTCCGGTCTGACCGTCATTGCCAAGCATCTGGTCAGCTCCAATATTCTCTCTTCCATGGGAGTAAGACATGAAATCCGCAGAGAATATCTGGCAATCGTCCGTGGCAGTGTCACACCGTCATCAGGCACGATCGATGCGCCTCTTGCCCGGGCAGACAGTTCCATGGTAGAGCGAAAAGTAGACTACGAACATGGCGAACGTGCTGTTACTCATTATAAAGTTGTGGATGAAAAAAACGGGCACAGCCTTGTCTCACTCATCCTTGAGACCGGCCGTACCCATCAGATCCGTGTGCATATGCAATCCATCGGCTTCCCGTTAGTCGGGGACTACCTGTACAATCCTGATATGGAATATATTCATCGTCAGGCACTGCACTCCTGGAAGCTGTCATTCATCCATCCAATTACAGGAAAACTGATGGAATTTGAAGCACCGCTGCCTGAGGATATGGCGTATGTTCTGAATCCTACGTAATTAATTCAATCCCAAATTAACATCTCCGTGTTAATTAATACAACATTAACACGGAGAGGAATGATCCACAGTTTTTATCTGTTATACACTCAGTTTTTTATCTGCCAGCCATCCACAGATTCCGAACAGACCCAGACAGCTCAATATGTAATATATGATACTCCACAGATCATAAAAGCAGTCTCCATTGATGTACAGTGAAATATAATTTGAACTGAATCCATAAATTTTTTCAACTATAAATACAATCACAAAGAAAAGAACTACTGATATAAATCCTGCTGCCTTTGAATTCAACAGTACCGTTCTTGAAAGGATCACTGCAAGAAATCCTGCCATAATAATCATAGTCCAGCCTGCAAAACACAGCAGTAAAATCCAGCTGATTGTAGCTATGGACTGTGGGCTCTGGAGGATATTTTCTGCAAGGTCCTGAATCAATGGAATGATTGCATCCATCTGTCCCGAATACTGTACTGTTCCAAGAACACACAGCAGTCCTGTAATGGAATATGCCGCAAATGCAAAGAACATCTGCAGGACCTCCGCAATCCATTTAGCTCCAAGGATTTCCCATACAGATTTTGGAATCATCCAGAGCATATAGCTCTGCTTTGTTTTCAGATCCCGGTTCAGAATCACAATACCTTCAATCCCCATATAAAACAGTACGAGTGGTGCTCCCATCATAAAGAATACCAGGCTGATTCCCAACATCCACGAATTCTCCCAAAATATTCCTGCTCCATACAGAAGCGTGCCCATCACCAGCGTAATTCCCATTGCCATTCTGGTCATACGCTGCTTTTTCCACTCATATTTCAATAATTTCACCATTTTCCGCTCCTCCATTTTCAATTGCCTCAAATCTTTCTTCTACATAAGCTGCATATAAATATCTGCCAGTGATCTTCCGCTGCTCATTCTTTCTTTTTCCAGATTGATCACATCGATCAGCTTTCCACCTTTGATGAATAATGCATCTTCCACGAAGCTTTCAATCTCTTCGATCAGATGCGTAGACATCACAATGGTTTTTTCTTCATCTGCTTCTTCCAGAATCAGTGAGATGATCTCTTCTCTTGCCTTGTAGTCGATTCCATTCAGTGGTTCATCCAGCATACACAATTCTGCATTTCTTGCCAGTGTCGCAGCAATTTTCAGCTTTGCACTCATACCACTGGACAGCTCCCGGACTTTCATGTCCTTTGAAAGACCGATTTTCCCAATGGTTTCTTCAAAACGAGTCACGTCAAAATCTTTGAAAAAATCACGATAATACCCTTCTACATCTTTAATATTCATATAGTTGTAATAGAATGGTTCTGTTGCCATATATGCAATTTTCTCTTTATCTGCATAACAAAGCGGATGTCCTTCAAAAAGAATCTCGCCGGATGTAGGCTTCGACAGTCCTGCGATCATCTTCATCCAGGTTGTCTTGCCACTTCCGTTCTCTCCCAGCAATCCGTAGATCTTTCCTTTCTCCAGTGTAACTGTCAGATCCGATATCGCTGTCTTTGTTCCAAACTTTTTGGTAATTCCTCTACACTCAAGCATTATCTCGTCTCCTCCTTATAATCCGCAATCTGATCAATAATGTCACCTTTTCCAAATCCCAGATCCTGCATCTCTTTCATAAAATTACGAAGCAGTTCTTCCGCCATCTCTTCTTTCATTTCCTGAAACATCTTCTCATCCTCCGATACAAATGTACCAATTCCACGTTTTGTGTAACAGTATCCCAACATCTCCATCTCCCGGTAGATTCGCGCCGCAGTATTCTGATTTACTTTAAACAGAACTGCAAGTTCCCTGTTTGACGGCATCTTGCTTCCCGGCTTTAACTCGCCCTGTATGATCATCTTCTTTAACTCTCTGATTACCTGAAGATAGATTGGACTTCCATTGTTATATTCCATATCAACCCTCCATTTTTATTTCTGTATTAGAATGTGCCTTAAAAATACGTTCTGTAAGATGTGCGTCACAATTTGCAGGAGATTTTTGACCGAATGAGGACAGCGCAGTGGGCTACGTCAACCGAATAAAGGCGAAATCTACCGTAAAGCGTGGCATACAGATTGCATAAATGATTTTTCAGATGCATTCTAGTGCTATAGTTAGATAGTACACTAGTTTTATAAGTATGTCAACACCATCTCATTATTTTTATGGAGTATATTTAAAAATTTAAATCAAAAAACACCCAGAATCTCTGATATATCTCTCTAATATATCAAATTTCTGAGTGTTTCTTATTATCTGAAGCTACTTATCTCGTTACTGTTCACAGGTAACCTGTAAACAGTAACGTATTTCGCCATTTAAAATCGCCTACGGC
>OLNW01002455.1_pt1 | contig 15935 bp, 12 predicted proteins | sample 1672121 | NCBI WGS metagenome assembly OLNW01 (sample SAMEA3136648, study PRJEB25190) | human gut metagenome
GTGTTTTTAATCTTTGTCATGATTATAGTTCCCCTTTGGGTGGTGTACAGGTTGGAGGGGATAGAAAGGGTATTGAAATAGCGGGGATTTTATATTGCTGAATGTAATTGCTGCTGAATTTTAAATGCTAAAATTATGTAAAATAATTGTTTTCTTGCAGTTATAAAAATTACTCAGATTAGATAAGTTATCTGTTCAAGCGATTGCGGGATTGTGAACAGCAATAAAAATATTGTATGTACTCAAAAGTTATTGAAATCTCCCGATGAAACATTTATATTTGTGGTATGGAGGTGAAAGTATTATGAAAACGAAAAAGAATTCAGAAACATGTAAATTGTTATGGCAATCAGTTTTGCGGAAGTTGCCTGGTTTGCTGGTGATGGGTTGTGCCTTGTTGTGTATGGTGCTGGGGACGGGAGTGAGAGCAGAGGCGGCGCAGACGATCAGGGAAGATACCGAATTTATGAACATTAAACAATGGCGTGCCGGAAAGGCGAGCAGTATTGAGTTTGATGCGCTGGTGAATACTCTGGGCTCTGAGTATGTAGAGATTTATCGTTCGGAGCCGTCGGTGGAGAATGGCGGTAAACTGAAGAAGCTGGACCGTTTTCTTGTTTCAGGGGATATGTGGCAAGTTATTGATGACAATCATTATACTAAATATGGTGATAACAATAAGGTAATCTGCTATTCTGACCGTCCAAGGGCACGTGGAGATAATCTTACATTTGTGGATACCACAACAAAGGCAGGACATGAATATTCTTATCAGCTCAGATATTCTGATTATGTGGTGGATCCGGAACCGGAGAATTTTGATGATGATGTTAAGATTATTTCCAATACGGTTACTGCGAAAGCGAATCTGCAGACTCCTGAACTTTATAAATGTTATACTACAGATAACAAAACTGTAAAATTGTCATGGAGTTATACAAATCAGGCGGATGGGTACCGGATTTATCGTTATGATAATGGAAAGTGGTCTTATCTGAAAGCTGTTAAGAAAGCTACGACTCTTTCTACCACAGATAAGACGACGAAGGCAGGAAAAACATATCAGTACAGAGTTCTTGCTTATGTGAAAGTAAATGGAAAAAATCTGTATAGTGAAAAAAGTGATGCCAGAAAGATAACTGTGAAAGCTCCTACTGTAAAGGGGAATTACAGCTATGGCAGTGTGTATGGACCTTATCTGAATACTACTCAGCTGGCGCAGGTAAGAAGTGTTGTACAGAGTTTCAAGCTTAATTATATCAGAAGTGGTATGTCTGATTATGACAAGGTATTGACTGCGTTTAACTATCTTCGAAGCAACTGCAGTTATGCGTACAGAGGATGGCAGTACAATTATGCAAATACTGCCTGGGGTGCGCTGGTGTATGGAGAGGCGCAGTGTTCCGGATATGCCAGAGCTATGAAGGCACTTTGTGATGCGATTGGTGTGGATTGTCGTTACGTCCATGCAAATGCAAAAGCGAGTAATCCGAGTCATCAGTGGAACCAGGTGAGAGTTGGTGGTAAGTGGTATATTCTGGATGCGCAGTCCGGAGGTTTTCTGCTTGGAACAAATACCTGGAGAAAACAGGCAGGCATGTCCTGGGATACAAAAGGGCTGCCGACTTGCAGCAAGACGGACTATAAGAAGTAAAATAACTGTGAAAGAATGAAATAAAAAGCAAATAACAGAATAAGAATGAAAAAATAAATGGAACCTTCCCGAATCAAAGTTTGGATGATATAGGAGGGTTCCGTTTTTTGTGGTGAGGGATTTTGGGCTAGATACAAAATGCCGCATACACAGGCACAATGTGATAATATTCTTTTTGCCTGAAGTCTTCTGTTGAGAGAAGATACATCTGCTCAATTTCTGGAAGATCAGGTGCTGCATGGAGACGCATAAGATTTCTGCACTTCTGGTGCGGAGTAGTGCGGTAGTCTACGGCGATAAGGTGGTTGTTTTTGGATAGCAGAAATGGGACTTCTGCCTGGTTGCCACTGGACCAGTAGGAGAGGGTATAGCCGTTTTGGGTGAACTGCTGTGCCAGGAATGTTTCTGTGCAGGCCGTGTTGGCAATGCTTTCTTCACCGGAGAGAAGCTGATAGGCAGGAAGTTTAAGGATACGTGTGCATAATCCAACATCTACTGGATACAAGTGTGAGGAAGCCTGAGCATGTGAGCTGGGTGAAATCTGCGGATATGTCACATCATTACATGGCAAAGCAAGTCCTGTCTGAATTATCCATTGTAATGGTTTCTGGTAGTGTTTTGCTGTTGCGCCTTTTGCTATGCGGGTGTACTGGAATTTGCGGCTGGTTCTGCCGAGTTGTGTGGGAATAGACAGCCAGCTGTTTCGGCAGTGACTGGCGGTTCCTTTTGGTGCCTGCATTGTGATGTCGTTGAGAAAAAGATTGAGAAGTTTTTGCTGGGTGTCTGGTACCATCAGAAGCTTCTTTTCTTTTTTGTATTCCAGGATGGCAGCAGGCATTCCACCGATGATCTGGTAGAGGCGGAATTGTGCCAGGGCTTTTTGATGGAGCTTTTTTCCAAGTGGTTCGAAGGTTGCGAAGTGGGCACGGATTTCGCGGGAAAGGGCGAATTCTGCGTTTGCCCACAGAAATTCTTCAAAGTCCAGGGGATGCAGGGGGAGAATGTCAAAGTCGCAGTCAGGATAATCGGAGGAGTTTACCACACCTCTTGCAGCAGAAATGATGTGATATTGTGGAAAATCTGTAGCAATGGAAGTAAGGAGTGTGGAAATCCCTGAAATGCACTGTATGTTGTCAAGAATCAGCAAAGAGGAAGCTGGGCGCAGAGGTTTGTCTGCGTAAGTTTCCAGAAAGAGAAGTGCTTCCTGGGCATCACGGGGAGTGGAAAGATAGTCGGAAACAGACTGGTCGGTTTCCAGATTGATATAGAGGGTATGTTCGTATTGTTTATTGCCGAAGTCCATAAGCAGCCATGTTTTGCCTGTCTGGCGAAGTCCCTCAAGGATCAGAGGTTTACGATTAGTGCTTTTTTTCCAGCGAATCAGGGAATCTGTGCATTTTCTTCTCATAGTAATCTCCATTCTGCAGCTTTTCAGTTAGCGGCACAAATAGTAATAAAAGTTGTAAAGACTCTCTTTGTTTTAGACAGTATAGTAATCAATGTAAGTTCCTTCAGATAAACTAAGTGCATAAATTGAGTGTAGCTATTTGGAATAAGCAGAGTAGCAGATGATTTTATTTGTTTGACTTAAATTATAAATAGAAATATCAGAAAAATCTATACATAAAGGTAGAAAAATGTCGATTTACACATTTTTGAATATTTGTTATCGTAATTGTGTAGCCAAATTACAAGTTATTTTACAAAGGAGGACCTCTATGAAGAGAATTAATGCGATTTATGCAAGGCAGTCAGTGGACAGAGCAGACAGTATTTCTATTGAAAGCCAGATTGAATTCTGCAAATATGAACTGAAGGGTAATGTATTCAGGGAATATAAGGATAAGGGATATAGTGGAAAGAATACAGTCAGACCTCAGCTTCAGCAGCTTTTGACGGATATTCGCAGAGGGGAAGTGGAGAAGGTGATCGTGTATAAACTGGACCGGATCAGTCGCTCTATTCTTGATTTCTCCAATATGATGGAATTGTTTCAGCAGTATCAGGTGGAGTTTGTATCTTCTACGGAGAAGTTTGATACTTCTACACCTATGGGACGTGCGATGCTGAATATCTGCATTGTGTTTGCCCAGCTTGAACGTGAAACTATTCAGAAGCGTGTGAGCGATGCGTATTATTCCAGAAGTCAGAAGGGATTTCGTATGGGTGGAAAACCTCCTTATGGATATCGGTTGGAGGAAATTATCATGGAGGGAATTCATACAAAGAAGCTGGTGGAGGAACCGCAGGAGGCGGAGATTGTGCGGGAAATCTTTGCAATGTATGAGCAGCCGTATACTTCCTACGGGGATATCACCAGATACTATGCGGAAAAAGGGGTTCAGTTTTATGGAAAGGAACTGATCCGGCCGATGTTGGCACAACTTCTGAGAAATCCTGTATATGTCCGGGCAGATATGGATGTATACAGGTTTTTTAAAAGTCATGGGACGAATATTGCCAGCAGACCGGAGCAATTTGACGGGGTTCATGGATGTTATCTGTATCAGGGAAGGGATGCAGCGACAGATAAATTGCAGAATCTTAAGGGGCATATGCTTGTGGTAGCACCGCATGAGGGGCTGGTGTCTTCGGAACAGTGGCTTAATTGTAGGATTAAACTCTTCAGTAATAAAACGATTCAGGCAAATCGAAAAGCTGTGAATACCTGGCTTGCTGGAAAAGTGAAATGCGGACATTGTGGCTATGCACTGATGAGTGTAAAAATACAGTCCGGTAAACAGTACTTAAGATGTACGAAGCGTTTAAACAATAAAGCCTGCCCGGGATGTGGGAAGATTTATACAGAGGAAGTAGAAAATTATGTGTACAGAGAGATGGTGCGTAAGCTGCGTGATGCGCAGACTCCTGTGGGGTATACAAAGTTGAAAGAAAACCCGAAAATTCAGCAGATTTACAGGGAACTTGAGGAGATTGAGGATGAGATTTCTCTGCTTGTGGATTCACTGACCGGCGCGGGAGCGACGCTGACAAATTATATTAATCAGAGGGTAGAAGAACTTGATAATACACGGCAGAAGAAGTTGGAGGAGATAAATATTCTGGCAGAAAATCATACGACACCGGAGCAGATTGAAAAAGTAGTGTCCAATATAAGCCTCTGGGAAGAGATTGGATTTGATGAGAAACGATTCACGGTTGATAAAATGATTACATTATTAAAAGTGCTTCCTGGGTCAATACAGATACAGTGGAAGTTCTAATGTCGAAGATGTAAAAATAGAAATACAGTACTATTCAATAGATAGTTTTGCAAGGCATAAGGATATAAATATGCCTGCATTTTGAGAGATAAACGGTTGAGCGGATATGGCTGATTCGATAATAAACTCTCTCAATTTTGGGACAGGAAACAGTTCTGCAAAGGAATAGACGGACATAAGCTGTAGAGATACGGTACGCGTTGCATGTACAGGAATCGAGGGCAGAAACATGACGTATTTGTGGAGCGGCATGATTATGATCGGAATTATTTATGGAGCATTGACAGGAAATTTTAAGGCGGTAACGGAAGCCACGGTGTCCTCGGGAAAGGATGCGGTGACTTTGTGTATTTCTATGGCAGGAATTGTGGCCATGTGGTCGGGGGTGATGAAGATTGCGGAGAACGCCGGAATGGTAGAGAAGCTTTCAGGGAAAATGCGTCCGGTTATGAGATATCTTTTTCCGGATCTGGACCCGGAGTCAAAAGCCTGTAAATATATTTCTCTGAATTTTCTGTCCAATATTCTGGGGCTTGGATGGGCGGCAACTCCTGCAGGACTGAAAGCTATGGAGAGCCTTGCAGAACTGGAACACAGACCAGGGACTGCAAGCAGAGCAATGTGCACATTTCTGATCATCAATATTTCTTCTTTGCAATTGATTCCTGTAAATATGATTGCATATCGCGCTCAATATGGCAGTGCAGATCCGGCGGCAGTAGTTGGACCGGGAATTGTGGCTACTGCGGTGAGTACTGCTGTGGCGGTAATTTTCTGCAGGATCATGAACCGGAAGGGGAGAGCAATATGAAGATTCTTTCATTTCTGTCGGACATGATCATACCAATATTTCTGTTCTATATTATTGGATGGGGACTGTTGGCGCGGAGAGATGTTTATAATGATTTTCTGGATGGCTCAAAAGAGGGGCTGAAAACAGCCGCGGGTATATGTCCGGCCTTGATAGGACTGATGACTGGGGTAGGAATTTTGAGAGGATCAGGATTCCTGAATTTTGCTGGAGAGCAGTTGGGAAAATTAACTTCTGGGATTGGGATTCCGTCGGAAATTCTGCCGCTGACAGTTGTGCGTATGTTTTCTTCCAGTGCGGCGACAGGGCTATTGCTGGATATTTTTAAACAATATGGGACAGATTCACGAGCTGGATTTATGGGAGCGGTAATCTTGAGTTCAACGGAGAGTTTATTCTACTGTATGAGTGTGTATTTTGCTGCGGCAAAAGTAGAAAAGACACGGTACACGCTGCCAGGAGCGCTCCTGGCTACGCTTGCCGGAACAATTACGGCGATTTTATTAACTGGGATTTGTATTTAATCGAATCAAATAAGTTCCCTGTTTCAATTGCAAAAAGCAATAAGCAGTGGGGGACTTATTTGTATGAGGAGTACAAGTTCCTTTTGATAAACTGCAGAGCAGATATTCGATGTAGAGCTGCGTAGTGAAGCGGATGATTTTATCCACTTGCTCCAAATAAACTAAAAGGAAGTTGGTTAACTATGAAAATTAATAGGAAGTAGGAATGAAACAAAATCCGCCGAACCGATCAGATGGATTTTTTATGATATGATCGGTTCAGCGGATTTTTTGATTTCTATGCTTCTGTAAGAGGTTTGTTTTTCTTCAGCATTTCGCGGATTACGTTCTGGGTATATTCTCCGATATGTTTTTTATCTTCTTTACTCAGTTCATCTGGATAGATTGGTTTGCCGTATTCTATTACGACTTTGGCAGGTTTCATTTTCGGGAAATGGGCTTCGAAGATGTCTGCAGAATTGTTGATAGCGATCGGGATGATCGGGCATTTAGCCTTGGTTGCGATCTTGAAGCTTCCCTCATGGAATGGAAGCATGTCCAGTTCGTTTTCGTTTCTGTTTCTGGTTCCCTCAGGGAAGATGCAGATGGAGATGCCGGACTTTACCTTATCTATTGCTGTGAGGATGGTTTTCAGACCTTGTTTGATGTCTTTTCTGTCAAGGAAGAGACAGTGAAGGTAGCGCATCCAGGTGGACAACAGCGGAATTTTCTCCATTTCTTTTTTTGCAACATAGCCGGTACGAATCGGACAGCGGGAGTAAGTAAGAAGAATGTCAAAGTAACTTCTGTGGTTGCCGATATAGAGTACTGGCGTATCTTTTGGCACATTTTCTTCACCGATCACAGTGACTTTGGCACCGGTGATCCAGAGGATAAAGCGAAATACTGCCTGGATGATGCGGAGGGAGCTGATATCCTTTTTCATAGGAGAGAATTTACCGATGATCCATTCTACCAGAAGGATGGGAATGGAGAGAATCAGGTATCCGATCACCACGATACAGACGAGAATAAATCGTATCATTATTCATTTCCTTTCCGGGCATGTATGAAAATGCCCATGTCATATTAAAATTTTTTAGATTACTGAGAACGGAGTAAACAGTAATGTCAGTAGCTGTTCTTTTTATTATACGGAATTGTGGAATAACCTGCAAGAAAGAATATGTGGAATTTTGGCAACGCTGCTGAGAAAGGAGTGGACAGTAACATTGGGGAATGATATAGAGAATCCAGTAAACAGTAATGTAATAATAAAAATCCCGCCAGCATAAAATAGCTAGTAAAGAATGAGCAGGGGTGCATTATGGTCAAAAAGGCCGGAGGATTGTTCCGGGTGTTTCTGATGGTGTTGGTTGCGACATTGGCAGTTTCACTGGCAGGATGTCAGTTCATTAAGATTGAAGAAGGAGAACGAACACCTCTGGAATATACGATTGTGAAGCAGGAAGAAATCCCGGCAGAGGCGGCGGAATTGATGGAACAGAAGAAGGAGAATGCTTTTCAGATGACATACCAGGTGGGTGGAGTGCGGTATCTGATGAAGGGATATGGACAGCAGCTTACAGGAGGTTACAGCATTCAGGTTGAGGAGGTTTCAGAATCTGAGAATGCGGTGTTCTGTAAAACCAGATTGATAGGACCGTCAGAGGATCAGGCAGGAAGCGAACCTTCTTATCCTTGTATTGTTTTGAAAATAACAGACACAAGTAAGCCTGTGCAGTTCATGGGATAGATGGGTATATGGGAAGCTGTGGTGACCGACGACAATACAGAAATTTAACCGAAACTGCGAAGCGGTTATTCGGCTATGAGCAGGAGGAGAAGCGGATGATTTTATCTGCCTGGCATGCGAGAGTGATTAAGAAATTAACTTGTTGGTACACTTGCAAATATATAACAGGAAAGGATAGAGGCATGTTGGAATTAAAAAAAGAAAGCATTCAGATGCTGCGGATCAAAAACAAGGCGGCAAGTCAGGTGACTTTTGATGAGGATTATAATGTGCCGGATGTGAAACCGGATATTGGACGAATGGTTCAGAGTAAGGCAGATGTGTCCATGGATGAAGTACGCCTGAGCGAAGGAAGAGCTTTGCTTAAGGGAACATTGAATGTAGATCTGCTTTATGTGGGAGAAAAAGAAGGCAGGATTTACAGTCTTTCTGTGAAACTTCCTCTGGATGAGATCATTAATCTGGAAGGAATCGAGGGGGGAGATAAGCTGTGTCTGAACTGGGAGATTGAGGATCTTAGTGTTCATGTAATTCACTCCAGAAAATTGAATATTAAGGCAATCGTAACGTTCTATGCAGTGGTAGATGAACAGGCAAAGATTGAGCTTCCGGTTTCTTTGGATGATCCGACAGTTTCTGTGAAGAAAAAGGATATCCGGCTTATGAGTCTGTGTGTACATAAAAAAGATACTCTGCGTATTAAGGATGACATTACTCTTGCATCAAATAGACCAAATGTGGAGAACCTTTTATGGTACACTATTGAACCTCGCAATCTGGACCTGCGCCCTGAGGAAAACAAGCTTCGGGTAAAAGGAGAGCTGGCAGTTTTTATCTTATATACAGGTGCGGAAGAGGATGCACTGCCGCAGTGGCTGGAATATACGATGCCTTTTAACAGTGAAGTGGAGTGTAATGGATGTTCAGAGGAATTGATCCCGCATATTGAAGTGGCGTTGATCCATCAGGGAGTGGAAGTGAAACCTGATCCGGACGGGGAAGAGCGGATTCTTCAGGTAGATGCGGTGTTGGAACTGAATATGAAGATGTACAGGGAAGAGGATCATGAACTGATTCTTGATGCCTATAGTCCTCTTAAGGAATGTGTACTGCATGGCAGAAAGGAAGTTCTGGAGAGTCTTTTGGTGCGGAATTTCTCCAAGTGTCGTCTGACAGACCGGATTGAAGTGAAAGAGAACCAGGGAAAAGTTCTGCAGCTTTGCCATAGTAGCGGAAAGGTGAAAGTGGATAAAACCAGGGTTACGGAGAAAGGGATCGTGGCAGAGGGAATTGTGGCGCTTAAGATCTTATATATTATTGGAAATGATGAGATGCCATTTTACTCGATGGATGCCATGCTGCCGTTTACTCATTTGATTGAAGCAAAAGATATTGGTCAGGATTGTACGTATTTCCTGCAGGCAGAGTTAGAACAGCTTTCTACTGCAATGGCGGATGGGGCTGAGATTGAGGTAAAAGCGGCTGTGGGTTTAAATGTTCTGGTATTCCGTCAGTGGGAGGAGCAGGTCATTGAGTCTGTAGAAGAGCAGCCGCTGGATCGGAAGAAAATTGAAAACATGCCGGGAATTACCGTTTATATTGTAAAAACAGGAGATTCGCTGTGGGATATTGCAAGGAAATTTTACACGACAGTAGATGAAATCTGCAGTGTAAATAGTTTGACGGAAAAAGAAGTAAAACCAGGGCAACCGCTGATTCTGGTAAAGCAGGTGCCAGTATAATATATTGAAAAAAATTTCCACATAAAAAGATAGCTCACATATTGAAAACAGGTAAAAAATGTTTTAAAATATGTACAAAGTGAATTATTGTATACAAAGTACAAGGGATAAGCGGAGGAATTTATGCGGTTACGTGCATTAGCAAAGATAAATTTGGGGCTGGATATTTTAAGGAAGAGAGAGGATGGTTATCACGAAGTTCGGATGATCATGCAGACGATTCAGATGTATGATGTTCTGGAGATTAGAAGGGTGAAGAAACCGGGGATTTCCTTATCTGTGAATTATCCGTATATTCCAAATGATGAACGAAATCTGGTATATAAAGCGGCGAAGCTTCTGATGGATGAATTTCAGGTAAAGAGTGGTGTAGATATCCGTCTGGAGAAATTTATTCCGGTTGCAGCAGGTATGGCGGGCGGCAGTTCAGATGCAGCAGCAGCGCTGGTTGGGATCAATCGTCTGTTTAAACTGGGACTTAGTGAGAAGGATTTGATGGATCGGGCGGTGAATATTGGTGCGGATGTTCCGTATTGTGTGATGAGAGGAACTGCACTGGCAGAGGGAATCGGTGAGAAGCTGACCAGAATTACACCGGTGCCTGATTGTTTTGTACTGATCGGAAAACCGGGAATTAATGTGTCTACTAAGGCAGCTTATGAGAGTCTGCAGCTGGATAAGATCACTATTCATCCAGATATTGACGGAATGATCAAAGATATTGAATGTGGAAATCTTCTGGCAATGACCGAGAAGATGGGAAATGTTTTTGAACCAGGAATTATCGGGAAGTATCCTGTGATCGGAGAGATTAAAGAGCTGATGGAAGCGCATGGTGCGCTGAAAGCAATGATGAGCGGAAGCGGTCCGACTGTGTTTGGAATCTTTGATGACAGGAAGAAGATGGAGGCAGCGGCAGCAGCTCTCAGAGAGAGCAGACTGGCGAAGACGGTTTTTGCAACAGAAGTAACGAAAGCAGGAGGACGTACAAATGACAAGTGAGTTTTCAGTAAATATGAATGAATATCTTCCATTAAGAGATGTAGTTTTTAATACACTGCGTCAGGCGATCTTGAAGGGAGAACTGAAACCAGGTGAGAGACTGATGGAGATTGCGCTGGCAGAGAGACTTGGTGTGAGCAGAACTCCGATCAGAGAGGCAATGCGTAAGTTGGAGCAGGAGGGGCTGGTTGTAATGATACCGCGCCGAGGAGCTCAGGTTGCGAATATCACAGAAAAGGATTTAAATGATGTTCTTGAGGTTCGTATTGCACTTGAGAATGTTGCCATTGAGAAAGCCTGCGCACGTATGACTGAGGAAGAGATGAGTAAATTATGGCTTGCTGCAAAGGAGTTTGAACATACCATGGCAGAGGGGAATCTTGTAAAGCTTGCTGAGGCAGATGTGGCTTTCCATGAGGTTATTTACCAGGCTTCCGATAACAAGAGACTGATCCAGGTGCTGAACAATATGAGAGAGCAGATCTATCGTTATCGTGTGGAATATCTCAAAGAAGGTGAGACAAGGGATCTTCTTGTAAAGGAGCATGAAGAGTTGACCAAGGCGATCAAAGAGCGTAATGTGGAGAAAGCAAAGCAGCTTTCTTTCCAGCATATCGAGAATCAGAGAATGGCTATCATGCGTTCTATTGAAGCTGAGAATGCAGAACGTGAGCGTGCAGAGAGGGAGAAATCCAGAGGCCATAGATAAGTACCCGGGAAAGCAGACGGAATCTGTGGGGGCAGAACAGTTACGAATAATATTTGAATATCTGGAAATTATAAAGAGAGGCGAGGAGCCTCTCTTTTTTTGACTAAAGCAATACACTGTAGGCGAAGGATTCTTTTGGATAAATCAAGTAAGTCCCCTGTTTTAGTTACGAGGTTGTAAACGAATGGTGGGAATTTGCGAAGAATAATGATCAGAGGATGGGAGCATGAAAGGAGTGGAAATGTGAAAGAACAGAGAGAATTAAAAGAGCAGACAAGGATTTCTGCAAATTTACGTGAAAATGAGAAGTACCTGCGCACCAGACTGGAGAACTGCAGTGATATTCTGATCCGTCCTATGAGGCTTGGTGAAAATCATAAGGTGGACTGTCTCATGGTTTATATAGAAGTTGCAGTTTCAAATATGATGCTGGATGATTCTGCAATTGGCAAAATGATCAATCATTTCTGGGAAATTTCACCGGATCAGATTCAGGATTTTGTCCAAAATAACAGTCTTGGAATTGCAGATGTGAAGAAACTGGCAGATCTTGATGAAGCGGTGGAGGCTATGCTTACTGGGGATGCAGTTTTCTTTATCGATGGTTATGACAAGGCAATGAAGATCTCCGGCAAGGGGTATCCGTCAATGGGCGTGATGGAGGCAGAGTCGGAAAAAGTTCTCCGGGGTTCTAGAGAGGGATTCTCGGACAGTGTGAAGAGCAACAGTGCACTGGTGAGAAAGAGACTTCGGGATACCAGACTGAAAGTGGAAGAATATAAAATCGGTGTCCGCTCACATACTCTGACACAGGTGTTATATATGGATGATCTGGTACATGAAGAACTTCTGGAGAAAGTGAAAGAACGGCTGGAGGAATTTGAAATTGATGGAATCCTGAACAGCGGAATGCTGGAACAATTGACGGAAGATGTGTGGTATTCTCCTTTTCCACAGTATCAGACGACGGAACGTCCGGACCGGGCAGTACAGGAGATTCTGAATGGTAAAGTTGTAATTTTGTGTGATAATTCACCGGAAGCACTGATCCTGCCGGGAAATTTCAATAGTTTTATGGAGAGCAGTGAAGACTGGTATCACAGATTTGAGATGGCATCTTTCTTACGGATGCTACGATATCTGGCGATAATCATGGCGACTGTTCTGCCTGGACTTTATCTGGCAGTGATACGTTTTCATACACAGATTCTGCCGGGGACGTTGATCCTGTCTTTTGCAGAGGCAAGAGAAGGAGTACCTTTTTCCAGTGTGGTGGAGCTGATCTTTCTTGAACTGGCTTTTGAATTGATCCGGGAGGCAGGTGTAAGAGTGCCGGGGTCACTTGGAAATGCCATTGGAATTGTAGGCGGTCTGGTGATCGGACAGGCAGCAGTGGAAGCGAATCTGGTAAGCCCCATCGTGGTAATGATCGTAGCACTGACTGCTTTGGGTTCTATGACCGTTCCGAATGAGGAATTTGCGGCAGCGTTTCGACTGGTGAAATATGTATTTCTAATTCTTGGAGGTTATCTGGGAATTTATGGAATAGTGCTGGGTGTGTATCTGGTTGTGGGACATCTGGCAGGACTGGTAAGCTTCGGAGTTCCGTATCTGGTGCCTTTTATAAAGAAGGAACGGGAATCCGGAAGAGAAGAAGGGATTTGGAGAGTTCCTCTGCGCATGAGGAAATTGCGGCCACTCTATGCCAGAGAAGAGCAGAAAATTCGATTAACGAGAAAGGGGTCCGGCTCATGAAATTTGCGGAAAATAACAGGATTTCACACAGGCAGCTTTACAGACAGATGATCCTGGCATTTCTGGCACCATTTATGCTGTGCATTTTTGGCAGAGGAGGGATCAATGGGATCAGTGCTGTGGCAGGAATCCTTTTGGCGTTAGTTCTTCTGGGATTTTATGTAATTCTGCTGATCCGTCTGACACCCTCATTTGAAGACTTGGTAAAATCTGCAGGTGGTTTTGTAGGACGGATCATAGGTCTCTTTTTTCTGATTTATATATTGCTGGCAGGAGGATATCTGCTGGCTCTTTTGCGGCGTCTGATACCTGCAAGCCTGATTACAGGGATATCCGGCAGATGGATTGCATTCTGGGCAACTTTGGTGTGTTCTGTGGGAAGCAGCAGGGGAATGCAGAGAAGAGGGAGGATGGCAGAAGTGTCCGGAGGTTTGCTACTTGGAGGAATTTTCATTATGATGGGGCTTTGTGTGCCGCAGGCAAGAGTAGAATATTTCACGGAAGTGATACAATGGGGGGAACTTACGGCGGAGAATGTCTGGCGTTCTTTTTACGGAGTGCTGTGTGCATTCTCAGCAATTGGGTTACTGCCTTTTCTGCTGGGAGATGTGGAGAAATACGGGAGTGCCGGCAAGACTGCGGCCGGTGGGATTTTGACACTTGGCGGTCTTCTTGTGGGGATGGAGTTGTTGATTCCGGCAGTGCTTGGATATGACAGAGTGAAATCTGAAAGTTATCCGGTTCTGCCGTTGCTGGATGGCGCGGATCTTCCAGGAAATGTGCTGGCGAGATTTGATGTGATATGGATGGGATTTCTTCTGTACAGTCTGCTCTTTGCAATCGGAAGTTTGCTACATTACGGAGAGCAGATTATTCGAAAATCCCATCTTGGAACCGGGCGTCTGTGGGTTCCTGCAATGGTTTTTCTGATTTCGCTTCTGGAAGAAAATGGGAAAGGAGCTCTGGATTATTTTGGATGGTGTCTGGGATATATTTTTGTGCCTGGAATATTAATCTGTCAAATTTATATGCTTCTCCTGGGAAAAAGAGGTCGCAGAAAAAAGATACCTGCGGCAGTGACGGGAATCCTGGTGTTTTGCCTGTTTCTTGGGGGATGTGGTGTTGCTGTAGAACCGGAAAAACGGGCCTATCCTATGGCACTTGGTGTAGATGCTTCATCGGAAGGACTTCTTCTTGTTTATGGAATGCCGGATATGTCTGAGAGTACAGGGCAGGAAAAGGAAGAAGAGGATGGTGGTGCAAGAGTGCTGCAGATCAGTGGAGGGGATTTCGTTCAGATTGAACAGGCATATGACCGGTCACAGGAGAAACTGTTGGATATGGGACATCTGCAGGTACTGGTTCTTGGAAGAACCTTAGTGGAAGATGGACGCTGGAGGCTAGTGCTTGATTATCTGAAACAGGAGAATCTGGTGGGCGAGGATCTTTATGTGTTTGAGGCAGAGAACGCGGCAGAAATTTTGAAGTGGAACGGAGAGGAGAATTCTTCGGCAGGGGAGTATATTACTGGAATGATGGAAAACAGGATGTCCGGGGAAAAGAGAGCTGCGGTGACACTCAGAGAACTTTTTTATGAGAAATACAAAGAGGACAGACTTCTGAAGCTGCCGTTTGTCAGGGTTGATAATGGAAGCCTGGAAATTGATGTATAAATTTCCAAAATGCAGGCGATACTTTGAATAAGAAATAGAAATAAACATGCTCTGGTTTAGGAGGAATGTAAAAATGAGTGCTGAGAAGAAGTTTCTAAGAAAGAAGAAACTGTTCGAAAAAATAACAGGAATATTTAAAGTAAAGCTGGCAATTAAAAGATATCCCAAACAATATATCAAAAAAGTAACAGCAGCTTTAACAGCAGGGATTCTGGGAGTGGTCCTGGCGGGAACAATGCCGGAGCAGATAGAAAAAATCGCAGAAAATCGACAGGAACAGACAGCAATCACTGCCTGGTGGGGAACGTTGTATCCGAAATTCTGTTTCTCTCAGTTTCCAGAAGATCATAAAGACAGGAAAGAAGATGTAAAGATTTCCTTCTGGCTTGCACAGGCTCTCAATTGGTGATAGAATAGTGAAACAATCAAAAAGAGATGGAGAGAAATCAATGAAAATAGATAGAGAGGCACCGATTGGAGTTTTTGATTCCGGTGTGGGAGGGCTGACTGTTGCGCGTGAGATCATGCGTAATCTTCCTTCAGAGAAAATCGTATATTTTGGTGATACGGCGAGAGTGCCTTATGGAAGTAAATCAAAGGAGACGATCATTCGGTACTCACGTCAGATCATCCGTTTTCTGCAGGAGCAGCAGGTGAAAGCAATTGTGATCGCCTGTAATACGGCCAGTGCTTTTGCCCTGGATGCAGTAAGGGATGAATTTGACATTCCGATCATTGGCGTGATCGAGCCGGGAGCGAAAGTTGCGGCAGCACAGACCAGAAACAAACGTGTGGGAGTTATTGGTACTGTGGGAACAGTAGGAACCGGGATTCATGCGGAATATCTTAAGCAGCTGGATCCGGAGATCACTGTGTTTGGAAAAGCCTGCCCCCTTTTTGTACCGCTGGTGGAGGAAGGATGGCTCCATGATCCTGTGACGGATGAAGTGGCGGCCAGATATCTGAAAGAGCTGCAGGATAAGGATGTGGATACACTGATTCTTGGATGTACTCATTATCCGCTGCTTCGTTCTACGATCAGAAAGATTATGAGTGATAATGTGTGTCTGGTGAATCCGGCATATGAGACAGCATTGGAGCTTGGC
>OLNW01002461.1_pt1 | contig 15904 bp, 13 predicted proteins | sample 1672121 | NCBI WGS metagenome assembly OLNW01 (sample SAMEA3136648, study PRJEB25190) | human gut metagenome
TGGAAATTTTGGCTGAATTGCCTTTCGAAAAAATAAAGTGTTTAAATAACACTTGCTAAATCTTAACATAATTCCAGATCGATTTCAACTGTTTTCGCAGAATTCTTACAAAAGGATTAATAACTATGTATTTTTAATAGTTTCTTATATATAGTCAAAACAACCAAATTGGTTAAACGGCTTGCTTATACCAATTTAGTTGTTTTATCTCTATACTATATTTTTCAAATTTTATTCCACTTTTAGTTTTCATAGAGTTCAGTTCTATTTAATATAAAGTACTGAGCGGAAAGTACCGATGTTGTCGGCATATCCATTGTAACTATCACGTACGCTAACTCTATCACGACTGTCGCTGTAACAACGGCCACCGCGATAGACAAACGGCTTGCTAGTATTATTTTTTTCTGCTACATATTCAGTGCAGTTTCCTTCTAAATCATATATATTTTGTACTTTATCTGCTAAGTTTTTACCTGTTTCTGCCTTATTTCCAGTATGTCTATCTAAATTTATTATTCTTACATCATAAGTATTTCCATTACCATCTGCTTTCCCATCTACAAATTTCATTACCATATCCCATTGTATTCCTGAGCATATTGCACTTTTCACATAAGTACTACTATCACCATACATTGTTTTTCCTATAGTTTTAAAGCTTTCTTGAGTTTCACTTACATATACTGTGGAGTTTTGTTTAATAATTACATTTGTATTATCTTTTCCAGCTTCATATCTTGCTATATAAAATCCATTATATTTTAATACCGCTGCTCTTTCTGCTATTTCATTATTTGTTGCACTATCTGTTGTTGGTTGTATATCTGTTGGCAAATACCCTGTATCTGTAAATGTTGAATTTATTGGTGTAGTATCTATGTTACTATCATAACAACTAGGATAACTAAAATCTCTTTGATATTTTTCTGCACTTGCTACTGGTATCCATACAAATTGATTATACAATGTTTGAACATTATATGCTCCATCTGAATTTTTAGTTGTCCAGTCCACATTTGCTAATTCTTCATCTGGTATATCATAAATTACTAATCCCTCTGAAATTTTTTGCTCCTCTGCTATTTTTGATACTGTAAATCCTGCTGGCACGGTTGCTTTATCTCCATTACTATCAACATAGTTATCTTTTTTTGTTTCTGATACAATTTCACCTGGTACTGCATTTCCTAATTGTTCATTTATATATTCATTAGTGTCTGCTAATTTATTTTCTTCATCTTCTTTTGCTAGTTCTGTGTTTTCTTTTGCTAATTTTGCTTGAGTTAATATTCCATTATTTCCTGTTAGCATTGCTATTGATACCCCAGCTAAAATTAATAATATAATTATTGTTATTACTAATGCAATCAATGTAATACCTGTTTGATTTTTTACTATGTCTTTTTCTTCGTTTACCTTATTGTTTTCTATTATTTCTTGCATAAAAACTTCTCCCTTCTTTAGTTGGTTTTACTTTTGTTTTAATTATTCCCATTTTGTATAAAAGTATCCCTTAAGTCTCACTCTGTAATACAGGTATTAACTTTTCAAAGTTCAGTTCTCACTTTTATAATAATACAGTCATAATTTAACTGCATTATATAGATAAAAAAATTCATAATCAACGCTTTCATTTACACAATTAAGTGGAATATAACCGCGATTTTACATATGAAATTTTCTTATTATAACCTCTTTTAAATCTTTTGCACATAGTAATAAACTAATAATCAGATTTATTATTGAAATCCCTGTTGCAACAATGCATAAAACTTTGTTATTTGCAATATGTTCTGTTACCAAAATTGCTGGCAACATACTAAATAAAACAATCACTAACTGGTATATAGCATATTGTACATATTTTTTATGGCTTGCAACAGTAAGTATTAACATAGTTATATTTGCAATAATAATAACAATTGGAATAGCTATATTTATAGCCCAGCCTTTCATGCCCAGCTCATAATCTATTGCAAATGTTAGTAATGAAATTGCTATTGTTTGTAAAAATACATGGCCTGCAATATTTACTCTTTTCTTAATTGAATAAAATACTGTAACCCAAATATAAATAATTCCTACATTAACCAAAGCTGCCCATGGAATTTTAGGAGTTGTAATCCTATTTATAACTACTAATGTGCATGCCACAAATACAGATATTATTATTGACATTTTCCATATAAAGTCACTTTTTTTACTATTCATTTTTTGTGGATATATCATTTAAAACACCATTACTTTCTATTTCTACTTTTATTTTATTGTCTCTCAAAAATTCAAAAAATCTTTTTTCTATTTGATTATTGTCTAAGATTGATGTAAATGTAAAAACCATTTTATTTTCAAAAGAACAACTTGAACATTTTATCTTTTCAACTGGTTCTGGAGCTATTAACATTAAGAAATAATCTATATAATCCTGATATTTTCCTATAATTCCGATTCTTCCTATATTAGAATATGTTATGGTTGTATATTTTCTAATTTCTATATAACTAAGTCTTACTAATAGTTTTTTCAATTCTAATGGAACTATTTTTATAAACGGATGATTTCCTAATTTCACATTTCCTGACATTGTTTTTATTATCTCTTCTTCTGTTAATCTCTTTTTAAAGTCTTTTTTTACAAATTCTATTATTGTTTCAAATGTATCTAATTCTCCATTTTGTATGTCTGCTTCTAATGTTATATATGAGAAAAAATTTGATATTGTCTTTGATGGGAAATATTTTTTTAAGTTTACTGGTATGCAGACTTTTATTGGCTTTTTTCCATTCCCCTTTTTGTAATTTTCTTCATATATAGAATATATTAAAACAGCTGTTAAGTATTGAGTTATTGTTGCATCATATTTTTTTGTTTCTCTTTTTAAGTCTTCCAAGTCAATTATTTCGTGTATTGCAGAAACTGCTCCCAATTTTATTCTATTTCCTTTTAGTGCATAGGCTTTTCTAGATGATGCATTAGATTTTGCTTTTTTGTCATAATTTTTTACATAGCTATCTTCTGTTGTATATTCAAAATTTTGACTTATTTTTCTTGTTCTTCTTTCTTTTACAAATACTTCTGGATACATTAGTTCTAAGTAATTGTATATTATTTCTTTGAAAAATATTGTTCCACTATTCCCATCTGTTAAAGAGTGAAATATGTCTATATTTATTTTGTTTTCAAAATATGTGACTTTAAACAAGTAATTGTTATTTGTTTTTGGATTAATATATTTGCATGGATAATCGCTTTCTTCTTCTATTATCGGATTTTTAGGATTATATTCAAAATAGTACCAGAAAAATCCTGTTTTCATTCTTACTCTAAAAGATTTGTATTCATCTAAAGCTGCATTTACCGCTTCTTCCAATACATTTGGATTCACTTTTTCTTTTAACACAACTGATAATCTAAATACAGTACTATATTTTTTACCTGCAGATATAGGAAATATTTTTGCTGAATTATCTAACCTTCTCCAAGACAATTCTTTTTCTATTTTTTCTTTCATTTTATGTTCATCCCTTTCTAAGGTATTTTGTTACTATTCTTGTATTAGATTTATTAAATCTTCATATCCTTTTTTAGTTACTTCTTCATCACTATTTTTTTCTATTATCCATATATGTTTTGCATTTTGATATTCTTTTATTGTAATTTGTTTTCCAATTTTCGTAGCCTTTTCTTGTAATAAGTATGAGTCTGGAGTTAATATATCATCTGTTCCAACAAATATTGTTATATTTTCTAGTTTTGATATATCTCCATCTATTGGATTTACCAAATAGCTATTTTGACCATCTTTCCCACTATATGCTACACCTGCTATTTTTAAGGTTTCTTTATTTAAAACTGTATCTCTTTTTTGAAATTCATCAATTTTAGGATTTGTTAATCTTGTGTCCAACCATGGTGATAATAAAACTATTTTTGATGGTATATAGTTTTCATTTTGAACTGACATTTTTCCCATTAGTCCTAGAGCCATTCCTCCACCTGCTGAATCTCCCATTACTATTAAATTTTTTGCTTCTATCTTTTCTAAAATTTCTTTATATAATGGTTCTATCATGTTAAATACATCTATATATGTATATTTAGGTGCTAATGGATAATCTGGCATTATTACTGTACAACCTGTGTCTATTACCATTTGCTTTAAGAATTCCCAATGATTTTTGCTTGCTTCTGCAACATATGAACCACCATGGAAATATAATATTTGTTTTTCTGATTTTTTTCCTTCTTTTGGTGTTATTACAAAAACTTTTCTTCCTAAATAGTCTTCTTCTTGAATTTGACATTGTTCTTTTATTTCTTCCGTTGGAGTAGATTTTATATCTTTTATATAAAAATATGATATTATTATTGCTAAAATTGTTAATATTATTAATAATATCATCAATATTGTTGTAACCACTTTTTTCATTTTATTTATTCCTTTCTTATGTGCTTTATTTTATCATACATTATATAAACTTGCCACAAAAAATAAGCCTAAAATTATTAAACTTTTATTAATAACTTTAGGCTCGTTTATTTGTTTTTTTAGCCGAATAATCCACGTTTTTTTATTGGTGGTTGTTCATTCATTGTTTTAGCTAATTGTACTAACAATTCTCTTTGTTCTTTTGTTAGTCTTTTTGGTGTTTTTACTGTTACTGTAAATACAAAATCTCCCACACTGCTAGAATTTATTGATTTAAATCCTTTGTTTCTTATTGTGAATTTTGTACCAGTTTGTGTTCCATCTGGGATTTTATATTTTTCTTTTGTCCCATCAACCATAGGTATTTCAAGTTCTGCACCTAGTGTTGCTTGTGTTATAGTTATTGGAACTTCACATAGTACATTGTTTCCTTTTCTTTCATATATACTATGTCTTTTTATTTTTACTGTTATATATAAGTCTCCTTTTGGCCCACCTTTTTCTCCTGGTTCACCTTCTCCACGTAATACTACTGTTTGGTTGTTGTCTATTCCTGCTGGAATTTTTACTTTTATTTTTGGTTGTTTTCTTACTTTTCCTTTTCCATGGCAGTTTTCACATGGTTCACTTATTATTTCACCTGTTCCATGACATGCTGTACATGTTCTTGTTGTTTGCATTTGTCCAAGTATTGTATTTTGAACAGCTGTTACTTGACCTGTTCCATGACATGTTTGACATTTTACTTTTGATGTTCCTAGTTTTGCACCATTTCCATGGCATACATTACATTCTTCATCTCTAGTTATTGCTATTTCTTTTTCAACTCCTGAAAATGCTTGTTCAAATGTTATTTCCATTCTTACATTTAAGTCAGCACCTTTTCGTGGTCCATTTCTTTTAGCTGATGAATTTCTTCCATTAAATCCTCCACCAAATATAGATGAAAATATGTCTCCTAAATCTCCAAAGTCACCAAAACCATCAAATCCAGATGAACTATATGAATAATAGCCACCTTGACCACCAAATGGTCCACCAGCACCGCCAAATCCGCCTTGTGGTCCATTAAATCCAAATTGGTCATACATTTTTCTTTTTTGTGGGTCTGATAAATTTTCATATGCCTCATTTACTTCTTTGAATTTAGCTTCCGCTTCTTCTTTATTGTTAGGATTTGCATCTGGGTGATATTTTTTAGCAAGTTTTCTGTATGCTTTTTTTAGTTCATCATCTGTTGCATTTTTGTTTACACCTAATACTTCATAATAGTCTCTTTTTTGTGCCATTATTGATTTTCCTCCTTAGGAATATTAAGGGGGTCTACTTTTTAAAATAATTCCCCCTTAATTCTATTTATATCTTATTTATTGTCTCCATCATCTTCAACTTTGTAGTCTGCATCATATACATTTCCATTTTCATCTGTTTTTGGTCCTTCTGCATTTGCTGCATTTGGATCTACACCAGCATTTGGATTTGCATTTTTGTATAATTGTTCTGACATATCATAAAATACTTTTGTTAGTTTTTCAGTTGCTTCTTTTATTTTAGCTGTATCGTTTGTTTCAAGAGCTTTTTTAGTGTTATCAATTTCAGCTTCTACTTTTGCTTTTTCTTCTCCACTAATTTTGTCTCCTAAATCTGTTAATGTTTTTTCACTATTATATACTAAACTTTCAGCATTGTTTCTAACTTCAATTTCTTCTTTTTTCTTTTTATCTTCTTCAGCATGTGCTTCAGCATCTTTTACTGCTCTATCAATATCATCATCTGTTAAGTTTGTTGATGCAGTAATTGATACATTTTGGCTGTTTCCTGTTGCCATATCTTTTGCAGATACGTGCACAATTCCGTTAGCATCTATATCAAATGTTACTTCGATTTGTGGAACTCCTCTTGGTGCTGCTGGAATTCCTGTTAATTGGAATCTTCCTAATGTTTTATTATATGCAGCCATTTCTCTTTCACCTTGTAATACGTGAACTTCTACTGATGTTTGACCATCTGCTGCTGTTGAGAATATTTGTGATTTTTTAGTTGGTATTGTTGTGTTTCTTTCAATTAATTTTGTAAATACTCCACCATATGTTTCAATACCTAATGATAATGGTGTTACATCTAGTAATACTAAGTCTTTTACATCTCCAGATAATACACCACCTTGAATAGCTGCACCAATTGCAACACATTCATCTGGGTTTATACCTTTGTCAGCATCTCTTCCTGTTATTCTTTTTACTGCTTCTTGTACAGCTGGAACTCTTGTAGAACCACCAACTAATAATACTTTATGAATGTCATTTGCTGATAATCCAGCATCTTTTAATGCTTGATTTACTGGTCCTGCTGTTGCTTCTACTAAATCATGAATTAATTCTTCAAATTTAGCTCTTGTTAATGTTATATCTAAGTGTTTTGGTCCTGTTGAATCAGCTGTAATGAATGGTAAGTTGATTTGTGTTTGTTGTACACCTGATAATTCTATTTTAGCTTTTTCTGCTGCTTCTTTTAATCTTTGCATTGCCATTTTATCTGTTTTTAAGTCAATTCCATTTGATTTTTTGAATTCATCAACTAAGTAATTGATAATTGCTTCATCAAAGTCATCTCCACCTAAGTGTGTGTTACCATTTGTAGCTAAAACTTCGAATACTCCATCACCAATATCTAATATAGAAACATCGAATGTTCCTCCACCTAAGTCATAAATTAATATTTTTTGATCTTGTTCTTTGTCCATTCCATAAGCTAAAGCTGCTGCTGTTGGTTCATTTATAATTCTTAATACTTCTAGTCCAGCAATTTTACCAGCATCTTTTGTTGCTTGTCTTTGACTATCGCTAAAGTATGCAGGTACTGTAATAACAGCTTGTGTTACTTTTTGTCCCAAATAATTTTCTGCATCTGATTTTAATTTTTGTAAAATCATTGCTGATATTTCTTGTGGAGAGAATTTGTCTCCTTCAATATCTACTTTTTCATTTGTTCCCATTTTTCTTTTTATTGAAATAACTGTGTTATCTGGGTTTGTAACAGCTTGACGTTTTGCTATTTGCCCTACTAGTCTTTCTCCGTTTTTTGAGAATGCAACTACAGATGGAGTTGTTCTATTTCCTTCTGCATTTGGTATTACTACTGCTTCTCCTCCTTCCATAACTGCTACACATGAGTTTGTTGTTCCTAAGTCAATTCCTATAATTTTTCCCATTTTTATTCTTCCTTTCTTTTATAGATTTAGCCAGAGAATCTAAAATCTATTCTTTTTTATATCTTTATATATGTGGTTTAATGGCTTTTTCTCTGATTTGCCATTATTAAAATTAATAACTTGTTTTAGTTTGCTACGACAACCATTGAATGTCTAACAACTCTATTTCCTATTTTATATCCTTTTCTGTATTCTTGAGCGATTTCTTTTTCTCCTAAGTTGTCATCTTGTATACTTCCTACAGCTTCGTGTAATTCTGGGTCAAAAGTTTCTCCTAATGCTTTTATTTCTTCTACACCTTTTGATGATAAAACATCTTTAAATTGTTTTAATACTAATTCTATTCCTTGTTTGTAATTTTCATCTGCTGTTTCTACTTTTGCAGCATTTTCTAGATTGTCAACTATTGGAAGCATTACTTCTACTACATCTGATAATATAGAATTATATAATCCTTCTCTTTCTTTTCCACTTCTCTTTTTGAAGTTTTCAAATTCAGCAAGTATTCTTTTATATCTGTCATCTAATTCTTCATAATCTTTTTTTGGAACCATATCTTCAATTTTTGTTTCTTGCTTTTTTTCATTTTTTTTGATTTCTTTTTCTTGTTCTGACATCTTTTCCCTTCTTCCCTTCTTATTCTTGATTTTCATTTAATTTATGATTTATATATTTCATTACTGAAATTACTTTTGAGTAGTCCATTCTCTTTGGTCCTATTATTCCTATTGTTCCTAAGTCTTTTCCATTTACTTTGTGTTTGAATGTTACTACGCTGAAGTCTTTTAGTTCATCTTTTTCGTTTTCTTCACCAATATAAACCTTTATATCTTCTGCAAATCCTGAATTTAACATGTCTGCTACAACTTCTTTTGTGTCTAATATGTTTATGAAGTTTTTGGCTACTTCTAAACTATTGAATTCTGGTAAGTCAAAGGCTTTATTTGCACCTTCTAGATATATTTTTTCATCTTCTTCTAGTACCTTTTTTATTTGCTCTATTACTGGTTTTATTACATTTATACTATATGTCATTTCATCATATAAGTATTCTTCTAATGGTCTATCTATTGTTTCTATAGGTTGCCCTTTTAGTTTGTTATTAAACATGTAGTTCATCGTTTCTACTTGTTTTTGGTTTACATCTTCATCAAATTTTATTATTGTTTCTTTTACAAGTCCTGTGTCTGTTAGTATTACTGCCATCATCATTCTTGTGCCTAATAGTACGAATTTTATTTCTTCTATTATTTGACTTGTTGTTTTTGGTCCAATTGATACTGTTGTGTAATGTGTTACTTCTGATATTGTGTTTGCTGCGATTTTTGTTAGGTCTTCTATTTCATTTACTTTTGTTTCTAATTTTGAACTAATGTATTTTATTTCTTCTACACTTATATCTTTGTCATTTATTAATTCATCTACATAGTATCTGTATCCTTTAGCTGACGGTATTCTTCCACTTGATGTATGTGTTTTGTCTAAATAACCACTTTTTTCTAGATCTGCCATTTCGTTTCTTATTGTTGCACTACTACAGTCTAGTCCATGATTTTTGGTTAGTGCATTTGAACTTACTGGCTCTGCTGTGTTTATATATTCTTCTACAATTGCTTGTAATACTTGTTTTTTCCTTTTGTCTAACAATTTTTTTCACCTCATTAATAGTTTTAATTGCTAGTCTTTTAGCACTCTTTTATATTGTTTGCTAACTTTCTATATATTATACCCTTTTTTAGCACTTGTCAATACGTTCTGCTAATTTTATTTGTGAATTTTTTGTGAATTAATTTAAGTAAAAAATGTATTTTTTATTTTTTTAAAAATTTTTCATTAATGAATTTATTTCTATTTTTTTGACAATACTAAATATAAATAAATTTTTGGAGGTCTTTATGGAAGATAACACACAATATATTTTAAATGAAGTCAATAAAGGTATTAAAATGGGTATGGATTCAATATCAACTATTTCTGAGAAAGTTCAAAGTCAAGATTTAAAAAATGATTTAAAATTTCAATATGATAAATATAATGAGATTTTGAATCAAGTTAATAACGAACTTAGTAAGTTTGGAGAATTTCCAAAGGAATTAAATCCTACGCAAAAGGCAATGGGTTGGATGGCTATTGAGTGGAATACTATGAATGATAAAAGTGATTCAAAGATTTCTGAGATGATGTTACAAGGCACTAATATGGGAATTATTGAAGGTGTAAAATTATTAAATAATAATCCTGATGCGCCTAAGCAAACTAAAAATATTTTGAATGAATTCATTAAGTTTCAAGAGAATACTGTTGAACAATTGAAAAAATATTTATAATTATTTATTTGGTATAATGAAAATACTTATTATATAAACTTTAAACTAAATTACGAATGAAAAGTTTATATAATAAGTATTTTATATTACTCTTTAATTATTTATTTTTTACATAATAAAAAAATCTTTCTTCTTTTTGTTTAGAATTACTTGAATCAAAAAATTCGATATTTCCTTCATTTTCTCCAAGCAATTTTTTATCTTCTAATATTTCTTTTAAATGTCTTGCCAAGTTAGGTGCTCCATTGAAAAATGTAACATTCTCCCCCATTACACTTTTTATTTCATTTTGTACTAATGGATAATGTGTACAACCAAGAACTATATTTTTAATTTTTCCTTTGTATTCACTTAAATTTTCATTCAAATATTGTTCAATTTTTTTCTGATTACCTTCTTCAATAATATCTGCTAATCCTACACATGATAGCAATTCAGTTTTATGGTTATCATATTTATGATAAAGAAGATTAAATTTTTCGCTTTCTATGGTTCCCTTTGTTGCCATTACTAGAGTTGGTTTATCATATGCATAATCATAAACCATTTTGTATGCTGGCTCTATTGCCACAAAAGGTATATTGAGATATTTTTTTCTTAGTGTTTCTACTGCTTTAGCACTAGCAGTATTACATGCAATTACTATAGCTTTACAATTTTTCTTTATAAACATTTTTACTATATTGTCACATATTTCTATTATTTCTTCTTTACTTCTATCTCCATATGGATTATTTTTCGAATCGCTGTAGTATATGTAATTTTCGTGTGGCATAATTTTTATTATTTCTTTTAATACTGTTACACCACCAATTCCTGAGTCAAAAACTCCTATTGGTAAATTATTTTTTTCTTGCATTTTCTCACTTCTATTCTTGTTTTTTATTTTTAACTTTTTCTTTTACTTTTTTTATTTTTACTCTTATATCTTTTAAATTTGGATATGCATTTATAAGTCTTCTATGTAGCCATGATTTTTCTCTTAAAATTTGTTTTACTTTTTCTGTTATTTCTTCTGTATTATCTTTTACTAATTTTGAACCTTCTACATTTACACTTGAAATAATATTTGAAGAAATAATATTATCAACTATAAATATTATAAATAGTGTTATTGAAGTCACATGTAATGCTATTTCTGACATTGATTGGTACATATTAAATAACATTGGGTTTGTAACATACATTATAAATAAACCTAAAATTCCAAATGGTATTAACGTTTCTAAACATATACGACCATTTATATTGAATTTTTTGTTGCTATAGTCCCACCATCTAGCATGGTATTTTTTCTCCATAAAGTAACTTGTAAAATATTCTATTATTGAGCATACTAATGTTGACATTATAAATAGTACTAATGGGTCATATGTGTATCTTTTTAAGAGAATTGTTATTGCTATTGCTCCCCAACCATATATTGGACAATATGGTCCAATTAGAAATCCTCTGTTTATAAATTTTCCAAATTGGACATATTTGCAACCAATTTCCATACACCATCCTAAAAAAGCATATGATATAAAAAGTAAAAAATATGTTTCAATTGTTTGTATCATCTTTTATTCTCCTTTGTAAAATATTTATCTTTTTATGATATTTGTATTATACTACTTTTTATTAAAATAGACTATATTTTATAAATATTTTTTAGTTGTTCTAATATAAGGTCTAAGATATTTTACATTCCTCACTTATAATTTTCCCATTACTTATAGATACTATCTTATCACAGTTTTTTATAGTTGATAGCCTATGAGCAATTACAAAACATATTCTTCCTTTCATAATTTGATTTATTGCATTCTTTATCAGTTCTTCATTTTCATAACTTAATGAAGATGTTACCTCATCTAAAATTATCATACTTGGGTTTTCTAATAATATCCTTGCAAAATTTATCATTTGTTTTTCTCCTTGTGATAATAAATCTTTATTATCATTTAAATTAGTCTCATATCCCTTTTCCCAACTTACTATTTTTCTATGTAAATTTAATTTTTTACAAATCTCTTCTATTTCTTCTTTTTTTACTTTCTTATTTGCATAATTTATATTTTCATAAACATTTCCATCAAATATTACAACTTCCTGTAAAACATATCCTATTTGTTCTCTGAGACTCTTTATATCATATTTTTCATAATTTTCTCTATTTATCAAAATTTCTCCATCTTTTAAGTCATAAAATCTACATAGTAAATTCACTAAAGTTGTTTTTCCTGCCCCTGTTCTTCCTATAATTGCAACTTTTTCATTCTCATTTACCTTTAAGTTTATATCTTCTAAGATTTTCTTTTCTCCATCATATGAAAAATTAATATTTTTTAATTCTACTTGTTTTATTTTTGTTAATTTAGCTTGTCCATTGTTCTTCTCTGGTTGATGTTTTTCATTAAATTCAAGTATCTTAAGAGCTGAAATATATGATTGATTTAACCTTCTAAAATGTTCTATTAACATATTACAGCTTTCATTTATACTTTTAGTACTATTTATAAATATTACCAAACTACCATAAGATAATATTCCTTCTACTACATTTAATCCACCCAAATATGTAACAATTACTATTGTAAGCAGTGAAAAAATATCATAAATTATATTATAATTTCTTATTTTTCTATCTACATCAGAAGATTCTAGTGTATACTGATTTAGCAAATTTTTCATATTTATCAAACGTTGTTTTTCAACACCTAATGATTTTATTACTTCTATTCCATCAATTTGTTCATTTGCCCATTTTGTTATATCTATATTCAATTCTCTGATTTTATGCATCAATATAAAAGTCTTTTTATTTGATATAATTACAGAAATATATGCTATTAAATAAAATAAGCCAATTATCAATGTTAACTTAATATCTATAAAAGAAACAATTATTAAATAAGCCATTACGCTTGAAAAACTTTCAATTGACACTGAACCATTTTGAGTAAAAAATGTTGCAAAACTATCTGAGTCATTCATTACCAATTCAAACAATTCTCCTGTATTGCTTTTATCAATATATTCTATCTTAGAAGTAATAATTTTTTTAAAAATGTCTTTTCTCACATAATCCGAAAAATCCCTTTGTAAATGATGTCGAATTAAACATTCTACTATTCCACATATTCTCTGAATTATTATATATGACAACATTAATAAAGAAATATTTATAACTAATTTGATATTTTGGTCTTTTATTGCATCATCAATTAAAGAATATGTTAAATATTGTTCAATGCATATCCATATAATTGGGAAAATTATATGCATTAAAGTTACTATTATTATTCTTTTTTCAAATTTTCCATAATGAAACATATTTTTTAGTTTAGTCATAGTTTTCTCCTATCATATTATTGCAAATGCTAATTAATTTGTTATAATTTTCATTTCTATTTATAAGATTTATTTGTTTTCCCATTACAATTTTTCCCTTATCTAGAAAGAACACCATTGAATCATTGGGAATTTTATCTAATTCTTGTGTAATATATATAGTTATTTTTTGTTTATTGAATTGCTTTAAATTATTAACAATTTTTTCTTTTGTTATATTATCAATTTTGCTTAAAACATCATCAAAAATAATTATTGGATTATTTTGAATCAATGTTCTTGCTATAGAAATTCTTTGTTTCTGACCACCACTTAATTTGGTTCCTCTATCTCCAAGTAGTTCGTTATATTTATCAGGAAATTTTTCTATTTCTTCGTGTATTTGACAAAGTTTAGCAATCTCTTCTACATCATTTAAATCAAATTCATCAAACATATCTATATTATTTTTTACAGTATCTGATATAATATATGGTTCTTGAAATACTACTCCAATGCATTTTCTGAGTGTCTTTTTATTAAGAGTTTGTATATCTATTCCTCCTAGTAAAATAGTACCTTCGTAGGGAATAAAACCAAGCAATACCTTTATTATCATAGATTTCCCTGCACCATTATTTCCAACTAAAAAAATGGTTTGTCCCTTGGAAATTTTAAATGATATATTAGATACAATTTCGGTTTTATTTATTTTTATTGTAACATTTATAAATTCTAAGCTTATTTCATTAAGAGTTATTTTCTTTTGCTCCTTTGATTCTTCATATAGTTTCAAAAAATTATTAATTCTATTAGTTGGTACTAAAAATTCATTTATTCCTTCTATTGCATACATAATTTGTACAATATAATTTAATAAATTAGTTGAATATGACATTAATACAACTAAAGCACCAATATTCATCTTTCCATTTACTATTAATAAACCGCATATTAGAAATATTATAGGATTTTTCAATTTTCTAATTCCGGATGCTATTAATTCATAATAAATCAAATAATCTATAAGCTTTTTATCATTCTTTCTATATTTTTCACTAATTTTATTAAAATTCTCTATTTCTTTCTCTTCTCTATTAAATATTTTTATCATTTTCGGATTATAAATTGCATTCATTGTTGTTGAAATTAATTTCTCATGAAATTCTATATTTTTATTCACAATTGGTTTTGTAAGTTTAAAATAGATTATTGACATTATGGCTATTATAAAAACTATGCACATTATGCTTATACTTATTATAATATTTAAATTAGTTATTTCATAAATAGAAAAAATCAATGTAAATATTGAATCTAATATCAAATTATATTTACTGCTTACAAATTCTATAAAACTATTTGAATCACTACCAATTCTTTGCAGAATTTGGGATTTTCCATATTTAATATATTCTTTATATTCTAAATACGTAGCATGATTTAACAATTCACTTTTTAAATTTTTATTCATTGTTAATCTAAATTTTGTATTAAAAATGTTTTTGATATAGTTTGCAATACTTATTATTAATACTAATAATATCATGTATATTACTAATACAAATAATTTTCCTTCAGTACTATCAATAAAAAAACTTCTTTTTATATACGGTGGTAAATCCATTGTTTGCTTTATTACACCATCTATAATATATGAAATATATTTTGTTAAATGTATTGCAAAAAATGATGTTACAAGACTACAAATTAATATCCCAAACATGTATCTTTTAGCTCCATTTATTGCTGTATTTATTACTTTTTTCATTACTTCTCTCCTATCAATATTTATAGCCTAACTCGGAATGAATTTCTTTATGACAATTTGAACATAGTAGAATACATTTCATTGCTTCTTTTTTGTATTCTTTCCACTAAATCTAGCGAACAAAAAAAGATAATAAATAATTTTTTATTTACTATCTTTTATCTGGCTCCTCATGTTGGACTCGAACCAACGACCTATCGGTTAACAGCCGAGCGCTCTACCAACTGAGCTAATGAGGAATATATAAAATCTGGCAATAACCTATCTTTCCAGCAGGGTAACCCGCAAGTATTTTCGGCACATTTAGGCTTGACTTCTGTGTTCGGAATGGGAACAGGTATTACCCTAAGTGTCATCATCACCAGAAAATTAATTACTTATTCTTGGTACTTTTGTATTATATCCTAATTAATATAATTTTACAAGTACTTTTTAAAATTTTGTGTAACTTTTTTAAAAGCACACTCAAAAATACATAGATGAATTTAGGTTAGTTTTACGATTTCTTTCGATTATTTTAATTGTGGTTAAGCCCTCGATTTATTAGTATTGGTCAGCTTAATGTATCACTACACTTACACCTCCAACCTATCAACCATGTAGTCTACATGGAATCTTACTACCTTATGGTATGGGATATCTTATCTTGGGGTGGGCTTCACACTTAGATGCTTTCAGCGTTTATCCCTTCCCTACTTAGCTACTCAGCCGTGCCATTGGTATGACAACTGATACACCATTGGTAAGTTCAACCTGGTCCTCTCGTACTAAGGTCAACTCCCCTCAAATATCCTGCGCCTGCGACAGATAAGGACCGAACTGTCTCACGACGTTCTGAACCCAGCTCG